>CEUI01062940.1_pt1 | contig 22478 bp, 24 predicted proteins | sample 531411 | NCBI WGS metagenome assembly CEUI01 (sample SAMEA2622841, study PRJEB7988) | marine metagenome | isolation source: saline water (ENVO:00002010), including
ACGCTGTTTTTCCCAGGGGTCGCAAGTTATTTAAACGCAAGGACTTACGGCGGGGGTCACAAGTTAAGAAATATAAAGGATTTACGATCGAACCCTATTTTAAAACAGACCTCGGATCCCTCTATTGCGGGGACACCCTGGAGATCGCCGGGGATCTCCCCGGGGCGGACCTGATCCTGACCGACCCGCCCTATTCGTCCGGCGGGATGTTCCGCGGGGATCGGTCCCAGGCGCCCTCCGTCAAATATGTCTATAGTGACAGCCTTATGACCTGCTGGGACGAATTCCTGGGGGACAACCGGGACCAGCGGTCCTTCCTGGCCTGGGCGATGTTATGGCTGACCCGCCTTCACGACGCCGCGAACCCCGGCGCGGTGCTGATCTGTTTCACCGACTGGCGGCAACTCCCGACGATGTCCGACGCGATACAAGGCGGCGGATGGATCTGGCGGAACATCGTGACCTGGCACAAGCCCGGGGTCCGGATGCAGAAGGGACGATTTTCGTCGTCCGCGGAATATATGCTTTATGGGTCGAAGGGACTCCCGAACGAAGGGAAGGGGACCCTGAAGAACGTCCTGGAATTCCTCCCGGTCAAGGGGGAAAAGAAAAACCATATAGCGGAAAAGCCCCTGGACCTGATCCGCCACCTGGCCCTGATCTGTAAACCGGACGGTGTCATCCTGGACCCGTTCGCCGGATCCGGGACCCTGGGGGTCGCCTGTGAAACCATCGGCCAGAAATGGATCTGCGTCGAAAAGTCGGAGAAGATCTGCGAAGTCGCCGCCCGGCGAATCGAACGGGAAGCGGCCCAGGTCAAAATGTTTTAATGGCGGAACGACCGAATGGCCTGGCTAATGATTCCAGAATGCGGGGACTTCACACTGATGGGACGACTGTATGGCTGAGACCCAGGGACAATTCGGATTCGCGGATCTCAAGAGCAAGTCCGCCCGTCTGGGTCACTTCCAGGACGCCGCCCGGGACCGCCAACGCCGGCGCCGCGCCCGGGATCGGGATATCAAGTTGGCCCCGATCGTCGATCCGGCCCGGCGGGGACGCTGTAAAAACAGACCTCAGATATTCGCGAACACCTATTTCCCTGACCTGTTCTATAATCCCTTCACCCCCGACCAGCGGACGATGTTCAAGGTTATTAAGGACCGTCTGATCTATGGCGGATTGCAAGCCCTCGCCGCGGCCCGGGGCGATGGGAAAACGACGATCATCGAAGTCGCGACCCTCTGGGCGATCGCCTACGGCCATATCCGTTACGCGGTTATCCTGGGACCCAACGCCGGCCACGCGAAAAACATCCTGGAAGACCTGAAGGACCTGATGGAATTCTCCGACCTGTTCGCCCAGGATTTCCCGGAGATATCGACCCCGATCCGGGCGCTGGAAGGTCGGCCGCAGAACGCCAATTTCCAGACGGTCAACGGGACCCGGACCCGGATCGTCTGGTCGAAGGAAATGGTCCGCCTCCCGGATATCGAAGGATCGCCCTCCCGCGGGGCGATGGTCGTCACCCGCGGGGTCGAATCGTCGATCCGCGGCCTGGTCCAGCGGGGGATCCGCCCCGACCTGGTCCTGATCGACGACCTGGAAACAACACAGTCGGCCGGGTCCCAGGCGGAAATCAATTCCCGCCGGGACGTCGTCAACCAGGACGTCCTGGGACTGGCCGGCCCTGGGAAGACCCTCCGGGCGGCCTACCTCTGCACGATCGCAAAGCGGGGATGCCTGGCGGACGAACTGACCGACCGGAACCGGTCCCCCGCCTGGCATGGAATCCGACAGAAATTCCTGATCTCCAAACCAGACCGATCGGACCTCTGGGATAAGTACCAGGAAATCCGGGACGCCGAACGGATCCGGGACCCGGAGTCGAAATGTCGGGAATCCCATGCTTTCTACACGAAACACAAAACCCAGATGAATAAAGGGGCGAAAGTCAACAACCCCCACCGATTCGACGGGGACGAACTGGACGACGGGACCCAGAAGGAAATCAGCGCGATCCAACACGCGATGAACCGTCTGTATGATATGGGCGACGATGCCTTTAATTCTGAATTTCAGAACGACCCCCCGGACGTCGCCGGGACGGAGACCGGCGGGGCGACGGTCTCATCGGTCTGTCAAAAGATAAACCACCTGGAACGCGGGGTCGTCCCGCCCTGGGCGGACAAGCTGACCGCCGGGATCGATGTCGGGTCCGCGGTCCTCCATTGGGTCATCCTGGCCTGGCGGAATCCCGCGATCTCGTCGGTCGTCGACTACGGGACCGAACAGGTCCACCGGCCCCGGGAACGGATCGAAACACCCGGCCAGCGGAAACAGTTACAGGATGCCATATTTTCCGCCCTGTCCGCCTGGTATGAACGGATCGCGACTCCACCGGGGTATTCGCGACCCGGCGGGGGATCCGTCCCCCTGGCGTCCGTCCTGGTCGATTCCGGATGGATGCCGGACGCTATATATCAATTCTGTCGCGGCCGGCGGGAATTCCTCCCGTCCAAGGGATTCGGGTCCCTGACCGGACAGACCCGGTATAAAGCGCCGACCGCGAAAGTCCAACAGGGGCCATCCTGGTATATCTCCCGGCCGGGGAATAAGACGGTGCAACTGATCAATTTCGACGCGGATCACTATAAGAATGAAGTCCACAGCGGATTCATGACCACCGCCGGCCAGCCGGGATCGATCGAATTATTCGGATCTGAACCGGTCCACCACAAGACGTTCGGACAACATATCGCCGCGGAAACCTGGACCCGGTCGTTCGTCCCGGGGAAGGGATTCGACGCCCGATTCGTCCTGAACTCCCGGGCGAATCACTACCTGGACGCGATGGCGCTCGCCCGGGTCGCCGGGTCGATCGCCGGTTTCCGGATCCTGGCGGATAAACCAGGACCGACCCCGGGCGGATCCCCGGGACGTAGCCGCGGACCGCGGGAAAAGGTCCGCCTGTCGGACCGGAATAAGCGGAAATGAGAGACCTGAAACCATCCGGAATCCGGTGTCCGGTCTGTCGGTCGGACGATTCGGAAGTCGAACAGACCCTCCAGGTCAACGGACGGGTCCGGCGATATCGACGGTGTAAGAACTGCCTGGCCCGGTTTCGGACGTCGGAAAAGTGGGATCCACCCAGGGACGACAGATATGACTGATTCGGGAACTTGGTCCCCCTGAAAGACTCCGGGAAATAAAATATACTATATATAGTATGATTTTCAGCTGAACGACCCACTATATCTTGTATGCCGGGCGATTGTGTGCCACATATAGAATATGGCAACCGACGCGGAAATCCTGACCGATATCCAGACCGCCATATCTAGAATCGCCCAGCGCGGCGGTCTGACCAGGATGACGATCAACGGCCGATCCTCCGAATATGACCTGGCCGGCCTGGAATCCCTGCTGGCCAGATTCGAAAAAAAGGTCGCGTCGACCGGGGCGGTCGTCCCGATCCAACAACACCGGATCCAGAAGGGGGGGGGATTATGATCCGCCGGATCCGGAACCTATTCACCCGATCCGGGCGGAAATCCGCCCGACGCCCCGATCCCGCCTGGAACCCGGCGACCTACTGGAAGTCCCGATATTTCGAAGCGGCGAAGGAAACCCGCCATAATGCGAAATACTGGTCGAACGCCGGGAACCAGGACCCCGATTCCACCGTCGAACGCGATCTGGTGAAACTCCGGAACCGCGCCCGCCATGTCACCCGAAATTCGTCCTATGCAAAAGGGATGATGGAAACACTCGCCCAGGACGTCGTCGGGGTCGGTCCGACCCTGAACGTCGACACCGAAACTTCCGCCGATATGGAAATCGAAACGGATTTCCGGACCTGGTCCCGATCCTGCGATATCCAGGGAAGGCAAGATCTCGCGTCCCTATTACAAGGGGCGGTCCGCGGACTGGTAGAGACCGGGGAAGCGCTGTTCGTCCTGGGTCGCGGGGACTCAGCGGGGGGATCGACCCTTAAAATCCAGGCAGTCGAACCGGACCGCCTGGCGTCCCCCTGGGAACTCTACAACGACCCGTCCGTCGATATGGGGGTCGAGAAGGATTCCAGCGGTCGCGTCGTCGCCTATTGGATCAACGATAAACACCCTGGCGATACGACCTCAATCGTCGGCGGTCTTACCCATGATAATTTCACCCGGGTCCCGGCCGACCAGGTCGTCCACCTATATCGCTTGGACCGTCCCGGTCAATCCCGCGGGATCCCCTGGATCGCCCCGGCCCTGGACCTATTCGCCCACCAGCACCGATTCACCCACGCGACCGTCCTGGCCGCCGAAACCGCCGCGGCAATGTCCGCGGTCCTGGAATCCGATATCGGCCTGGGATCCCCCTCCGATCCGGACGACCTGGACAACTACGAAATAGAGTATGATACCCTTGTCACCCTCCCGGCGGGGTATAAGGTCTCGCAACTGAAAGCGGAACACCCCGCGACAACTTTTGAAATGTTTACCAAAATGGTACTCTCCGAAATGGCCCGATGCCTTAATATGCCCTTAAACGTCGCCGCGGCGAATTCCTCCAACCACAATTTCGCCTCGGGTCGCCTGGATCATCAAATTTATTATAAGTTTTGCGGGGTCGTCCGGCAGTTAATCGAAACGGTCGCCCTCCGCCCGATCTTTATAAATTGGTTTACCGAACGACAACTCGGGTCCCCGGGTCGTCGGATCCTCCGGCCGATCGACCCGGTCTGGTATTGGCCCGGACCGGCGGTCGCGATTGACCCGGTCAAGGAAGCGCAAGCGAACCTGATCTCGATCCAGTCGGGGATCCTGTCGAAGTCGGAGATCTGCGCCCGGGACGGCCGGTCCTATGAATCGACCGCCCGGAAGATCGCAAAAGACAACGAATTGGACGAAGAATTAGGGATCACCCCCGAACCTGCCGAACCCCCCGAAGGACTAGACGATGACACGGAAGAAAACGACGACAGCCCAGAAAACGCAACAACCGCCGCTTGACGGATCCTATGAACGCGCCGCGACCGTCGTCCCCAAAACGGCAAACGCGGACCAGCGCAAAGTCCAGGCGGTCGTCGCGACCGAAACCCCGGTCCTTATGTTTGATTGGGACCGGATGGACTACGTCGACGAAATCCTATTGTCGGACGGGGTCCAACTGCCGGACCAGGTCCCCCTGGTCGATACCCACCGTGTCGGATCGGTTCAGGACGTATTAGGGTCCTCCCGGGAATTCTCCGTCGACGCCCAAGGGCGGATCCTGGCCTGGAACTATTTCGCGGACACCGAATCGGCCCGGGACGCCTGGGAACTCGTTTCCGGGGGATATGTCACCGACAATTCCGTCCGCTACCGCGTGAACGACCGAAAATCCATTTTCATCGACCCCGGGAAATCCCGAAAGGTCCGGGGCAAAACATACCAGAACAACGGCGACCGCGCCCTGAAACTCTCGACCGAATGGGAACTGGTCCACAATTGTATATGCCCACACGGGGCGGACCAGGCGGCGAAAATGCGAACCCTTGACGAAAGCAAAAAGGAAAGAACTATGTTTACAAAAGAACAACTGGACTATGTCCGGTCCCTGGGACTCTCACCCGAAGACCTGGACGACAACGTGATCCAGGTATTTCTGGATCAACGCACCGCCGCCGAACCGACCCCCGCGGCGGACCCGACCCCCGGACCGGACGCCCTGGAACGGGCGAAAGCGGAAGGAATCGCCGCGGAAAAGAACCGGGTCGAACAGATCCGCGACCTGAACGCCGGGAACCTGGTTCCCGCGGATATCGTCGAACGGGCGATATCGACCGGCCTGAACGTCGACCAAGCCCGACAGTTATTTCTGGAATCGATCCAGGCGAACCGGGTCGAAATCGGCGCCCCGAATGTGATCGCCGGCAACCGGTCGGTAAATGCCCGTCACCTGGAAATTGCGCTTTGTAGTCGCGCCCGGGTCCCCGAAAAGACCCTAATCAGCCGGCACTCCGACCAGGACGTAAATGTCGCCCTGGAAGAATTCCAGGAATTGACCCTCCTAGATGTCTGCCGCGCGTCCCTGCAATTCGAAGGGAAGGTCGTCCCGCGTAATAAACGCGACATGATCCGCGCCGCATTTTCGACCTACACGCTCCCCCAGGCGCTGTCCAATACGGCCAACGTGACGGCGCTGATGGCCTACCAGAACGCCCCGGCCACCTGGCGGAATTGGTGTTCCATCGGGTCGGTCGCCGATTTCAAAGCCCACACGCGCGTCCGCGTAACCGATATGGGCGACCTGGAAACGGTCGAAAACAAGGGGACCTTCACCCACGGATCTGCTCAAGAAGAATACGAGACCATCACGGCCAAGACCCGCGGGAAACTGTTCGCGGTCTCCCGTAACGATATTGTAAACGATAATATTGACGCCCTAGTCCGGACCCCGGCCGCATTCGGCCGCAAAGCGGCGACCAAAATCAGTGACCTAGTCTATACGTCCCTGATGGCGAATGGGAATATGTCGGACGGGATCGCCCTGTTCAACGCCTCCCACAGCAATTTAAATACGTCCGCCGCCCTGACTAAAGACACTCTCGCCGCGGCGATCCAGGGATTCCGGAACCAGACCGACCTGGACGGGGACCCGATCGACGTTTCCCCGTTCGGCCTGCTGGTCCCGCCGAACCTGGAGAACACCGCCCGGTCCCTGCTGGAATCGGACCTCCTGATCATCACCGGGTCGACCAATTCCACGGTCCCCGCTTCGAATGTTCTCCGCGGGACGATGACCCCGATCGTCGAACCGCGTCTCGAGAATTCGAACTTTACCGGGAATTCGACTACGACCTGGTACGTCACCGGCGACCCGTCGCAACACGACACCCTGGAAGTCGCATTTCTGAACGGCCAAGAGAACCCGGTCGTCGAACAGTTCGACATGGATCCGAACACCCTTGGGATCACCTATCGGGTCTACGTCGACGTTGGTGTGGCCCCGATGGACTACCGGACCCTGCAAAAGAACACCGCCTAGAAAGCGGCTAGAAACCCCCTCACCAGGCGGCGGTCAACGATTGACCTCCTTGACTGCCGCCTGGTCTAAATAATCGCGAACTAGCGAAACAGAAACGAAAAACAAAAAGGAATAACAGATGGCAATCGCTGGATCTAAAGAAGCTGAATATCGCTATGGCGGAACCGGGGCGACCTACACCCACACCGCCACGGCCGCGATCGCGGCCGGGGAAGTCCTGCTGGTTAATGGGATCATCATGATCGCCCTGGACGTCGCCGCCGCGTCGGGCGACATCATCGAGATGGCGTTCGACGGGGTCTGGGAAATAACCTGCAATACCGGCGACGATTTCGGGGCCGGGGAAGACGTCTATTGGGACGTTTCCGCCAACGAAATCGTCAACAACGCCGGCGCCGGGACGAACGACCCCCTGATCGGTCACACTATGGAAGACAGCGCCGCCTCGGCGACGTCGGTCCTGGTCCGGATCAACGAACAGATCGTCACGCTTCACGCGTAATCGTAAAGACTAAACCTTCAGTGGGTTTAATCCTTGTCGACCCGGATCGGATCGCGTCCGGTCCGGGTTTTATTATTTAAGGAACTGCCGATGGCGATCCTGTTCGACATTGACCATGAAAACGGCGGGACTACCGGATGGACCGGGGTCGGGACCGGGGTTGTCGCTCATATCGACGCGGCCCTGGCGGGGACGGGTTACGGACTAAAGATCCCGGTTGTATCGTCGACCAACGTCGAAGCGAATAAGACTTTCAGCGGAAGCAATACGAATTTCCGCGCCCGGTGGTATTACGACGCAAGCAACCTGACGATCGGTCTAGGTGAAACCTTTGATTGGATACAACTGAACAAGGGGGGGTCCAACAATGGATATATCCAGATGCGGAACAACGGCGGGGATTTGCAGATACAACCTCGCTTACGCGACAACGACGGGAACTTCCCGACCCCCGGGTTCGTCACGATAGCGAATTCGGGATATTGTGAAATTGACTGTTTTGGCCACCTGACCGCCGCCTATTTCAAGGTCTATATAAACGGGTCTCTAGCCCAGGAAATCACCGGGGAAAATTGGGACCATACCGGCGGCGGGGGGACGGCGCGCTGGCCTTTTGACGACTTTGAAATCGGGGCGGTTTCATCGACCGACGTCGGGACCTCCGGGGATATGTATATCGACCAGGTCGTCGCGAACGACGACGGGTCCGTGATCGGGGAATATATCCCCGGCGGATCCGGCCGGGCGGGACTTGGATCGCGGTCGGGCGGCGGCGCCCGGACCGGCGGCGGCGGACGGGGCGGCGGGGGAGCGCGGACGGCCTAATGGAAACATTTCAGAAGTTATTATGTCATTTCGATTCGGACGTCCAGGACGATTCGGGGAACGAACAGACAATGACCGCGTCGGGATCGGCGGCGATATCGGAAGACCAGGCAAAATTCGGGGACGCCTCCCTGAAAGGGACCGCCGAAGCGGATATCGTCACGGTCCCCGATTCGGCGGACTGGCATTTCGGGGACAATGATTTCACGATCGATTTCTGGTATCGCCGCGGCGCGTCGATGCCGAATCTTATGCTGGCGGGTCAATACGTCGACATCAACAATTATTGGTTCATATACGGGAATTCTGGGGTCGTTGGATTCCTAGTTCGGGAATCGGCCGTAACCCAGATTACCGCACAATCGACGACTATTCCCGCGGCGAACACCTGGACCCATATCGCCGCGACCCGGATCGGGACGGACTGGAAGATCTGGGTCGACGGGGTCGTCGGGGCGACCGCGGCCAGCAAGTCTTACACCGTCCCGAATTTCGCCGCGGACCTGATTATCCGACCCACCGACGATTACGCCGGCGACGCCTATATAGACGAACTCCGGATCCTGAACGGACAGGGATTCTGGAATAACGCATTCAACCCCCCGACGATAGCCTGGGTCGACAACCAGACCTCCAGGCGAATGATCCAGGAACAATCGGTTTTCCTGGACGAATTCGGGGAGGTTATCCAATACGTCCCCGCGTCCGGATCGGCCCGATCGATCAAGGCGATCGTCGACCGGGACCCGCCGGCCCAGGCGGGACCGTCTGGTTTCGGGACGTCGATGACGATCACCGTCGCGAACGACGCGACGATCGGGATCACCCCGCAACAGGCGGACGCCGGCGGGGATTCGATTGATGTCCCGGCCCGGATGGGCGGACCCGTCCAGCGGCGATTATTGAAATTCCACCAGTACCAGGACGACGGATTCGTCGAATTCGCGGTCATGTAATATGGCAAAAGCTCTCACGATCGATGTCAACCAGGCGCAATTCCGGGCGCTGAAAAACACTCTGGCGGGATTCCCCGGCGGACTGGCTCGGGGGATGCCTGCGGCGATCAACAAGACGACCCGGTCGGGGAAAACCAAGGTCGCCCGGGGGATATTCGGTCTGATCAATATGAAATTGGGCGATATCAAAAAAGGGATCGATACCAAGAAAGCGAACCGGAACAAGTGGATCGGGGAAGTGAACCTGATCGATACCAAGCGGATCCCGCTGATCCAATTCGGCGCCCGGCAACTCAAGCGGGGCGGGGTGAAATACAAGATCACCCGCGGCGGGGCGGCCCAGACCATCGGGGACGATGTATTCCCGGTCTTCATTGCCACGGTGAAAAACCATAAAGCGCATTATGACTACGACGGACACGAGGGCGTTTTCCGGACCAAGAAACCCCGGACCGACGCACACCCGCCCGGATGGAAGGACCCGAAGGGGAAACCCTCCAGCGGTCGGAAACTGCTGGAACTCAAGGGACCCTCCCCGGCGGTCGCCTTCCAGGAAGCCCGGCCCGCGATGGTAAAGGTCGAAAGGGAAATGCACCAGGTCTTTATGCGGAACCTGTCGTCCCAGGTCGACCGATTCCTGAAAGAGCCGAAGGGAAAGAATTGACCTATGGCCGATCCATTATTGGAGAATATCGCCGCGAACCTGCTCACCCTGTTAAACGGGGTCACGACCGGCAACGGATACAACCAGACCCTATCGGTCGTCCGGTCGAAGCGGACGGACTGGTCGGACGTCTACGACCGGACCCCGAAGAACGGGAACGGCCTGCTGTACCTGGTCAACCTGGAACGGATGGAAGCGCAAGGGGACGACCTCCAGGAAGATTACACGACGGCCCGATGGACCGCGACATTCAATCTGGAAGTCTATGTGATCGAATCGGACGACGATACTGCCGTCGATACCCTGATCAATCGGGTCATCGGCGACGTCTACAAAAAGATAATGACGGACCCGGATCTGACCGGGAAGACCTGGGACACGGTCGTTTCCGAAGTGACACGGATCACCGGCGGCCCCGAATACTCCGGGGTCCTCTTTACGATCGAAGTCCCGGTCCGTCACGACATAGCGGACCCATATACGCAAGTTTAAACGAATCATAAAGGGATATAGATATGGCACTTTCGGCCCCATTACTCGCAAGAAAAAGAATACTCCGGATCGCGACCGAATCGACCAAGGGGACCGCGGTCACGACGACCGACTACCTCCTGGTATTCGATCTCCAGACCAACGTCGAGTCCACGTTCGCCGAACGGAAAGGCGGCGGGGGATTCCTGGGTCACACCGCCCCGGGGATCGTCGACGGGATCCTGGCGGGGTCCTGTTCCTTCACCGCCGAACTCAAGGGGACCGATTCCGCGGCCCTGAATACGGTCCTGGTCAAGCTGTTAAAAGCTTGCGGGGTCGCCCAGGCGACCCAGGTCTACACCCCGACGTCGGTCCCTGGCACGATGGAGACAGTGACCGTCGACGTATTCGAAGACGGGGTCCAGAAACGCCTACGCGGGGCGATGGGCAACGCGGTCTTTCGCAACGGCGCCGGCGGCCGGGTCCTGATCGATTTCACCTTGACCGGGGTCTGGCAACCCCCCGTCGATACCGCGCTGCCGACCCCGACATTCACCGCGGTCGTCCCGATGCGAACGAACGCCGCGGCCGGCGCTTTCACGATCGATTCGGAGACAATCAAGGTCGCGAATTGGTCTTTCGACCTGGGGAACAACGTGATCCTGCGGCCCGATATCGCGAACCAGGGGGGATCGATCCACGCCCTGATCACCGGCCGGGACCCGGCCTGGACCCTGGACCCCGAATTCGACAAGGTCGCCGGCTACGATTTCTATGGGAAATGGCTCGCCGGGACCACCGCGAATCTATCCCTGTCGATCACGAACGGGACCGACACGGCGACTTTCGCATCGACGAAACTGCAATTCCGGGACCCGTCCCAGGCGGACCGGGACGGGATTCAAACCCTGGACGTCACCGCCCAATGCGTCGCCACCAGCGGCGATGACGAATGGTCACTGACCCTGACCTGATCGTCGTAAATTGGACCGATAGGGTCGATTTACAGCGGATAGCGAACTGAAACGAAAACCGAAAACATAAAGGAATTATTAATGGCCGAACTAGCGAAACTGAGAAAAGGGGACCTGGCGTCCCTGGCCGGGATCCTGGGGATCGACGGGACTGACGGAATGAACAAGGGGGACCTGTCGGACGCGATAAACGCCATGGACCTGTCGGACGACAATCTCCAGGCGGCGATCGACGAACTGAACGCCGACAACGCCCTGGACGACGCCGGGGATCCGGATCCCGATGGGGTCGTTTTGCGGACCGACCCGCGGACCCTGGCCCTGGTCCGGGCGGCATTTCCCGACGCGAAATTCGAAAACGATATCCAGGTCCGGCGCTGCCTGGAAGTCATGACCCCGTCCCAGAAGGAACAGGCACAGAAGAAACTGGCCGCGGCGAACGCGGACTGAAGGAAACCGACATGGCAAAATTTGACGAGAAAAACAAAAAGGCACTTTTGAAAGCCCGTCCGTCGATGGCGGACGCGACCGATGGGGAACTGGCTTTCCTCTGGTCGCAACTCTCCCAGGAGACCCGGGAACAGTACCTGAAAGCGGCCGGGGGGAAGGGAAAGACCAATGGCTAAAGGATCGGCCCCTGGCGATATTCTACCGGTCAAACTGCAGAGTGGCCTGACGGTCGACGCGGTCCGGCTGAACGTCCGCCAATTCCGGGACTTTGTCGCGAAGCTAAACCAGGTCCGGGAATCCGCAGAAGCGGGATCGGTCGGGGTCGACGCGATCGACCAGGCGATCCAGGCGGCGGAAATGGTCGTCCATATCAACGGCCAGGGGGACCCCCTGGACTGGATGACCGCGGAAGACCTTATGGAATTCCTTTTCCAGTACCAGACCGGCCTGGCCGGACCGGATCCCGACGAAAAAAAAGGATCCGGGTCGCCTGCGCAGTCGGATTCGGGGAACTCTGTCGAGACTGCCGCGGCGACTGCAAAGACCTGATCCCGACCGGTCACGACATCGGTTGTAATTACTGCGACGGTGATCCTGGATGCGATATCTGCGGCGGATCGGGGTCCTGGAACCTGTCGACTTGTCCGACTCAATACGGGGCGGATATGGTCGAAATAATCGAATTGGCGACCTTGGCGGAAGAATTCGGGATCTGGCCGGTCCCGGGCGGATCGCTGGACCAGGACGCCTGGTTTTGTCGGGCGATGCCATTTATCGCCGGAGAACGGACACGATGGAAACAGGTCATTACCGAACGGGAAGCGAAGCGGAAATAGGGCAAATGATTTATCCGTAAAACTACGACGTTAAAATGGAGTGTTTCCCTATGGGAAGCGCTGAGTGCTTTCCTATGGGAAGTGCTATATAACAAGATATAAGAGAACAAGAGACAAATTATATATAGGGCGACCCGATGGCTAAACGCCGACTCGATATCATCGTCAAGGGGGAAGACCGGAACGCGACCCGCCTGTTCAAGAGCCTAGACCGCCAGATGGCCATCCTGTCCGGCCGGGTCAAGACCCTGGCGATCGGTTTCGGGGCTTTCCTGGGGGGCCGCGCCCTGATCCGGGGACTGAAAGAAACAACCCGGGAAGTCGACAAACTGGCAAAACAGGCGGAAAAACTTGGCACGACGACGGATGTCCTGTCGGGTCTGGGATTCGTCGCCGGACAGACCGGGGTCGAACTCAATAAAATGACAATGGCGGTCCAGCGGATGACGCGCCGCATGGCGGAAGCCTCCGAAGATGGGGGGGAAGCGAAGAACACGATCGCGGACCTGGGCTTGGACGCCGAAAAGCTGATCGCCCTGGACCTGGACGAAAAGCTTATGGTCCTGGCGGAAGCCTTTGGGGAAGTCGACAACGCCGGGATCAAGCTGGCGCGTGCCTTCAAGCTGTTCGATTCGGAAGGGGCGGATATGGTCCGGGTCCTGAATCTGGGTGCGGCCGGGATCAAGGGGATGATGGATCAAGCCCGCGCCCTGGGGATTGTCATCGACCAGGACTTTGCGGATAAAGTCGTCGACGCGAACGATGCCCTGGACCGGATGGGACGCCTGTTTGAAGGTCTGCAATTGATGGTCGTTTCCGGCCTGGCCCCGATTTTACAAAACTTCGCTAACGGGTTAATTATGATATTTTCAGCGGTCGAAGTCGCGATCGCGAACCTACCGAAAGTTATGGAAATCGCGATCCTATCCGCCCAACACCAGTACCACAAGATGCGAGCTTGGATGGCGTCCAGTCTGGTCAAGTCGTTCGGATTCGGTGCGCTGGTCCCCGAACCCGTAAGATACAAACTAGATTCCACGGACACGGAACCGGAACCCTTTCCCAATTCCGGGGGGGCCCCGCATCGCGCCGCGATGAAGGAACTGGACGCCAAGATGGACGCGATATTTTTCGACCTGGGGAAACAGATCCAGGACCTTGCGTTCGAACGGATGGATTTGGGAGATGTCTTTAATTTCGGGAACCTGTCGAAATGGAATATCCCGGACCTGTCGGACGACAATCTCCAGGCGCCGGACGGGTCCGGCGGGGGTCGAAAAGGTCGGACCGGACCCCGCGGATCGGGTCCTTTTGGGATCGGGGTCAACGCTCAAAATACGCGGTTTTTAACCGGCGCCTCCGCGTTCTTACATCAAGCGGACCCGGTCGTCGACGCGGCGAAGAAAGCCTCCGCACAGCGGAAACGGAACAACGAAGCCCAATTTAAGCAGATCGAAATCATGGAACGGATCAACGGGACCCTCGAATTAATGCGGGGCGACCAGACCCAGACAGTGACCTTCTAAAATGGCGAACCACCTATCGACAAAAGAATCGGGGACCCGCCGGGAAGCCCGGGATTCGGCGGACGGGTCGGAATCCTACCGGACTTTCACGATCACGTTTGATTCCCAGGCGAACGAAATGGAAGCGCTACTGGCCCCCGGTGTTCCGCGGTATGGGGAAGTCCACCCCCAACAGGGATTCATTCGGGCGCTCGATATCCGGGTCCGATCCAGCGGGGAAGCGGACACCCTCTGGACCGCGGAAGTCCATTATCGATCCCCCGAATTCGTCGACGTCCGATCCTTAAACCCCCTGACCGATCCGCCCATAATTCGCTGGACGACGGTCAATATCCAGGAAGAAATCGATTTGGATGTCGAAGGTTCCCCGATCACAAACACGGTCGGGGAACCGATCGACCCGCCCCCGCAACGGGACTTTGCCGATCTTCAGGTCACGATAATCCGGAACGAATCCAACTGGACCGCGGACGTCGCGATCAATTTCGTCAATAAACTAAACCAAGACGAGATATTCGGTTTCGCCCCGGGGATCGGCCGGATGGTCGGGATCTCAGCGGACCGGGTCTATTTCGATTCCCTGGCCTATTGGGAAGTGACCTACCAGATCGTATTCCGCCGGGGCGGATGGAATAAACGATTCCTGAATGCCGGATATCGGGAAGTCAAGAAACCCGGATCGAACGAAACGAAAGAAATCCTGGACGCCAACGGGGACAAGTACCAGACCCCGACCCCGCTGTCGATCGACGGGGTCGCCCTGGGTCCGAACGACGCGGGACAAGTTTATTTCGTCCAATACCAGGTCTACGAAGCGGTCCCGTTTTTCACCCTCCAACTGGAGTAATAAATTATGGCAGATAAACTATGGGTCGGAACCGATTCCGGCAATGAAGGCGACCTGAACACCGCGGCAAATTGGTCCCCCTCCGGGGTCCCCGGCGCGTCGGATGACGTCTATTTCCGGGACTCCTCCCAGAATGTGACCGCCGGATTCACCTCGATCGCGACGATAAATTCCCTGAATATCGATATGACCTTCACCGGGACCTTTTCGGACTTCTGGGAAGTGACGGTCGCGAACGTCGACATCGGCCAGAATTCCGGATTCGCGACCGCGGCCGGGTCCCAGAAAATCCTTCTGGATGTCAAAACCACCGCGTCGACGATCAACGTCCACAACTCCGGGAACGCGGCCACCGCCGGCGAAGCGGCGGTCCAGATCAAGGGGAACAATTCCGGGAACGTCCTGAACGTGAAAAAGGGATCGGTCGAAGTCGAACCAGACGCCACCGAATCGGGAACTTTTGGAACGGTGAATGTCTCCTGGGTCGACAATCGCGACCTGGACGCCCGGGTCGTCGTCGGGTCGAATGTGACCCTGACCACCTGGAAACAGACCGGCGGGACGAATTTCGTGCGGACCGGGGCAACCACGGTCACGAACCGGGGCGGCCACCTGACCACGGAAGGATCCGGGGCGATTACGACATTAAATTCCGACGCCGGGATCACCGTTTCCAATTCGACCGGGACGATCACGACCGCGAACGTCGAAGGGAAGCTGGACTGCTGTCAATCCATGACCGCCCGAACCATTACGAACCTCAAGCTAAACCCGGGCGGGGTATTCGCCCGGGATCCGTCCGTGGTCACGATCACCACCTGGACCGATCCGGATAAAGCGGTCGTATTCACCGCGAACGCCTGCTAGAGAAGGGGAATCGATGGCCCGGGGATCCTATAATTTCGACCGCCGGACGACCGAACGGATCGCCAAGGCGACCCGGACGGTCGAAAACCTGGTCCGGGTCCGCCCGAAGCGGCGACCGCGGTCCTCCCATGATGTGATCAACGGACCCCGCCGGGCGAAACTCCAGGCGAACGCCACCGGGTCGACCGTCGACGCGAAACTACTGGACGCGGACGGGGCGGAAGTCGCGGACACGATATCCGTCCAACTGTTTACCACCGGGGATTCCACGTTTCCGGTCCTGTCGTCCGGCGACGACATCCCGGTATTTAAGGATCTCAACGGGACCTGGTACGCCTGTTTCGTGATGATCCCCTTCACCGAATGCGCTCCGTAATATGGCCGATGCGATATCCTACAACGACGCGATATTGAAAATCGGGGACGACGCGGCCGGTCACACCGACTGCTGTTGCACGGGACCGACCCCGACCCCGACCCCGACCCCGACCCCGACCCCGACAGTCGCCCCGACGCCCACTCCCACGCCGACCCCGACCCCCTCGATCCTGGGGACCGGCGCCTGTTGCGGGGCTCTCTGTTCCCGGCATATTTTAATGACCTTCACGATATCCGGGACGCATTGGAACTGTGTGACCCAGATCCTTTTAGGGCGGAACTGCGACAACACGACGAACGACTACCAGGAACCCGACTACGACCCTTGCAACGATTACGAATGCGGGTCGCGGGACTGTCTCTGGTCTGGTCTCCAGATCATTTCCGAAGAAGGTTCAAAATGTCCAGGCGCGGGCGCGGGGGATTATGCCATGAATTTCAAAGGCGGCGGCGCCTGCGCGGGCGGTCTGGCAATGTGGGACGCCAGTTTTTCGTCCTGCTGTAAAGCGACCGAAGGGAATTGTGTCAAGGCGGCTTCCTGTTCGACTTCGGACGCCTCCCACACCTATAGCTACGCGATGGAAGTCCTGTGACCTACCAGCACAACCACGACCCGAAACTGTTGGCGATCGTCCACGAACGGAACCTGGCCCGGATCGCCGGGATGGACGAAGCGGAAATCGACCGGAAATTCCCCCGCCCGAAACCGCCGATCGGGACCCGGATCCGGACCCTGGCGAAAGCGGGGGTCCAGGCACTACGTGACATGACCCGCCACCAGGTCAACCCGGTCGCCAAACGGGACACGATCGCGACCCGCAAGGCGATCTGTAATGTCTGCGAACACCACCGCCGCGGGACCTGTCAAAAATGCGGATGCCTGATACCCTTAAAAGTCCACCTGGCCCGGTCGACCTGTCCGGTCGGGCGCTGGATCCCCGACCCGGTCTCCGTCCTGATCCCGGCCCGGAACGAACAATATCTGGAACGGACGATCCAATCGCTATTCGAAACGGCGATCGGCCCGATCGACGTCTGGGTATTCCTGGACGCCTGGGACGACCACCTGGAAGTCCAGGAACGGGTCCTGGCGATGGACAACGACCGGGTCCACTGTGTCGTCAATGACGCCGAACCGAAAGGGATCCGCCACGGGTCGAACGTCCTGGCGGATCTGGCCCAGGGGGTCTATCTGTTCCGGGTCGACGGTCATTGTAACTTCTCGCCCGGCTGGGACGTCCCCCTGAAAAACGCCGCGGATCCCGGGACGGTCGTCGTCCCGGCGATGCGGATCCTGGATGTCGAGACCTGGACCGCCGAACGGGGCGGCGGGAATTTCTATTACATCAATCGGGACTATCGGTACAAGGTTCTCCCGGACGCCAAGACGTCCGCGGACGTCGTCGAAATTATGGCATTCATCGGCGCCGCCTGGTTTTGCCGGCGGGAAACCTGGATGAACTATGGGGGATATGATGAGCAATTCTATCACTGGGGGGAATCGGGGGTCGAATGGTCCCTAAAAACTTGGCTTAATGGCGGGCGCCTGGTCCTGGACCGCCGCGCCTGGTTTGGTCATTATTTCCGGCCCAAATTTCCCTACCACCTGAACGGACACGCGGTCCAGTCGAACCGGACCGCGATCCGCGAGCATTTCCAGGACTTTAAAGGGGAACGATCCCTGGCCTGGCTGGTCAAGAAATTCAAACCCCTCCCGGGATGGCACACAACCAAGAGAAAGACACCGCATGGGACTAAGTGACACAACCCTAAATCTACCGGATGAAGCAAAAATGGCGATTATGTTCCAAAAGGTAACAGAACACGACCATATCTTGAACGGGAACGGCGACGAAGGGATCGCGAAAAAGGTCGTCCGGATCGAAGAAAGACAGGAACAATCCCTGGCGGTCCAGAATCGAATTCTCCGGGCGGTCTGGGCGGTCGCGACCGGCGGCGCTGTCGCGACCGCGGCCTGGATTATCAAGTCGGTCGCGGCCGGATCCGGCCACGCGCCGCCGGTCGTCCCGTAGTATGGGAATTATTCAGGAACAACAGACCGTCCGGGTCGAAATCGATCCCGGACCATCGATACCCGCCCAGGTCGGGGTCGGTCTGACCGTCGCGGTCCTGGCCGGCCTGATCCTATGGGGATTCCGGCGGATCTGGCGTCGTCGTCCGCGGCGATATCGGCGCTCGGATATGATCGACCCGTCGAACCGACCGTGATTCCAGGCGGTCCTGGTAACGACTGGCGACGCACAGACACACCAGACCCCAAAAGATATTGTTAAGAATCACCCAGACCGGACCGGGAAATATGTTTCTTATATGATATATTTCGTCCATTTTTGGCCCTTCAACGCGGTTTTGCGCAGCTACCGTTCGAATTCGTTGTAGAAATTTTGCATTCGATCCGACTATGGGGTATATTGAAAGAAGATAAACCATAGGTGCGCTATGAAATCAATCACGAAAAAAACCAAAGCTGAACAGGACCGCGGATCCTTAGCGCACCTAACGACCCGGAAACCTGTTTAGCTTTTTTTATTGTCTGCAATGACTATAGCAACGAACCCCGGAAAGACCGCCCCGCGGACCTTGGTCAATACCGGTCGGTTTCTGAACCGAACGGCTGGACCGCCTGGATCCATAAGCGGGATAATGAATTGGGCTACCGGTCACACGTAAACGGCTGATTTTCTCCCCGCCCCCGGTGACTGGATGTCCTTCCTGTCACCGGGGGATTTTAGCGAAAGGCCCCGTCGATGGAAATTCTGTACCTGATCGCGATCGCGAATGTGACCGCCGTATTCCTGGCGATATGTTACTGGTTAATACTTCGGAAATTCTGATCCCCTGGCAAGGAAGGACCCCATGAAAATCAAGATAGAAATCGAATATGAACCACGGGACCAGGTCCGCCCGGTCGTAGCGGGCGACCAGCCGCGGGGCGGTCTGGATCCCCTGGTCATCATCGGACAAGGACCCTATGCGACGTTATACACCCAGGACCCCGAACACCCCGGCCGCGTCGTTCGCCGCCGACCGGACGGAACCCTGATAGATCGGAAAATTTAACCGGATTTCATGGACGGAATCTTAGACGACCACGGACGGCCCCTGTTCTGTAAGGTCTATCTCTGGATCTTGCGGGACTATTTCCCGCGCCTGTCACCAGCGGCGCGGGAAATCTATATTATTCTCCTATCGTTCGCCGATTTCAATACCGGAACGTGCTTTCCCTCCTATCGCCTAATCACCCGCCGATTCAAGAAATCCTCTAAAACCATTGGGAAGGGACTGAGAGAATTAGAAGACCGGGGACTGATCCAGTCCAACCAGTACAGCCGCCGATCGGCCCCGGTCTATCAGTTGGCCGAACACCCCGAACAGGCGACCGCCTGGTCCGGCGGGGGAACGACAGACGACGGGATCCCCCCGGGATTTAACCTCTCCCTGTCCCGCCGAAAGAAACTCCCGATAGACCCGCCGGACCAGGATTTTCTGTTCCAGGACGAATCGACCGGATCCGCGGCCTACGCGGAAGCGGATCGACTCCTGAAGGTATGCGAAGTGAATAAACGGGTCGCCCTGGACCTTTTGACAAAACACCAACCGGAAAACGTCGTCGAAGCGGCCCGAAACGCCCTGGCGGAACAAGTGATGCGGAAAGCGCGCGGGGTCCGGAACTTCAACCCCGCCGGCTATCTGATCCGGACCCTGACCCACGCGACCGGCCCGGTCCGAAAGTCTAAAACCCGAAACCAACTGGAAACACACTATGAACGAACCCGATCCCCTGAAAGTCCAGCCGCGGCGGTGTCCGATCTGTCGCGGGACGAATGAAATCGGAATCGGCCACGCGGTCGGGATATGCCCGGTCTGTCGACGCGGTCTGGTCAAGGAATCCCAGAAGGATTACCGGAAACGGTTCGACGATGCCGGGGGGGTACGCTGGAGAAATCACTAATGGCGGAATTCACAAAAAAACAGATGGAATATATAGACTCCATCGACGTGGAAGCCCACATGTCCGCGGTCCAGGCGATCGGGGACCTGGACCGGGAACTGGACCAAGCGAAACAGGTCATCGCCGCGGCGGTCGACCTACTCATAACATATGGCCAGGTTAATGATTCGTTGTATCGCTCTGAGAATTGCCTGATTAAGCCGAAAGCGATGGGGAAATATCAGCAAGTGATCCAGGACGCGGGATTGTTTATTGTAGAAAAGGGGGATGATTCTTGATCATGGCAACAGACCCAAAACGAGAATTCTTGATACAGTACCGCGATCTTTGCTGTCGATTCGGCTGGACCTTAAACGGCGGGACCCTGGAACCCCTGACCGGTAAACATAAAACGTATTATTTCACCCGGCCGAATCCCGACGCCGGACCCCAACTCTGGACCTTGTCATGTCGCGACCCCGATTCGAAACAGTAAAAAAGGGATTTACGCGAGACTGCGCTTTTTGCCGGAAAAAGGTCCATAAATTCGTCCGGATCTCACCCGACCGGGGACGCCCGATCCGGATCTGTTCAAACTGCTATAAGTCCCTGAACCTGACGAATCCCCGGAAGGAATAGAATATGGATTTATTGAATAAATTTCTGAAACTGGCGGACCATAATCGCGGGGCCGTGATCGCCTTAATTATCACGATCTGCCTTAACACCTGGCTGTTCGGAATGGCGTCCCGGACCGGTTCCCTAATCCATGAAAATCGGCAAGTGACCCGGGTCGAAATGGAAGGGGAAATCGGGATCGCCCAGGCGGAACTGAACGCCCGGATCGAATCCTTCAACGCCAAGGTCGCCGCGGCGGTCTCCGACCTGGACGAACAGGATCGGATCAAAGCGGAAATTGTCGAAATCGTCGGGGGTCTCGCGACCACGATCGCCGGCGGTGGATTCGAACCGACCCAGATCGTCGCCACGATTCTTGGAATTTCTGGCGTCCTGGGACTAGGCGGGGCGGTCGTCGACAACCGCCGCAAAGACAAGATTATTAAGAACGGACACGGAACCAAGTGACCAATTGATCCGGGGATGTTCCCCGGGGTTTTGCAAGCGGGGCGGTCGGTTGACTCAGAACCGACCGCCTATTTCGTAAAGGATTGACCGATGAAAGAAATCGAAATCGTCCCAGGACAGGACCCGTCGAAAATCATTTCGGCGAATCTGCACTGTAATAATTTTATTATTAAGGAAGGGAACTACCCGTCCCTGTCGACCCAACGGGAAGACCTGACGATCGAAGGGGATGGGCAAGTGGTTGTTTCGCTAGGGTTCGCCGCGACGGACTGGACGAAAGAAGGGGATTATTTTAAGCGGATCACCCGGGAAAAACTTGTCGACCATCATATGTTCGGGGTCGTCGAATTCGGGGGGGAAGCCTATTCCCGCGTCGAAGACTTCGACCACCTGGGTTTCGCGACCCGGCTGTTCTACGTCGACCCGGAAACAAACGAAGTCTATATAAACCCAGAAGGGGATCCGGGTCAACTCCTGCTGGTGGACTGGAAGGACGCGGTCGTCGTCGGTCGCCGTTCGGTCCTGGTCAACCTGTCGATCTGTCACGGGGTCGAAGGGGTCGAACTAAGACACGCGGATCACGTTTCCCTGTTCAACTGCCGGATCCATAGTATCACGACCCAGGGGATCCTGGGGGGACGGGAAGCGCCGGGTCTGACTGTTATGAATTGTGCGTTTCGCAATATCGGGAAACGCTACGAATTACACCAGGGGGAGATCCGGGAAAACAATAAAGACCACGCAATTTATTATTACGGGGACGACGGCTATATCGCGGCGAACAGTATGATCGGAATCGCGGAACACCAAGTCCGGCATAGATACGAACTGCATATATGGGGATCCAATGTCTATTCGTCCGGGGTCACGATTGCGGATAACGATATCGAAGGGACGGTTATGATCGCGGGGGGACCCCATCGATTCCTGAACAACACGATCCGTTGCGATCTTTCTGATCCCGTTCGCTATTGGGACGGAGCGATCGTACTGGATGATGGAGGTCGACGCGGTCCGGCTGAACGGAAGCTAAACTCCGCCAATTCCGGGACTTTGTCGCCAGGTCCGGGAATCCGATGGCTTGCGGGTCCTTCCTGATAATCGCAGAAATGCGATCGCTAGAC
>CEUI01045697.1_pt1 | contig 22477 bp, 30 predicted proteins | sample 531411 | NCBI WGS metagenome assembly CEUI01 (sample SAMEA2622841, study PRJEB7988) | marine metagenome | isolation source: saline water (ENVO:00002010), including
TTTGAATTAAAAGGTAAAAGATATAACATTGAAATAAATGATATAACAAAGGAGGAAGATAATGAGTGAAGATAAGAGACCAAAGATAACTATTGTTTGGGGTACAGAAAGAGAGAAGGCAAAGACATATGTGTTTGAAAATGAAACACAAAAAGCTTTCTTTATGAAAGGAGTAGATGAAGCTGTTGGTTGGTTGGAGTATGATGACTTACCTTTAGGACACGAAACACTTTCATATGAACAAACAAGTGAACCAAAGAATAGACTGGAGCAGATGGCACAACTCGGTGATAATGTTGTAGCACCAGAATAATTATGAGATTAATAATTATAATTTTATTTTGTATAGGTTTGGTTAATTGTAGTAAGGGAGATTTTGACCCATCAATTACTATAATCAAAGAGGTAATAAAGTCAACAAAATCAAAGACTTACGAGGATAAAAAAGAATAATTATTTACTTGCAATTCACTAAAAAGTGTGGTATAATAGTAGGTGTTTTTTATGTTTAAAATAATAAGTATAATATTTGTTTTGTTAGTATGGAGTTTTATATTAACAGCAACATTTATTTAAAATAATAAAGGAGGAAGTATGTATATAGATAAAGCAGTTGTTAATTCGTATGACTACCCTTGGAGTAAAGGTAAGCAAGGTAAGACATTGCAATTAGAGAACTCTTTAAAAGTAGAGAGAATAAGATTAAAAAAATTATTACCTTTGCTTGAAGAGTTTGAAGAAACAATGGAACATTACAATACGAAAATAACATTGACAATAAATATAGAACCAAGTAAAGAAGACTAATGATTAAAAGTTTATGTGCTACATTATTGTTGTTATGTAATACAACATTTAATTTTCAAGAGGACTTTAAGTACAATAGTAATAAAGAATTTATTGAAGGTGTAAAGAATTGTGCAGTATCTTATAATTCTTATTCACCTAATCAATTAAGAATACCTATTGAAATAGTTGTAGGTCAAGCAGTATTAGAGAGTGACTGGGGTAAGTCAAGGTTTGCAGTTGAGGGAAATAATTTATATGGTATAAGAACATATGACTTAACTGAACAACATCTTAAACCTTTAAGAAATAAAGACGCAAGGTTTGGATTAAAAGTTTATTCTACTAAATGTTTATCTGTTGTAGATTATATTGAAACATTACAGACACATCATAGTTATGTAGATTTTAGAGAAGCACTAATTAAAATGTGGTCGGTAGATGAATACGATATATTCTTATTGACTGAACTACTATATAATTATTCTGAAGATGAATACTACGCAGTTAAATTAAGAGACGCAATCAATTACATAAACGAAAGGAACTATTTGTATGGCGGGGAATAAAAAGTTTGACATTGATTTAAAGTATGGGCAAATTAGAGAGAATAAAGTTAGAGAAATGTTTTCTAAATGTCAGATTGAAGTCAAGTCAGAGAGAAGTTGGTGGAAGAAGACAGGCAATATAGCTATCGAGTATGAGTATAGAGGTAAGCCAAGTGGTATCTACGCAACAACATCTGATTATTGGTTTCATAGATTAGAGGGCGACAGGGATGAGTTTTGTACACTTGTTTTTAAAACATCTATACTAAAGGGAATTGTAGATAAGTATAAAGATAAGTTGACAAAAAATGTTGGGGATAACAAAGCGAGTAAGTGTGTACTTATTCCAATCAAAGACATATTTAACAAGGAGTTTTATGGAAATGTTTGATGATATAGAAGAGATAAAAAAAGAGATACAAGAACACGAAGGGTTTAGAGATACTATATATAGTGACTCTCTCGGGTTTGACACAATAGGTTGGGGTCATTTAATAAAAGACACCGACAATTTTGAAAAAGGAAAAGCATATAGTAGAGAGGAGTTACAAGAAGTTTTTGATGAAGACTTTCAACTTGCGTGGGACAATGCAAATAGTCTAGTCAAAGAACGATTGACCAACACAGACTTTCAACTACTAGATATAGATAGAAAGATGAAAGTTATATCTATATTATGTAATATGTGTTTTCAATTAGGCAAGGCAGGTGTAGGTAAGTTCAAAAAGATGTTTGAAAATATTGCCAAACTAAATTTTAAAGAAGCAAGTTTGGAAATGTTGGATAGCAGGTGGGCAAAGCAGACACCTAATCGTGCTAAATATTTAAGTGACAAAATGTCGCAGGTATAAAAATAATTTTATATTTGCCTTGATGTTGCCACATTTATATGGTATAATACTATCTAAATTAAATATTTTAAATAACTATGTTAAAGATTATTAATAGTTATTATTATAATATTAATAATAATATATTAATATCTAATAGAGTTAAGACATTGTGTTTAATTAAAAAAAAATTATAAATAACACTTGCATTTTGTTTGAAAGTGTGATATAATACAAACTTCAATAAAAAATAGGAGGTTATATATGCCAACAGTTGAAGGAAAAGCATATTGGGCTAGTGTTACTAGACCTAATACAACATTCGACCCTGTTTATCAAATCGATTTAGCAGTTGATGAGAAAACTGCTGAAGAGTTTAAGGGTAAGGGTGTGTCAGTTAAACAAGATGATAGAGGTTCTATTATCAAGTTTAAAAGAAAAGTCGCTAGAGCAGATGGGACTAAAAATCCTATGCCGAGACTAGTGGACTCTGCAAAAAATCCTATTGATGTACTAGTAGGTAATGGTTCGAAGGTTAAAGTTTTATACAAACCTTTTGACTGGAAATTTGCAGGTAAATCTGGTACAAGCTTGGACTTACAAGCAGTTCAAGTAATCGACCTCGTACCCTATGGTGAAGACTTTGATGTCTCAGATGGTGGGTATGTTGCTGAAGGTAACAACGAGGAATTTTAAATAACTAATGGAACAGGGGGCGAGAATGAATGATGATAAACCAAAGTTTATTAAAACTCATGTCCCCTGTACCAACTGCGGAAGTAGTGATGCAAGAAGTATTAATGAAGATGGAAGTAGTTATTGCTTTTCTTGTGCAACATTCTTTCCAGAAGATACAGGGACAAATATAAACTATGAAAGGGGCGATATGCAAGTAGCAGAAGATTTTCAAAATGAACAAAAATTAACAGACCTTAATTATCATACAGGTAGTATTAGTTCTATAACTGATAGAGGAATTAATAGTGAGACTTGTAAGAAGTATGGAGTTAAAGTTACCTACAATGGTGGGGGCTTAATACAAAAACATATCTATCCATATTATGATGAGACAGGTCAGATGATAGCAACAAAAACTAGATATGTTAAGACAAAAGACTTTTCAATTATAGGTTCGACATCCAATTCTGGATTGTTCGGTCAGCAATTATTTAATGGTGGTAAGTATGTTACTATAACCGAGGGTGAAGTTGATGCAATGAGTGTGTATCAAATGCTCGGTTCAAAATATCCAAGTGTCTCTATTAAAAATGGAGTTGCTTCAGCATTAAAAGATATTAAAAGAAGTTATACTTGGTTAGATAAATTTGAAAATATTGTAATCAATTTTGATAATGATGAAGTTGGAAGAGAAGCAAGTAAAAAAGTTGCGGAGTTATTTCAACCGGGAAAAGTTAAGATAGTTAAACTTCCAGAAATTTATAAAGACGCAAATGATTTATTGCGTTCTAAAAAATATGAGGAGTATGTTAAAGCTTGGTGGAATGCACCAGTACATGCACCAGATGGTATCATTGAAGGTAGTCAATTACTTTCAGAAGTATTAGAACCAGTTGTTAAATCAAGAATAGATTATGGATGGAAAGGTTTAGATGAATTAACTTATGGTATTCGTAGCGGTGAGTTGGTTACGATAACCGCAGGTACTGGACTAGGAAAAACTTCTGTCATTAAAGAGTTAGTCTATCACATATTTAAAAGTACTGAAAATAATATTGGTATGATTATGTTAGAAGAAAGTCCAAAGATAACTGCGTTAGATATTATGGGGACTGAAGCTAACTTACCTTTAAGAAGACCAGACATTAATTTATCTAAAGAAGATAAAACAAATTACTTTAATAAGACAATAGGTTCTGGTAGATTTTATTTCTACAATCACTTTGGTTCTAACTCAGTTGATAATATTATTGCAAGAGTTAGATATATGGCGAAAGCTTTGGATTGTAAGTTCATTGTACTAGACCATATAAGTATGATAGTTTCTTCTCAAGAATTTGGGGATGAAAGAAAAGCTATTGATGAAGTGATGACTAAACTTAGAACACTTGTTCAAGAAACAGACATTGCTTTGATTGTAGTATCACACTTACGAAGACCAGATGGTAAGGGACACGAAGAGGGAGCAGTCACTTCACTATCACAATTAAGAGGGTCGGGTTCTATTGCACAATTATCTGATATGGTTCTTGGATTAGAAAGAGATAGTCAGAATGATGACATTGCAATTAGAAATACTACATCACTAAGAGTTCTTAAGAATAGATTTGTAGGTATGACTGGTCCTGCGTGTTGGTTATATTGGGACAAAGATACTGGTAGATTGAATGAAGTTGATAGACCTACTGGTGATGAAACAGAAGAAGATAAATTTTAAATGAAAGGAATAAAAGAGTGGGCGATAGAAAACTATTCTTGGATATCGAGACAACCGAAATTGTTAATGGTTATGGATTACCTAACAAGATTTTTTGCTTGGTTACTATATGTGATAAGGGTAACCTTGTATGTTATGGTCCGAATGATTTACATAAATTTCAGAATGATGCGAAGAATTATCAAGAATTTATAGGACACAACATCATAGGATTTGATGCTCCAGTAATTAAAAAAGTTCTTGGTGTAGATTTATTTAAGCTAGGTAAAGTTACTGATACATTAATACTATCAAGATTATTCAAACCAGTTCGAGAAGGTGGACATTCATTAAGAGCATATGGAATTAAGTTTGGTTATAATAAAATAAACTTTGATGACTTCTCCGAGTTCTCTTTAGAAATGTTGGAGTATTGTATTCGTGATGTTAAATTAACTAGAAAAGTTTATGACTTATTACAAAGACAGGGTAAAGGTTTCTCTCAACAATCAATAGATTTAGAACATAGAGTTGCAGAGATTATAGAGAAACAAGTACAGACAGGATTTCTTTTTGATTTAGAGAAAGCACATTTACTTCTAGCTAAACTACAAAAGAAAATAGATGATGTTCAAACTAAAGTAAGAGAAACATTTCCTCCATTAAAGATTGAAGAAACCTTTATACCTAAATCAAATAATAAATCAAGAGGTTATGTAAAGGGAGTACCATTTATTAAAGTTAAGTATCAAGAATTTAATCTTGGTTCAAGACAACAGATAGGTGAACGACTAATGAAACTTGGTTGGAAACCTAAAAAGAAAACAGATAAAGGTCATGTAATTGTAGATGAAAAAGTTTTATCACAAATTAAAAACATACCAGAAGCAGAATTAATAAACGAATTCCTTCTACTGCAAAAAAGAATTGCAATGATTAATTCTTGGATTGAAGCAGTTGATAAGGATAGGAGAGTACATGGAAGAGTGATTACTAATGGAGCAATCACTTCAAGAATGAGTCATCAGTCGCCCAACATGGCTCAAATCCCTGCTGTGTACTCTCCATATGGGAAAGAATGCAGGGAATTATGGACAGTCCCTAGTGGATATAAACTAGTGGGAATAGACGCAAGTGGACTGGAGTTAAGAATATTATCTCACTACATGAACGATAAGGAGTATATTAATGAAGTCATTAATGGAGATATACACACTACAAATCAAACTCTTGCAGGGTTGGAAAGCAGAGATACTGCAAAAACATTTATCTATGCGTTCATTTATGGAGCAGGTAACAAAAAACTCGGAAGTATCTGTGGAAGGAATGAAAGCTATGGAAAACAGATTAAAGAAAGATTTCTTAAGTCTTTACCAAGTCTTAAAAGGTTGCGAGACAGAGTGGACCTCGCTTGTAGAAAAGGATATCTCAAAGCAATCGACCAAAGAAACCTCATCATCAGACAAAAGCATTCAGCAGTCAACACCCTCATCCAAGGAGCAGGGGCAATAGCTATGAAGAAAGCTTTGGTATTGTTAGAAGATGAAATTGAAAAACATAATCTTGATGCAGTACCAGTAGCAAATGTACATGATGAGTTTCAATATCAAGTAAAAGAAAATCAAGCAGAACAACTAGGACAACTAGCAGTTCAATCAATACAACAAGCAGGGATTAAACTAGGACTTAGATGTCCATTAACAGGGGAGTATAAAAGTGGAAACAACTGGAAAGAAACACACTAAAACATTAGATACTTTAGTACCCGATATAAATAAGTTACTAACAAATTTGGGTGATGGAAAAAAGTTAAATGTTTCAGATGAACAATTAAATAAATTTTTAAAGAACATTAAAGATGCTCTTATTGACTGGAGTAATCCAGTTAAACAAGACAAGAGTACATTAAGGATGTCTATACTGGGAAGACCATTAAGACAATTATGGTATGACAAACATAAACCAGTAAAGAAAGAAAAATCAAATCCTTCTTTACAATTAAAGTTTTTGTATGGACATATACTTGAACATCTTATTTTATTTCTTACTGAATTAGCAGGACATAAAGTTACAGACCAACAAAAGAAAGTTAATGTTGATGGTATTGTAGGACATATGGATAGTAAGATTGATGGTGAGGTTGTAGATGTTAAGACTGCTTCATCATATTCATTTAAGAAATTTGAACAAGGTACTTTAAATGAGGATGACCCATTCGGATATATTGCTCAATTAACTGGGTATGAAGAACATGAGAAAACAAAACGAGGTGGGTTTCTTGCAGTCAATAAATCTACTGGACAACTTGCTTTGTTTAAACCAGATGATTTAATGAAACCTAATATTAAATCTTTAATTCAAAATGTTAAAACAAAATTAGATTCACCAGAGTTACCACCTAGATGTTATGAACCAGTACCACATGAGAAAGCAGGTAATATGAAACTTCCTGCAGGATGTGTGTTCTGTTCTCATAAAGTAGAGTGTCATAAAGATGCTAATGATGGTAAAGGATTACGAGCATTTAAATATGCGAGTGGTAATATTTACTTTACTAAAGTTGAGAAGACACCTAAAGTTGAAGAGGTTAGTATAATAGAAAAATAATTTTATGTTAAAACATAAGCACTTGTTAGTAAGAGCAGAAATATTAGAACCACCTAAAGATATAAAAGAAATTAAAACATGGACAAAGAAATTAATAAAAGATATAGATATGAAAATACTTGCAGGTCCATATGCAAAGTATTGTGATGTTAAAGGTAATAGAGGATTAACTTGTGTTACAATTATTGAGACTTCACACATTGCGTTGCATTCATGGGATGAGAATGACCCTGCGTTAGTTCAACTTGATGTTTATTCTTGTAAAGATTTGGATGAGAAGATTGTATTTGATTATCTTTATAAGTTTCAACCAGTAAGAATGAGTTATAGATATTTTGATAGAGAAACAAATTTTAAATTGATAAAGGTTAAAAGATGAGTAAAGATTATCAACAATTATTAGAAATGTGGAGAGAAGAAAAAAAGAAAAGACAAGACTTAGAATTAATTAATGAGTCTCATAAAAAATTAAATGGAAAATTACAAACTGAATTAACAGAAACAAAAGAAGATAATAAAAAACTATCTAAACAGATTAGTGATTTAGAAAAAGTAAGGAGACCATTTTAATGAACACAAAGAAAATGAAAAGAATTAGACGAAGAGCAAAAGAAGTTATTGTAGAATGGTTACAATCTTTACTACCAGAACACGAAAAAGATAAGGTAACTATTCATAATGTAATGGATATGATGCCCAAACAAACTCATTATGTATTTCAAAATCAAGTGCGACTATCTGCTTGGTCTTTTAAATGGGTAGTAAAAAAATTAAAACAAAATGAACACTTGACTTTTGAGCAACTTGATGGTATAATAAAGGGTACAAATAATATTCCAAGTGGCATTAAAAGATGGTAAAGTATCGTAGTAAATTTGAAAAAGAAATTGTATCAAAATTAAAAAATAAAAAGATAAAGTTTTTATACGAACACGAAAGAATAAAATATGTACAACCGAGTATTTTTCGGGCTTATACTCCCGACTTGTATTTTCCTAATACTAATATCTATGTAGAATTAAAGGGGCGGTTCAAACTTTCAGACAGAAAGAAACATATTTGGTTAAGGGATAGTACCAAACATGACATTCGTTTTTGTTTTCAAAATTCAAAAGTTAAAATTAGTAAAGGTTCTAAAACAACCTATGCAGATTGGTGTATAAAAAATAATTTTAAATTTTGTGATAAAGAAATTCCAAAGGAGTGGATGAAATAATGGCAGAGTTAGAACAAGGTAAAGCTTATATAGTTCTTACACCTACAGGTATAGGTAAGACAAAGAAGATTGATATTGAATTAATTAATTTAGTATCAGAAGATAGAGAAGTATTAACACTAGCACAAGGTATATGGTGGTTTGCAAAGAACAATCCTAAACTTTCCACATATATTGGGATGAGAGAATTCGAAAAAATAATAATGAAAGGGATGAAAGATGATAAAAAATATAACTAAAGAATATTTAACGACAGCTATTGAATTAATAACTGGTCCAAGAGCAAATGATTATGGTGATAAAGTTATTAACCACCAGAACATAGGCAAACTTTGGTCTGCTTATTTAGGTGTACCTATTACTGCACATGATGTAGCAATATGTATGGCACTATTAAAAATTGCAAGAGCAAAATTTGGAAACCCAACACCAGATACTTACATAGATGGGTCAGCATATATGGCAATCGCAGGTGAGTGTCGTAAATTAGAAAAGCCAAAAGATTTTTTAGAAGAAGCGGAAAAAGAAAAAAAAGAATTAAATGAATCTTATAAAGAATCAAAAAGACAAACTAAAGAAAGAAAAAATAAAGAAACTTGGGCGGAAGGATATAATAAATGGAAGGAAAAAAATAATGAAAGTTAAGATAGATTTAGAAAGAGATAATAATCTTACACCATTTGGTATTGCAACAGTACAAGATAGGTATTTAGATAAGAACGAAACATCACCGCAACATGCTTTTGCTCGGGCTTCTAAATATGTTTCAACTTATCATGGTAAAACAGATTGGGAAATGGCACAAAGAATTTATGATTATGCTAGTAATTTATGGTTTGGTTTTTCTTCTCCAATATTATCTAATGCAGGTACAAAAAAAGGATTACCTATTTCTTGTTTCCTAAACTATGTTCCAGATAGTAGAGGAGGTTTGTCTTCTCACTATGATGAAAACATTTGGTTAGCTAGTAATGGTGGTGGTATCGGTGGATACTGGGGTGATGTTCGAAGTGATGGTACTTCTACTTCTCATGGTTCTAAATCAACAGGTTCAATTCCTTTTATGAGAGTTGTTGATAGTCAGATGTTAGCATTTAACCAAGGTACAACACGAAGAGGAAGTTATGCTTGTTATATGGATGTATCTCATCCAGAAATAGAAGAGTTTTTATTTATGCGTAAGTCTTCTGGTGGTGATGCAAATAGAAAATGTCTTAACCTTCATCATGGTATTAATATTACTGATGATTTTATGAATGCAGTTTCAAAAAATATTGAATGGAAATTAATAGACCCTCATTCAAAAAAGATTAAGAAGTCTATTAATGCTAGAGAATTATGGAGATTAATATTAGAAACAAGACATGAAACAGGTGAACCTTACTTACACTTTGTTGATACTTCTAATAAACATTTACCAGAGACACAAAAGAAATTAGGATTAAGTATTAAACAATCTAATCTTTGTAGTGAAATTACTTTACCAACAGATGAGGACAGGACAGCAGTCTGTTGTTTATCAAGTGTTAATCTAGCAAAGTATGATGAGTGGTCAACCTCTCCAACTTTTATTCCAGATATGATAAGGATGTTAGACAATGTACTTGAACATTTTATTCAATCGACTTATAATTTTTCATATAACTTTGAAGGAAAAGTTTTAAACATGGAAGTTAAAGAAGGTATGGAAGGATTTACAAAGGCAGGTTATAGTGCTTATAGAGAAAGAAGTTTAGGTCTTGGTGCTATGGGTTTTCATACTTATCTACAAAAATTAAATGTTCCTTTTGATAGTCCAATAGCAACAGGTCAAAACTTAAAAATGTTTAAACAAATAAAAGAGTTAGCTACAAAAACTTCTATAGAGTTAGCAGAAGAAAGAGGTGAAGCACCAGACATGGAAGGTACTGGAATGCGTAACGCACACTTACTTGCTATTGCTCCTAATGCTACATCAAGTATTATTTGTGGTGGTACTAGTCCATCTATTGAACCAATAAGAGCAAATGTATTTATACATAAAACTTTAAATGGTTCTTTCCAAGTAAGGAATAGACAACTACATCTTTTATTAAAACAAAAATGGGAAAACTCTGAAGACTTACAGAAAGAATATGATAGTGACTACCAATCTTATAAGGATAAAGTTTGGCAAAGTATTAGTGAACACAATGGTTCAGTTAAACATCTTGAATTTCTTTCTGATTTAGAAAGGGATGTATTTAAAACTGCTGACGAGATAGACCAGAACTGGATTATAGAACATGCATCTAAAAGACAAGAGTTTATTTGTCAAGCCCAGTCAGTTAATTTATTTTTTGTTGCTCCACGAATACAGGAGAAACAAGAAGAACACGATAACTTTTTAAGATATACTAATAAGGTTCACTTCCAAGCATGGAAGAAAGGATTAAAGAGTTTATATTATTTAAGAAGTCGTGAAGGAAAAAGTGCAGAAAATATTAACATGAAAGTTAAACGAGTAAGACTAGAACAAGATGAGGAGGAATGTTTATCATGCGAAGCTTAAGTCCAATATTTGATGAGAGAACTTATTATAAACCATTCGAGTACCCTTGGGCATTTGATTATTATACTATACAAAATCAATTGCATTGGTTACCCGAAGATGTTCCTATGCATGAAGATGTAAAGGATTGGAATTTAAAATTATCACCATCAGAAAAAAATTTATTAACACAAATATTTAGATTGTTCACACAATCAGATGTTGATGTTGGTGCAGGTTATTATGAAAAGTATATACCACTATTTAAGAAACCAGAATTAAGAATGATGATGGGTTCATTTGCTAATATTGAATCTGTTCATCAACATGCTTATTCTTTATTACTTGATACAGTAGGTATGCCCGAGTCTGAATACAAAGCATTCGCAAAGTATGAAGAGATGTCAGCTAAACATGATTACATACATAAGTTTAAAACTGGGGAAGTTAAAACAAAAAAAGATTTAAAGGATGTAGCTAAAGCTCTTGCAGTTTATTCTGGATTTACAGAAGGACTACAATTATTTTCTAGCTTTGCTATTCTTATTAACTTCCAAAGATTTAATAAGATGAAAGGTATGTGTAAAATTGTTGATTATAGTATTCGTGATGAGTCACTTCATGTTGAAGGTATGACTAAAGTATTTAGAACTCTTATTAAAGAGAACTTAAGTATATGGACAGATGAATTTAAAAAAGAACTATATGATATTTGCAGGGAAATGGTATCCCATGAAGATAAGTTTATCGAATTAGTATTTGAAATGGGGGATGTTCAAGGATTAACCTTGGAAGAAATGAAACAATATAATAGATATATTGCTGATAGAAGATTGTTACAACTAGGATTGAAACCTAATTATGGAGTGAGTGATAATCCTCTTACTTGGTGGGATGAAGTTATTGGAGTTGAACACCAAAACTTTTTTGAAGGCAGGGCTTCAGCATATACTAAAGCAAGTGTGAAAGGAAATTGGTCTAATGTCTTTGACGATACTGAATAATTTTATTGATAAAGTTTTCTACAAGTGTGTAGATATACTTGAATGGTTAGCAGAATCTATTGGAATGAGTTATGAATTAATAAATATAATTATTTTTGTTATTGGATATCCTATATTCGTAGTAGTGTTGCTTCTTATAATTAAATCACAGAGGAAAAAAATATGGCATCTGGAAAGAGGGAAGCTACAATCTTTGCGTATAAAGTAATACTAGATAACAATGGAAAACTTCTAACTGAAGTTACCTCGTTACCTGTTAAAGATGAAAAACTTATGAAGAAAGCTTTCTCTAGGAGTAGAGAAGAGAGAATGTTTTATACTAGTCTTGTTAATGAAGTCACTAGAAGAGTACAACCAATACATGAATGGTTAGAAAAGTATTGTAAGAATATTATTTAGTTACAATTTTCTTTGCTTAAATCTGCAGGAACTTCTTTAGTGAACCAAAACCAAGAAGAAATTTTTGTTCCTTCTTGAGTATATGTACACTTCGGACCTACTGCACAAGCATTTAATCCAAACAATAACATTAATATTAATATTATTTTATACATTATTTTTTTCCATTTCTAAATATCTGTGTACCTTTTATACCATAGATACTCGCCACGACAAGAATCCACAAATTTGTGAACCAACTCGGAAGCTGTTGAAACTGTTCGAAGAATTCTTTTATCTTTGCAGACGCAGTTGGGTCTTCGCTGAAGACTCCATAGGCAATGACTAAAATCGGGAGGGTCAACACGACCAACACGAACTCGTCTTTCCAGTCCGCTTGTCTTGCTTCTAATAATTTTCCTTGATACTCTGTCTCACCTCTAGCCATCTTTGCCGCATGGTGATGTTGTGCATCTGCCATCATCATCTTTGTTTCTTGTCTCTTCTTAAAGATGTGCGTACCTGCTTGAAGTGCAACCTTTGCTAAACTAAACCAAGCCATATTAGAATATCCAATTAATTATAGACAATATTACTACAGCACCAACAAAAGAAACAATCATCTTTCCTTTCTTAGAAAGCATACTCCATTTACTTTTAACTGGACTCCAGTATCCTTTTACCTTATCCATTATATCTGGGAATGTCATATTATTTTCCTTTCTTTTAGTTTTTCTTAAATAATTTTCTGATACTAGAAAAGTCTGGTTTCTTTCCATAAATTCCACCAACTTCTACACCACCAATTTGAATTCTTTTATTTACTTTTTCAGTATAAACAGGTTCAGTTGTATCAATCTTTAATGTTTTTATTTTCTTGACCTTATTATTTTTAGGTCCAATAAAATCATTGTGTCCTTTTACATGTGACATTGTTTCTCCTGTTATTGTTATTGTTAATATTAATATTAATAAAATTTTCATTTTTAATAGGGGGCTTTGACACCCCCTACCTGTTACTATTTTATTTTAATTGTTCTAGGTTTCTTTTCATCTGGTAGATTTAATTTCATATCTACTGTCAGAACTCCATCCTTTAGTTTTGCATCTTGTACTTCAAGATGTTCAACCAATGTCCATTGTCTTTTGAATGCTCTCTTTGCAATTCCTTTATGAACATAACTATCATCTTCTTTGTCAGACGAACTAGCAGATACTGTTAAAGTGTTGTCATTCACTTCAACCTTAACATCATCTTTACTAAATCCTGCCAAAGCCATATCAAGTTGGTACTTATCTTTCCCAACCTTCTTTATGTTATAAGGTGGATAGTTTGGTATGTCATTAACATACTTAGACATTGACGAGAGTTGGTCGAATATATCATCAAATCCAACTGTCAAGTTTTTGAATGGGTCAAAGACCCTAGTAGGTAGGTTTATCATAATTGCTCCTTTCGTTTAAGCGAGTTGTTATTAATACAGGATACTACCTATAGCTATCCCATACTACTATATTATACACCTTGGTAGAGATTTTGTCAACCCCTATTTTTGTCAAGTAATCCGCCCTTTTTGAAGTTTAACTTCAGTCCAATATACTTATTACCTTCTGTATCTGCAGAACCTTGTATCTTCCATCCACTATCTAATTCTTTTTGTACTTCAAAAGTACCTACATTTGTTTTAGTATCAAAATTACCACTAGTAAATAGACTATCATTAGCATAATCTACATTTAATCTTGCACCTTTTTCAGTATTAAAATCAGTAAAACTATTAGTACCTGTTTGGTCAAGCCCTACATATCCAGTTGTTCCTATTGAAAATGAATCCTTTGGAGAAAGTAATCCTGTTATTTCATGCTCTCCTTTAACTTGTACTTCTTTTTCATTTACAATACTACGAAATTTATTTTTTAAATCTGTTATATCATCACCCGGAACTGGAAGATTAGTATCTACTCTTGTTGTATTCTTATTTGTTTTATTAACTTCATTTGGACTAACAGACTTAACAGTATTAGAATCCAAATCTAATGTGTCCCAACTATCATCATTATAAACATCAGTAGTTTCATTTCCTTTTAATCCTGTGTTATCTCCAGTACCTAGAGTATCCCAAAATTTTTCCATAACATTTTTAGTTTTTACTTTTCTTTCTCGTCTGTCATCTCTATTGGTATCTTGTACTGTTTTTACTTTTCGTTTAGTCTTTGTATTGCTCTTACTATTTTTATTAGTATTATTATTGTTATTATTATTATTGCTACTACTTCCCCCATTGCCGCCCCCTATTTTAGAATGTGTAACTACTCCTCCTGCACCCGGATTATAACTTCTACTCCAACTACCACCACCAACACTACTTGGTGAACTAGATTTATAACCACCTGCATGTGGATTACCACCTCGCCAAAATTTTTGTCTGATTACTCCGCCTTTACTTTTCTTTCTACTATCTAAATAAAGTTGTTTTCCCGGACCTGCAATAAATTCATCAAAACTCATCCAAGTATCGTATCCGCCTTTACCATCAAAATAATAATTTCTCATCCATGCTACACTAGGAGTATCACCTTTAGCCATTTTTATAATACCTCCATGTCTCATAAATGTTTTCTTATCACTTATAACACCTAGATTAATTACAATACCTCTACCTTCACCTTCACTACTACCAAAGATAGACATACCTGCTCTTACTAATCCATACTTATCTCCACTATCTGCATACTTCCAAACTTTTTTCCAGTTACCTTTTGAAAACATACCATCTGCATCATTGAAATCATATGTATCAGTTATAATAGTTTCACCTTTATCATTAGTAGTAAAAGTAAAACCACCTAAAGTTCTAAGCATTTCATATGTATATCTATTAGAGCCAGTATGTTGATAAACCATAGAAGCTAAATTTCTTTCTTCATTTATTCTATTATCACCTTTACCATATGTCCAATTTTCTACACCAACTTTATAATCTCCTCTTTCAACACTAACATTGTTATGTCCATTAACCATAGAGTTAATTACTAATTTTTTAAGTACTTCTATTTCTTCTGGTTTAAAATCTTTATTAGTAAAAGGTTTATCATCTCTAAATATTTTTGGAGTATTATTATAAACAATATCTTTTAATGCAAACTTACCTGCTGTAGTACTAGTCATAATAGCTAATTTTTTTGCACCACTCATCTCTTCTATTTCTTTCCATGCATACAATTCATCAACAGGTTTCTTTTTAGGAATAATAATATCTTCCTTTTCTGCTACGACTTTTTCCTCGGGTATGTCGGGTTTCTTTTTAGGAACAATAATTTTTTCTTCTTCTAATTTAAGAGGAGGTAATTCAGATATAAATATTTTATTTGGATTTTCTTTTAACTCTTCTGTTTTTAAATCTTCTACTATTTTATTGATAACATCTTCCCCTTCTTGAGACATGTATTTCTTTTCGGGCTTTTGTTTTACTTCAACTTTAACTGGAGGTTCTTCATTACCTAAGAAAGCTTGATACTCTTCATCTGTTTCATCTGCTCTTCTTGTATTATATAAATTACCTTGCCATTCAAATGTACCTAGTTTGTTTGCTCTTGCTTCAGCAAAGGCATCACCAAATCCACCTGTACTAAAAAGTTTTCTATTAAATTCTATATCTTTTTTTAATTCATTAACTAATGCAGTATTACCTACTGTCACATATTGTCCAGTATTATATTTTTTTCTTGAAACAAAACCACCATCAGCAAAAGTAAATTTAGGAATTGTATTAGATGGTTTAACACTACTAGTTTTAGGAAACCATAATTGTCTAACCCATTCTCTCCACTCTGGAAATGGTGCAATTTTTTTATCTACAACTTCTCCTGCTTCATCCCATTTTCCTAATGCAGCAAATCTTAGAGCATCAAATACAGACTGACCCATTTGAAACATAGGAGCAAACGCATAAAAATCTTTACCTTTAGAACCCGGACCTGCAAATCTATTATAAAATAAATCACTTATCCATCCCGGCATACCAGATAGTTGCCATGATTTTGCTGCAAGTTCTCCAGTATTATAATGATAATCAGTAATAACATCACCATGTTTTGCATATTCTCTAAATTGTTGAATACCTGCATAAACAGGAATAACAGCAAGAGTTTTAACAAGGGTTCGTGCTTCCCCATTTTCTATTCTTTTTAATATTTGATTTGTAGATGCAGACTTAGCTTGAACCCAAGATAAAAATTGTCCTAGTCCTCTTACTAATGGATTTTTACTTTGTGTAAATAATAATCTATTATGTACTTGAGGAATTAACGCATCTCTATTAGCTGCTTCCCATCCTGCTTTATTTAAAAATCTAAATGCATTCTTATCTTTAGAAGCACTTTGCCAATTTTTAAATCTTCCAATATTCATAGCATGGTTTTTATTAATACCATATTTTTGTAAATGTACAAGAAGTTGTTGTGCTTCTTTAGTATTAAAATTTTTACCACCATTAGAAACTTTATAAAGTTGTCTTGATAAACCCATTACATCAGCAACACCTGTATTATAAGCAAGTCTTCTAGCATAGCCAGTTAACCATTCTAATCCTAATCCTTTAAAAGCCATGTTGTTATAGAATTGAGTTGTTGCAAAGTCTTTTCCCTTTACACCATACTTACCCATCCATGCAGTATTTAAAATTATTTCATCAGCTTCTCGACCTGCACCTTTTTGTAAAGCTGCTCTTGCATATTTAGCAATATCATAATTTAAATTTCTTGCTAAACTTTTTTCCCAACTTGCTTTAAATAAATTAGTTTGTCCTATACCTTTAATAGCTGAAGTCCAATTAATTGAGTTCTGAAATATTTGTGCTATATCACCTAAAGATGTAATAGTAACTCTACCTAACATTTGTAAGTTACTTAGTGTTGTTAATATTCCCATTACATTAGGAAATACCCAACTATTTTTTAATCCATATTTTCCAAAGTAACCATCAATTGCATCAAAGATTAATCTTACTTCATTTTTCATAGCCCATTCTGCTTGATTAGGATTAACTCCAACTAACTTACTATATTTTTGTTGAATATCTTTAATCATTGGTGTTAATAATTGTCCACCCTTACCAAATTTATTTGCAAACGCAACTGATTTAACAGAATCTTGTATAATTTTTGGAAGTATTATACTTAAATCATTTACTAAAAAATTATTTTTTTCAAGTACTTCTTCTACAATTTTATATTCACCTTGAAGACTTCTTTGTTTTGTTATATGTTCAGAGATAGGAGTAAAAACTAAATCATCTCCTTTTCTTGATTGACCTCTTCCAAGATTCGTTATAAATTTATTAAAAGCATTTTCATTTATAACAGTATTATTTAAAATACCTTCATTCTTTGCAAGATAACTTGTAGCTGCGGCTTCTGCTTTTTCTTGTGTAAGTTTATAATTCTTTTTAAATATGTCAGTAAAAATTTTTTCTGCTGCTGGTCTATTAGCATTAATAGCTTCCCAATTTAATACTCTTGGAAAATAATTATCTAATTCTTTTGGAGAAAAGAAACCTGCTTTATTATATAAAGATTTAAATTCATCCATCCAAAGTTTTATATCTCTTGATGCGTTTAAAATATTTTGGTTTGAAGTTTTAGCAAGTTCTACATTACCTCTATTAATTGAGATTGCTGCTATTTGTTCATCTGGTGTATATTTTTTAACTAGTTCAGATGCACTTCTTAAAAAGAATCTTTCCATAGCTTCAGCTTGTGCAAAAACAGATTTACTTGCCATAGGGTCATCTATTCTTGGTAATAATAATTTACCAATCTTTTCTGTAGTACCACCAAAGGATGCAAGTTTTGTAGTAAGAGTAGCTGAAGTTAATTCTCTTAATTTTTGAAATGTAAGTTGAACAGCATGATTATCAATTATTTTTAAAAGAGTTTTTTTCTGTTGTACACCACCAAGCTTTGCACTATTTTGAATCATTTTTTGAAAACCACCAAGTCCTGCACCTATCATTGTCCAAGCTACAAACTGGTCTTCAACATCCCAACCCATTACATTTGCACCTACATTAGCTGATGCACCAGTAGCTGCTCCAACTAAAGGTCGAGTTATATTTGTTAGTACTGCACTAAGTAATTTTTCTGCAGAACCTTGATGTGATTTAAGATTAGCAAGAAGTAATTCTGTTCTTTTAGTTTCAAGATTATGATATTTATTTATTCTATTAGTTTGTCTTTCAATTAATCTTTTATTTTCTGTTTTCCATACTTCTCTAGCTGCTTTAATTTTTGTTCGTAAATCTAATATTTTTTTACCTTCTATTTTTGCTTTGTCTTTAACTGGTCTAATAACATTTTCATAATAAGTTTTAGAAGCAACATTTTTTTGTGTTAAACCTTTTATTGGTTTTAATATTTCTTTTCTTTTCTTACCTATATTAAAAGCTTCTTTAATATATTTAGATTTAAGTTCAAGAAATTTCTTTTCAGCATTAGCAACTGGAGCATAAAAATTACTAGCACCACTTTTAAATCCAGATGATAAAACTAATTTATCTATTTCATTTGTAATTTTTTTAACTGATTCTTGATTAGCAATTGTTTTAAATAATTTTTTATCTACATCAGTTAGCTTATGAAAGTTTGATAGCTTACCATCTACAAAATTAGCTAAATCATCTGCTTTGTTTTTTAATTTACTTGGTAAATATTTACCAATAACTTTTGCACCTATTGGCATAACAGCACCAATACCTGCACCAATTGCAGTACTACCTGCAACTTCACCCCAAGAAGTTATTTCACCTCTTGTAGCTATTTGATTAATTAAATTATCACCACCTAATAATGCTCCATTTAATACTGCAGAACCCATCATACCTCCCGCCATTAAAGGAGAACCAAAATAATAACCTGCAATATAATATGGGTCAGTCATAAATGATGCACTTTCACCTATAAAAGTTAAAACACCATCATGTTTTCCATCAAGCATTTTCCAATGTTCTTTTTCAAATGCTTCTATTCTTTCTTTTTCTCTATCAATAGCAACATCTTTTACATCTCGTTCCGAATCAAACATAGCTGTAAGATAATTTGTAGGTATATCCCATAGAAGTTGTTTAGCAACCCATTGATTTTTATCCCAACCATATTCTAATTTTTCCCAAGCTGAAGGTTCAGATAAATCTTGTGCATTAGAAAAAATTAATTCCTCATCTTTATCTAAAATAGATTTAGTAGATACTTCTGTATCAATAACAACATCCTCTTCTTTTTTAGAAGACAAAGGAAGTGCGTTCTCAAAAATTAATTCATCACTAATTAATGAGTTGTTATTATTTTGATTGTTTTTTTGGAGATTGTTTTCGTTTAAGGATAGTGTTGCCATGAGTATATGTCCTTTTTATTAACCCCAAGGAATATATTCAACACCAGATTCTGTAGTTTTAGTGATTGAACTTCCTTCTTTGTATTTATCATAATCAGATTTAAGATAAGGATACTTTTCTAAAGTTTTCTCAACTAAATTTTCTTTTTCAAGTTGTTCCCAAGATTTAAATTTTGTTCCATCAGAAATTCCTTGAACACCATTTTCAGTTACAACTTTAATTTTATTTGTTGTATCAGTAGAAGATGACTCAGTAGAAGATGATTCAGTACTACTAGATTTATTTTCACCTAATTGTTTTTCAATTATAGCACTTAAATAATTATTGAATTCTTCAGAATACTTTCCACCACTTTCAACTGAATGTTGAATAGTTACTAAAGCTGAATTTGTTTTAGTTTCACCTTTATAATTATCTTTAATATCGTTAGCTTTTTCTAGTAACCAATTTTTATATACTGTTTTAACATTTTTCCAATTTTCATCATTTATTTTAATAGTTCTACCATCATTAGTAGTGTATGTATCATTCAAGCCAATTAAATTTACTGGTATTATACCGACAAAATCTGCAGGATTTTCACCTATATTACCCATTCCATATCCTGTTTCAATTTTTACATATCTTTGTTCAATAATATTTTGAACTGTTTTATTAACTTCTGCTAAACTTACATAATCTCTTAATTGTGTAATATCTACACCTGCCATAGCTAAAGTTTTTGCATCTATACTTTTAACAACTGATTCATAAACTGATTTATAAGTTGCTAACATTGCTTGTGCAGATGGATTAATACCTTTTATTCTAGTATCATTAAATTCTAGTTCAAAATTTGCTTCGCTATTTGTTCCTAGAATATTCATATTTTTCATCCAAGTTAAAAAATTATCATTTTGGGCAGCACTCTTCCAAACAATTTCACCATCTAATTTATTATATTGTTTTATCCATTCTGGATTTTTTTTCTGCCATCTTTTCCAAGCAGCATCACTCCATCCAGTATTTGTAGTACTATGACCACTAACATTTGTTGAAGTATAACTTTGTCCATCTTCTATTAATGTTTTAATTTCAGTAACTTTTTTACTTTCCATGTCATTGATATAACTAGTAGCATCTATTTCTTTTTTCTCTTTACCTAAAAGCTTAAGTATCTCATCACCTAAAGGACTTGAAATAGTTTTATCTATGTCTTTTCTTTTCTCAGTCCAATACTTATTACCTAAATAATAATCATCTTGTTTAGGTTCGTTTAATGTATAATCTTTTCTATTGAAAGTAAAGCTCTCTAATATTTTTTCACCATTATCATCTAGTGCAAACTCACCATCATCACCTTTTTTATAATTGTAAGTGAAACCATCTTTATAAGATTTAATATACGATTCTAAAGAACCATCATTTAAAGTAGCAAGTGTTTTAAATAATGTAGGATTTTCTGCCATTGCAATCATTTTAGCTGCAGTATCTGGATTTTGATTTGCTGCATTAGCATAAACAGATTTTAAAGATTCTGCTTTAGCAAACTCTTCATCATATTTTTTTAAATCTCTAGTATATCTCATGTTAGCTAAACTTCTAACATGTGCTTTATCTTCTTTAAAACTTTCTAGGGCTTGTTTAAATTCTAAATCTTTATATTCGCTGTCTCGTTCTGCCATTCCTGCACCAACTGACAATACATCTCCCCAACTTATAGCCATATTATTCCTCCATTCCTAACTCTTCTTCTGAAGGTAAATCTTTTACTCTTGCAAGTATAGAAGAAGGTACACTATCTTTTCTAATTTCTTTTACTTTTTTAGCAGAGATTGCTTTGTTAACATCTTCTTCATCTGCTATATCATTATCCATTCCTTCATAGATAACTGGGTCTATTTCATATTCTTCTGCTATTGCTATGATTAAATACATAAGAGGTTCTAATAATAACAACATTAAATCTGGATTAAACTTACCTTCTGTTACTCCTCTATGAGCAATTATCTGAGCAATCTCATCAACTGGTTGTCCATTATTTAATAAATTTAATAGTTCAATAAGAGTATTCTTTTCAGTAATATTAATAAAAACTTCTTTGATGGCATCATCCACTTGAGTCATTTGTGGAGGTTGCTCCCAAGGAAATTTTTGCTCGGGGCTTTGAGTTAATCCTTCACCCGGAATAGGTGCATCAAAAGGATTTCTCCCTGCCTGTTCAAATTTATTTACTTGTTCTTTATCCATTATTCTCCTATGTCTTTTTTAATTTCACTATGTTTGCAGTTACATTCTTTGCAACATTCAATTGTAATTTCTTTACCATCTCCATCTTTATGTGTTTGCTTACAAGCTGAACCGCAATGACAATCATGTCCACAATTTCTACACATATCAATCCAATATTAAAGAAGTTATTTTCTTTTCACCCATATATATTTCAATGTTTGCTTTTGATTTTAAACATTGAAAGACAACTCTATCTGAAGGACTCTTATCCTTCATAGCATATCTTTTTGCTTTAAGACATTGGCTTAAGCTGTCTTGAATTCTGTGTTCTATAATTTGGTTATCTACAATAAGTAGTAAAGCAAAAACAACTTCAATCATTAGTGTGTACCATTTCCATTTCTAATTAATTTTTCTACATCTTCAGTTAACTTTTCTGTTCTATCTTTTAGAAACTCTATGTTAACTGCATTGTTTCTCATACCTTTAATTTCTGATTCAATGTCTTCTAATAAACCACTCATGTGTTCCACCAACATGAAAAGCTCCGCTTCCCCACTTGACTGACCTAATTCACCCCGAGGGTATTTGATTCTAAATTCAGAGTTAGCTTCTAAATCTTT
>CEUI01064499.1_pt1 | contig 22365 bp, 39 predicted proteins | sample 531411 | NCBI WGS metagenome assembly CEUI01 (sample SAMEA2622841, study PRJEB7988) | marine metagenome | isolation source: saline water (ENVO:00002010), including
CCACATAGAGAGGATCATTACAAATTCTTTCATATCATTTCCTAATCGTTGCGTTAAAACTCATCATTCTTCTTTCACCTTTACAGGTAAAGGGATATACAAAATGTTTCAACCATGAAGGAAATACTAAAAACTTTCCTACTTCTGGTCTAAATTTAACACTATCGTTTCTAAAATTTTGCGTATCACCAAACGCAAATTCAATCATACCTTTCGCTGGGGCATGGTCATCTAAATCATCTACCATACCATCGGGAACTTTGAGATATATGGCTGCAGAAAAATCAGCAGTGTGGTGATGTATAGGATTAAAATCCCCAGCATATTGACTAACCACCCAAGATTGAGTTAAATGTATGTTCTCTATAGTAGGTTCTTTCTTACCTACTATATGAGTATAAACATGAGAACGGTTTTTGTCAAGGTTATATTTAAGATAATCAAGGCATCCCTGTTTCATAGTTTGAAACAAAAACTCACGATCCTCTTTATCTGTTACTGGAATTTGGATTTCTTTGTTGACCTTGCCCACAAGTCGATGTGAGAAGTCCCATTGTTGACTCTTCTTTTCATTAGACAACACTTCATCTGCGATACTATTCACTATATCGACAAACTTTTTAGGTACTTCAGTCTCCATTATAGCTGGAGAATAAGGTTCATGAAACTTTGGGGTCATCGTCATCATCATAACCATCTAACACTTCTTCTATTCTTTTCAATTTTTCCGTGTCCAATGATTCTCCTTCATATGCACCACCAGGCTTTGATGTGTCAACATCTTTAGTTACAACATCCATAAAATTTAACATTGGATGTTCTACACCTAGATCTCTATATATTAGACCTTTCACACACTCTATTACAAAACCAGTATCCCTAAGAAATTGGTCATCATCAACATCAAATCCATTCTCATGTAGAGTATGAATCATTTGCACCATAACCTGTTCAGTAAGATCATCACCTAGATTTCTTAGTCGTATTCTTTCTTTTTCTTTTTCGCTTATTTTTGGATGGGTTTTTGGGAGATCTTTCCAAGGGCCCTTTATTATCTGACCGCTTTCCTTTTCTACCATTTTCAATTTCCTTATCCTCGTCAAACATTTCTTGTGTGTAGATTCCAATATCGGGATACCATACCCCAACATCTCTTTTAGGATTACCATCCTTATCGTAACCCATAGCAATACATCTATACTTAACCCGATTTTGTTCATGTTCACCATAGAACATAGATACCCAATCACCATTACGCAAATAGGTGTTCATATCTCGAATGTATGCCTCTGCGTTTTTCCATCGACTACGAGCACCCTTGATACCTTGACGTTCTGCAGCTTTCTCTGAACTCATGATATCTCTCTGAGTCTTAATCCACTGTTTCACTTTCTTAACACTGATTGGACTGTCATCTGGGAGATCACGTAAGGTGGGATGAATCCCACTTTGTCCATATTCTGGATTTTTTTCCTTCCTTTTCTCCCTTGCCTTTGCAAGTCGTTCAGCTGCGGCGGCACGTTGTTCCTCTGTCATAGGTTTACGTTTCTTACGAGCCTTGGGCGCCTTCCAATTAGAGTTATCTGTCTGAACTTCTATTTTCTTTTTTCTCGCCATAATAATATTTATCCCCCTAATTTAATAAACCACATGACTATACCATTAATGAAAATTGCACAGGCAACCGCATTTATAACAATCAATGCACGATCATTCCATACAATGGACACCCACAACCAACCAGCAACACCTAGAAATTGTAAGAACATATTCCAAGGATATAAATCATTCGTTGTTGCAATCATAGCAAAAACAAGAATAACACTAGAAACCCATTTTACCCACCAACTAAGTGGATGGTGTTCCTTTTTTGGTGTTAATGTTTTTGTTAAATTTTCGTGTTCCTTCAACTTCACGATTCCCTTCTTTCTAGAAACCTAATTCTTTCATTCGTTTCTCTTGAGCTTTCTTAGCTCTACGTTTACCGGCGGCCTTTTTCCTTCGGACTTTCGCACCCCTAGATTCGTAATATTCTCGTTTCCTCAACTCATTAAAAACTCCTTCATTTTGAAGTTTCTTTTTGAGTACTCTGATAGCCTGATCTACGTTGTTGTTTCGTACTGTTACTTTCATTGAGACATTTCCTTCAATTCCCATTCGTTTCCTACTCTACAAGCAGTACCACGAACCTGTTTAATATTATTACCTACTGTAACCTCTGTAACAAATTCTCTACAAGTCCCATTTGTTAATGGGGTTGCAGTAACTTTAATATTTTTATCTGGATTTCGCCATGTACTAGATTGTCCAGATTTGTTATGCATTAGAGATTTCTGTAATAACATGGTTGCATACATTTGGTCTACTTTATCAAACATAGCTCCTGTTTCGTGACCAAGAATTAAACCACCAACTGCAAATGCGGCCATAGTAAAGGGATCTGAACCCCTTCCGGCATATGTACCTAATGCGGTTCCAGCTATTGCACCAATCATTGCCTTCTTACCACTTACAACAGGTTTCGGCGCCCAAACACCCTTACCAGGCAAATAATAATCTTGGGCGGTACAACCTTGAATTGGTGTGCAACCAAGTGAGGGATTGATACCAGAAGGCATCAAACACCCACTTAATCCTACACAACAGATTGCACTAAGAACCAGTTTCCTCACTGAACGGTCACTTCCCGATTTTTCTTGATAACCTTTTCAATGTTAGTCAAAGATTGAGCTTCTTCCTCATTCTTCTTCTTATCTACTTCGGTTTCAAGTTCTTTCCACGCCTCTGTAGAACGTAGTCGGGAATAAATCATGCGATCTTTACGCAACCGATTCATAATGATTTTCCATGCGTTTTTATCGTTATACTCTAATAGTACAAATGCACGATATTGTACGCCACTTGGAAACACATCAATTTTGGTGGGATTATACCCAGCAACATCAACTGAGGCAATCACATTCTTGGAAACCTTTTCGATTTCTGTCAGAACAGATGCATCCAAATCATTAGAACCAATCTTTGCAACAAACTGTTTTGTCATAGAATCAAGTTTACCATTGATCCGATCTGCAAGAGTGGTTTTTGCGTTAAGAATTGCAATATCTACTGATAATTGCAAGTCGGGGGCAGTTGCCGATCCTGTCGTAAAGATAGAACCTTTCTTATCTGGTAATTCCTTATACCACTTAGGAACCAGACTAGATTCTGCCTTCACCTTTTCTGTCTTATATTTAATATAAGGTGTTTCAACCATCGGTTTTGGTTGTTTATCTGCACACGCACCTAAAGTAAGTGCCAATGCAGAAACGCCGATAAGTAGTTTTCTATCCATTATTTAATCTCCTTCAAATGATCAACTACAATATCCCTAGCACCACTGTCTAGAAATGCATTTTTGACTACAGGGATAATATCTGGATAAAACACCGTTAATATTACCCCTAGTCCAATTCCAATTAATATCTTAAACATTAATTGGACTTCTCCTTCGTTTCAGATGTTGAATTTTGCCACTTAGTGACTTTTTCACCTACATCCGAAACATCCTTACCAATACCACTGATCGTATTACCACAACCAGTTAATGCAATCATCGCCGCAATAATAGCGATACCTACAAACCATTGGAATTTTTCAATTTTTGTCATCACAACTTAACATCCTCACTTTCTGTTTACCGTAATCTTGCATTACGACATTCATGTATATAAATCTACACGAACTTTTGGGTTTTGTCAAGGTACATTTTTGTTTCCTTTCCGATCTTAATAAAAAGGGAACTCTTTCCTTCAATACCTTAACCTTTGCACGATGTTCTGCTTTTTCACAGGCATCATCTTGTGACATATCTGGGCCAAAAGTATATTGACCCACAGATGGTATCCATTTATCTTTATCTTCAAGTTTTACACGTATATTAACAATACATTTTTGCGTATCATCTATATACGGAAAAACACGTTTTTTCATTAATTTTGTTGATTGAATTTTGCCTTGAAAAACAACCTTGTCATTATTTTCATAATCACAAGGGGCATCTGCAAATGCAGGCAAGGCAATAAGACTGAGTATTGCGATAGACTTACTTGGTATACGCATCTCTAAGGACTTTTGCACGAATTTCAGAAATTTTTATAATGTCCTTTTCCCCATCTTTATCTGTTCGGGTTTCAATGAAACCTTCTTTTTCCAGATTATCAAGGGTACTTTCTATAATATTGGGTACAATATCTCTTGCAGAATATTTACCCCAAAAATATGCGCCAAACATACAACCTGTCGCAATTAATGTGTGTAATGTTGCATCCATAACAAACCTATTTATTCAATTAAATCATCATATGTTATCACTATACATGATTAAAGGGGGTTTGTCAACCCCCTTTTTTTTAGAATCTTGATAAAAATCTCGCAATATGATGTACGAATGGTAATAGAGTCAATGCCATAAAGAGATTAACCCCTGTATGTGCCATTGCAATTCTTAACGTATCACCTTTCGGTATACCATCAGATACAAAAAGACCGGCCAACCATATGGTGCCGGTGGTTCCAATATTTGCTCCTAGTACACACGCAATTGCAGCGGGTAGTGGTACTGCTCCAGATGCAACAAGGGCAATTATCGCAGTTGTGGATAGGGATGATGATTGCCATAATAGTGTCATACATATCCCACCAAGAAACATCCAATAAGGATTGTGGATAAAATACGAAAGATGATCCATATTACCCATTGACTTCATACCACCACTAAACATTTTCAATCCAATATAAAAAACCACCAACCCAACGAGGGCGGTGATTACAGGGTTTCCTAAATCCATTTTCTTCACCTTCTTCCACAATTCTGTTTTTGTTTTTGTCATAACAATCCTTCTTCAAAGTATTTATTATATTTTCCTCCAATGTAACAAAACTTTAACAAAAAGTCAAGGTCTAAACATGAATAAAGATTCAAACTGCCTTTGATGTAATGGGATTTTGGATATCTTTGGAACCTGTTTGATTAAATCTAAAACGAATTCCTTTGTGTATTTTTTCTTGGTCAATTTTTCGTCTGATCTGATTATAGTAACACCCTCATTAAGTTTTGTAAGAACCACTACTCCTACTGTATTCTGTATTATAAGTTCTCCAATCTTACCTTCTGGATCACGCACCATTATCACATAACTATCGCCATCTTCCTCTACCTTTCCTATCAAACCAGTTCCACGTATACCTATGGTTGCTCTGGGTAATTTAACTTGCATTAAGTCTGGGCCTAATTTTGCAATAGAACCACTTACCATACGAAATGCACCAACGGCAATCTCTATGTCCATGAAACCATCTTTTTTAATAGGATCGTAAACCAATTCTTGAATGAACAAATCAGATAGTTCTCCTAAGTTAATAAGAGAACCATCTATCATTTGCAATTCTATTGAAGATTCTTCGGATGTTAGAATTTGATCTTTGTTGTATAAGACTTCTTTTTTTGTGAGAGGTAATTTATTTCCCTCTCTTACTACATTCACATTTCCCTCTACACCTATAACAAGAGCTGCCTTTTCAGATGCAAAAGATGGAGATATGAACAATAATAAAAATAATATTATTCTCATATTATTATTTATGTTACATTTTAGACAATGGGTTATTCAAGGCCTTCTTAATCTTGTCATCTACTTTTGTTTGTAGTTCCTTCATTTCACCTTTTATTCGTTTTTCTAGTGCATCCATATCGTTCCGTAATTGTTCTCTACGTTTATCAAAACGATCTCCACTATCTGTCACTAATTTACGAACTTTAGTATCATTGGTATCTATACTCTCACGCACCAGGCGAAATGCTTCCTTACCACGTTTCTCTATGTCATCTACCTGTTTAGACATATGATGCATTTCATCCTTCAAATCCCTCTTGATATCTTTTGTATAATCCCTTGCATCATCAGCAGATTGTTTTATCATGTTCTCCATCTCTTTGAGGGATTTCATTTCTTCATGCAATACTGCAAGTTTCTTTTCAAATCCACTAAGATCGGGTGCAGAATATGATTCTATCTTCTCTCTCATATTCATATAGTCCTTATAGAACTCAAAGCCTGCCCAAAGTCCACCACCTAGAGTACCTAGAATTGGTAGTATCAATAATATCTTTCCCCCTTTGATTTTCATTCCTGCTGCTTCTATCTCCGCCACTTTATTTCTCCTTGTATTGCAATCCTGTTAATCTGTCATGCAACTGATTACTTCCACCCATTAATATCCATGCAGCTGCATTGTTCTCTGGCAGTTGTGCATCTGGCATTTTTTTATCTGTAAAAAATCCAGTGGGTTGTGGTATTGTTGGTTGTACTAGAAATTTCTTTGACTCTCCTAGTACATTCATAATCACAAGAGTTTTCAATTGGTTTGTAGAATCGTACCTTCCTTTATCCCCCATCTTCTTAACTATCTTATTTGCGGCCTTTTGTTTTGCAGATTTTTTGGGGGTGACTTTTTTCGGACTACTCTTATTGTTTGAGTTTTTCTCGTTAGAGGATGAATTCTCTCTACTGTTTGATACTCTGTTGGGCCCAGCATCACTACTGGACTCTTCTTGCGACTCTCCATCACTCGCAGTTTCAGTTTCTTGGGGTTCTTCGGATGTATTATTTTCACTTACACCTCCTTGGGATTCTCCCTCTTGATTTCCAGATTCTCCTTCAGTTGTTGATTCTGATCCTTCGCTGGTCTGATTTTCGCTATTGGTTCCACTTTCCGTAGGTTCCACAGGTTGATCGGCGGTAGGTTCAACATCGGCCACATTTGATATCTCCGTTTCTATTTCTGCACTGACTTCTGCAACTTCAACTTGAACTTCTTGAGTAGGTGAAGGCATATCAATAGAAGGTAATTCTAGTTCCATAGTCATTTCAGTATTGACTTCTAATTCCAAACTGGCCATCTGTTGACCATCTGGTGTAGTAACTTCTACCTCTATAGTCTCAACTGTTACATCTTCTGGTGTATTATCATTTATAATATCAGTATTGTTTATTATATCTATAACCTCTGTTTCAATCAATGTCACCAAATCAAAAGTAGTTGTTAAAAATGGTGCAGAAAAGGCGGGCCCGAAAAACTTATTTCCAAACCCAGCATCAATACCAAACATATCCCAAGTACCTGTAAGAGATGAATAGGTATTCTCTGGTATCGTCTGACTAAAGGAAAAGTTTCGTTCCCCTGTAAAATCTAATTCTACTTCATGAACAAAACTATGTTTCTGTACAGTACCATCAAATAGTTTAACCGTCAGTTTAAATATATCTCTGCAATCACTATTTTGCATTACATTACCATTAACGCAACTTGCAAGAACAGAGTTACTTTGATGAGAGTCCACATCCATACCATAATTCATGGAAAACCCACGATTGATTTGGTCTATGGTCATATTCTCTTCTAAATCAAATGTTGATGAATAAGTACCGCCTGGCCCTTGTTTACCGGCAGTACAGAAGTTACCAGACTTACATCCTTGTGAAGTACCAGTACCAGTATTGACTTTGGTTCCACCACTTCTGGTGTGATCTCCCATCTCTGGTATATAATTGGGGGAAGTTTCTTGACCTGTAACTACTTCTGTTTGAGTTTGTGCATTAGAAGAAGGCGGGAACACCAAAAACAAGGCCAGCAATACCAACAAGGATACCCACCCCATTGACCCAAGTAAAGTTTTGGTTTTCGCTATCTGGATGTTCTTCTGCATAATCATCTGTTTCTTCATATTCTAGTCCTGTGGTTCCTCTATCTCCGTCAACTTCTCTTTTTTTTTCAGCATTTTAGTTCCACTTGGTGCATCATCTGGATTTTCTTCCCATCCAGATTTTGCATCATCACCTATTGCACCCATATAAGGACATGGTGTGCCTGCCATCCACATTGCATCAAATACTCTCGCATCTTGACACAATGTTGATACGGCTGCAACCTTCATACCCATAAGGTATAGACTACGACTTAGTTTGATCCTCTCGCAATTTTCATCCGTGATAGTAATTCCAGATGCAAATCCTAAAATTTGTGTTTGTATAGCGGCCGAAGCAGCGCTCTTGCACACATCATTGTTATTGATGACAACACTTGGCGCACTGGCGGTTGGTGGTGCCTTATCTGTCACCACTGTCGAGGATACTGTGTTTGTATCCGCCGCCCATATTGTAGTTGGTATTAATGTCATCAAAGCCATAATAAAGAAAGCTTTGATATATCTCATTAGTTTCCTCTCTATTTACATCATCAAGAGTTCACTATAAGTATTTATAAAAAAAGGTAGGTAATAAAATGTTAATCTTTTTTGTGTAGACTAATAAAGTAATCTGCATCAACCACTACAAGAGGTTTCTGGTTGTTGCGTTTAATAAAACATACTGGTTCATAGTCACCAGAATTTTCAGTCGCCTGTTTATAGGCCTTCCAAATGTTCAATGTTTCTTGATTTTTACACTCTATTGAGTATGGGAACTTTTCTCTTGCGGATCTTGCCATGATGAGATCTTCCCCACCAGCTCCCATACTGCGAGACTCTACATCTTCGGGATGGACTTCTAATTTTTCTATTAGTTGATCTCTTACCCATTGTTGGAATCTTCTTCCCTTGGCTTTAGCACTACTCGTTCTCACTCTTCTTCCTCATCCCATTCTATCTCATCTTCCATTTCTTCAGCCAAAGATTCACCACAGAATGGACAATAAGTTACTTTATAGTAATTATCATCCATACTGTGTTTCAACCGAAATTCAGCTTCGCAGGACTCACAAACAATAAGTTTCATTACTGAATTTCACAGAACCCAGCCGCACAAGCCAATTCCTGTGCCCCTATTGTCATATCTGTTTTTTCATATTCAGCCAATTTACTCCACTCCACATTTTTGGGCATTTTATTGAGAAGGATTTCATATTCATTTTTCTCAATATCTTGATAAGGTGCTTGTTTATATGTATGTTCCGAAAATGGAAGGAAACTAACTCCACTCATATAATCAAAATGTTTATACACCCATGCACCAACTTCCATCCACTCATTTTCCTTGACAGAAATAGTAACAGATGGTTTGTGTTCACACCAATGTTTCTGATATGTCAACCACAATTCCAATTGTTCAATTGCAGTCATATCTGTACGAAATACTGCACTTTCATCTACTTTCATAGGAAAAGAAAATACAGAAGTGTGACTAGGATTCATAACATCATCTTCTACTGGAAACCCTTGGTCTACCATCATTTTAGTAAGAGGATCTTTCTTATCACCACGTACAGTACGAATGTAATAAGGATTATGACGAGCATGAATACCAGAGGCCGCATCAACCAACTGTGAAACTGTACCAGATGGTTTAACACAAGTAATTGCAACAGATTGATTGATACCAATTTTCTGTGCAAATTCTTTATTAGTCTTAATTGCCTCTTCTCTTAACGCATCTAGTAGTTCTGAAAGTTTACCTTCCTTACCATTAGTCAATGCACAATCCATAATACCAGTAAGAGATACACCAAGTAATCGTTCTTCTTCACAATTCTTTCTCCATGAAGATGACACGTACTTGAAGTTCACAAGGGTAGATTGGAATGTACCTAGAATCGTTGCTAGTCTTACCTTTTGCAAAAGGGACTCCTTTGTATCAGTAACACGAACTACAACCTCTGAAAGATTACAGAACTCACGATTACGTAGGATAATCTCTGAACAAGGATTCGTACCGAAATCATAGTCCTCTGTATTTCTACGACCATTCTTTTCGGCCATCTTCACTGCACTCTCACGATTGAAGATACCTCTTTCTCCAGACTTGGAATCATAAAGGGCTTTCCATTCATTCATGAAAATTCCCATATCTGGTTTCTCAGTATAACACGCACTATTATTTGCAAGAGCACGTTGTCCATTATCGTTCCACCACTGACCACTCTTTGCATCTCTCATACGGTCATCACTAAGATTGGAGAGGGAGATCAGTGCAGACCTTCGTACTCCACCCACCACTACAATCTCTGCAATTTTACATACAATATCATGACATTCAAGTGAAGATAGTTTTCTTCCATAGGCGTTCTGAAAAGTTGTAACCGTGAAGTTAAATAGATTCTCCAAAGGTTCTGGGCCTGATGCTCGACCACCAAATGTTTTAAGTGGAGCTCCGGCAGGACGAACCTTAGACAAATCCCATCGTGGAATCTGACCAATATACAACATACCTACTAATTCTTTATATGCCTTTGCCCATCCTAGTTTACTATCTGCAACTGTGATGACTGTATCAGAAGGAAAAAATTCCTCGGCAATGCGAGGAAGTTCATTTACATATTGACGTTCTACACTGAAACCTACGCCTGTTCCATTCATAAGAACGTATAGGATTTCATCAAATGCCTGTGGGCGATCAACTGCAACATAAGAACAGTTGTATCCAGCGATGTTTTCTCTACGTAATGCCTCCCCTGCCGTCATAAGACAACGCATAGATGGCATAACTTGAGTAGTTAAAACTGCTTCTTCAAGTTCATCTCTAATTTTCTTGGGTACTTTATACTCATGTAAATCGTCTAAATGTGATGTAAAAAAGTCAAAATACCTTCCTACAGTTTCGTCCCATGTTTCTCTTCGTTCTTCTTCTGGTAACCATCTTGAGTATCTACTAAGATGAATAAATTCTTGATAACTCGTTGGAAGGTAATTGTTTGGCATTTATTTTTCTCCATTCTGTGAACCTTAATCGGGCTTCTGCTCCCCGAAAGGTATTTTCTTTTATTTCTCTCATGATATCTTTTGGTGACATACCACCAAGTACCATGTCGTTAATGTCCTTGTGTTTATTAGTATTCGGCCATAAACAAACATTATATCCTTTATCTATACTCTTTTCAATCTGTTTGCATAATTCTCTATTTCTTGGTTCATTATCAAATACAATAGTAAAATCGCAATCTAAACTTGGTATTTCTGCACCAGCAACTGCAATGCAATTATCTATAAACAAACTATCTAGAGGGCCTTCAACAACATAAACGTGTTCTTTTTTATCAATCCTATCTAAACCGAATATCTTATCACGATCCTCTAGTTTGATTGTTATATATTTTGGTATTTCCTTCCCAAAAGCTCTTCCTTGATATGCAAAAATCTCCCCCTTTTCATCACGAAATGGTATCAACAACCTTGGGTGATCTCCATCCAAGGAAGGAAACTTATTCGGAATTAAAGTATTTGTGAATTTGTAAAACGATGGACAGAGGTATAAGTCTCTGAGGGAGCTATCAGGTAATTTTCGTCCTTCAATAATTTGTCTAGCGGGATGTTCTCTCCCCAATTCTTGAAGTGAATTGAAAGAACTGAAAATATCTTCGGATCGAAAAACTGGTTCATCGAATTTAAACTCCGGCTCAGGGTTGTTACTTTTAACCCCTTTCTTATATCGTTCAAGTATATAGTCATTGTAAGTTTTTGAGTCTAGATACTCTATTAATTTACCTAGAGTTGTCCCTACTCCACAGTTATGACACTTGTAGAACAGGTCATTCTTCTTACGATATATGAATCCCCTTGCCTTAGTCTTGGATTTTTGTGAGTCACCACAATAAGGACAACGGAAATTCCATAGAAAATCCCCCTTCTTTTTGAATTGTTGAAGGAAGGGGGATATTAAACTAACATATTTTACGTCAATGTATGAATTCATAAAGTTAATAATATAACATCAAAGGGAAAATGTCAAGTAAAATCGACAAATTTATGCAATAAAAATCCAATTACAATGGAACCACCAATAAGAACGTGCCTCCATTTCTCTAAAACACCTACACGAGCGATTAATTCATCCTTTATTTTTTGAATTTCTCTATTTTGGTCGGCGTGTTGTTGTGCAGCGGCAGTCATAATTTCTTTTGTATTAGTAGTAATACGAGAATGGAGTTCATCTATTTTCAAGAGAAGTTCACTTCTACGAACTTCTATCTGTTGTTCTGCCTCGATGATTGCCTCTTCTTGTCTGGCGATTTTCTCTTCGTGAACCGCCAACATACGATGAATAGAGTTGGAAACATCAGTCAATTTCTCAATTGCAACATCCAATCTGTCATGTATTTTAGCTTGGTCATGCAATTCTTTTTCAAGAAGTTTGACCTTTGTTTCCAACTCTGTCATATTAATTTTCCTTTAGGATTGACCAAATGCCCCATGCAAGAGCACCCCAAAGGATTACTTTGGTTAAGGGTATCGCAAACCATATTACTGCAACAGCAGCGGCGACTACGATGGCGCCTTGGTGAGTTGAACCTTCTTTGATTCTATTAGCGATCCAATTACTCATTTTTATCTCCTTCCAGTTGTTTGATTCTGGCCTCCAGTTCGTCAATTTTTCTACTGACATTCGGGTATTTCGTTTTCCAATTTTCTTCATCTTGTAAAACCTTCAAACCCAACTTTTTAGAAGCCCATGTCGAAACATCATCAACCTTTTTGTAGAACCACTTACCAGCCTTGGTATCTGCAAACCAAGAATCTGCGGCACTACCTAGAATACTTCCAGCGATATTAGAGATTAAAAAGAACCACATTCTAACCCCAATCTGGTGTTGTACAATTCTTACACCTACAATGTTTACACACTTCTATAGGTGTTCCTGATTTATCAACATCTTTGATTAGGGGATGACCACAGTGGGATTCGTGACCACAATTTCTACACTTATTCATCGTTATTACTCGCAGGCCCACTACCAAAAACTCTTACTGACCAGTATGCAGAATAAATTTTCCATGAAGGAACCTTCGGATCGGCAGCTTGCATACCCAATAAAAATACTTTATCAGATAGAGCTCTTGCCTTATTCCATTTAATCTCCCATCCATTACTCATACCATGATCTTTGTTGTAATATTTACGCAACACTGCATAAAGATGGTCATGAATGACAGCTGCACGAGCAACGTCCCAAGGTGCAATAACATTCCACACAATACGTGGAACAGATGCAAGATCAGTTTTCATACCTTTTCTGCAAGTAATCTTTCCAGATTTTATGATATTTGCACCCACCTCTTTAAGTAAGTCAATCTCTGATTCAGTTAAATCATCTGTAGTAAATGTTAGACTTCTGTTCAGCTCCCATGATTTGGGTGGAGTAAATTCAGCACTTATTTTACCGTTAAATTTTCCCATTATTTCTTTCCTTCTTCTTCTTTAGTTGGGGCTACTGCCTGTTCATAGTATACAATGATTTGTTTCTGTTGTTCAATATATCGCCTAAGTTCTGCAAAATTTAACGACAAATTTTCATAATCCTTTACTGATAAAGCAATATATGAATCACCCCCATTTTTCTTTGCGTATTCCTTAATAAACTCTTCGTAGTTTATTTTAGAAACAACCCAAATCTTAACGTCATTTAGTTGGACTTGTTTCGGTCTTGCTTGTATTGGAACTTGAGTTTTTACTGTTTTTGTTACAGTTACTACTTTCGGTTCCGGCATCAGACTGCACCCCATCAGGGTTAGTGATGTCAGCAAAACAATCCCATAACCTATTAGTCGCATTTTGCATCTTCCGTTCTATATAACTTGGACGTTTATTTGCCAAGTGTGTTAAATTGTGTTTCTGCAAAGTGGCACGTAACTGGTCACCATAAGTTTCTGCCTTTTGCAGTTTTTTCTGTAATCCCTTATTTAGTTCTGCCATTTTTGTACGATCTTCAATCATAGTATTAATAGTATCATTTGCTTGTTGGGCGGCAACTTCCAACTTTGCATTGTTCTCTTTAAGAGTCATAATTCTTTGTTGTGTATCCTTATAATACATATACCCACCGTAACCAACGGCACCTAGTATACCCATTATAATAAGAAACATATATACCTTAATCATCACTTACACCCCTTTCCTATCCTAATACTACATGATATCTATCGGTATCAGAATTATTTAATACGCAATGTTCATTATAAGTATTTATTCTATAAACATCACCAGGCTTATAAGGAATTAGACCTTTAGGTTTCACACCAAATCTACATCCCTCTGGATGGTTAACACTCATATTATAGGTATACTTTGGATTTTTTTTATCATGCATATGGGGTGTTATTTCTTCACCAGATTTAAGAAGTCTAATTTCTGGATTATTCCAACCATATGTATCTTTATGTTTATCAAACCACTTCATAAACGTAGGAAAATTATCATAATCTGGAAAGGCAACCAATTTTCCCCTAAAACCTTTTAATTTAAATGCATATTCTTTTTTGAAATCACTTCTTTCTGGATCAACTATATTATCAATTCTTAAAGAGTGTGTTATCCAAGGTTTGTAATCATCAAATCTTATGCACTCTTCTAGTATTTCAGAATGTTCTTCGCAGTTTATAACAAACTCAAAACAATCATCCATTTCATACCAAAAATCTCTGGAGGTGCGGGCTGTCAATCTAAAACTCCCAATATAACATGGTATCTATTCTCAGATGAATTATTCCACACACAATGTTCTTTGTGTACGTTAATCTTCATAACATCACCATTTTTATAGGGTATTATACCTCCACCCTTTATTCCAAATTTGCATCCTTTAGGATGATTAATACTCATGTTATATAGATATTTCTTTTCTTTCACATGGTTATGAAGATGCGGTAAAATTACCGCACCAGCATCTAATCTCCTAATCTCAGGTTCGTAATCCCCAAATCGTTTATCATACCAATTAAAGAATGTAGGAAAATCCTCTTTGGTTGGTTTTGTTAACCACCTACCATTAAAACCATCTTTTGCAAATTTCTGTAATTTTATAGATAGGTTTGGATGACCTTCTTCTTCGATTGTTAATGGATTGTGTGGTTTCCATTTATCAAATCTTTTGCACTCTTCTAATATATCATTCCATACAGAACAGTTTTCTATCAATTCCCAACATATACCGTTGGTATCATAATCCATTCCTTCAAAGAAATCTTTGAATTTTTTACTTATCGTCCTCATCATCTTTATTTTTTAAGGAACCGACAGGTGAAGAAATATCATATCCTGTAGAACGAATACCTACTTCCTTAATTTTATTTTTTACCTTTTCAGTAAAAGATGCCTTTTTCGCAGCTTTCGCTTCTCTTTTTGCACGAGCGGCTTCAAGTTTTCTACGATGTAAACGATATGCCTTAGTCCTACCATCCATCCTAACGGCATCTGGTGACATATCAACACCACCACCAGCGACAGAATTGGCTGGGGCATCTTCTTCTATCTCTCTACCTGTCCACACACTTACTTCTTTCCAATTTTTCATTTTATGTCCTCCAAACCAACATAGATTTTTTCTTGTGTTTTAACATGAATAACAGGAAATATATCTATTCCTAATATGGTATCTACTGGTGATTCATCTTCATATGTTATAACCTTATCACCAGCCTTTGCAGTTAATTCTTCTTCTTCTTTATTTAGAATATCATTGACTAGAACATACTCCCCTTTAGGAAGTACTTCACCGAAACCTATTACAGATTCACTTATACTATCATCAATTTCAATTCCTTGTTCTTTTAGATACTTCATAAACTCTTTTTCAAATACATCTGGATCTTCAACGTGTTCTTTAAAAGTATCTTTTAATAGAAACAATGCAGCGGCGTATGTTCCCAACTTAGTTCTAAGTCCAGGCACCTTCCCAAAAATTTTCTTGATATTAAATACTAGTTTGTGGAGAATAGTATAGGCGTTTTTTTCTTCAATAGTATTTAAATCTGTTGCCTTATTAGTTCCAGACTTCTTAATACGATTACCATCTTTATCTATTATACCAAGTTTATATGCCTCTTGTTTCTCAAATGGAGTAACAAGTAACTTTATAAATCTGTATGTAACGAATAAATCTATCGCTCTTCCCATTACAGTTTCCTTAATGTGTCTAATACGTTTTCATTCTGATTATATTCTAACAATTCATTATCTCTAATCATGTTCAAGAATACTAAAAATGATTTAAGTGTATCCCAATGTTCCCTTTGTATCTTATACAGGAGTAGAGTGACACAGGCATCTGGCCCAAACAAGTTATTAAGCACTATAATATGGTTGAGTAATAATCTCTCCTTGAGTATTCCTGTTTCTCTGTATTTGCGTAAGAGCCTCTTGATGTACTTGAATCTTTTCATGTCATCGTGGAACTCTTTTTCTCCTTCACACTGAGGATTGTCATAGTGTTTAATTGCATACATCATGACATTTTCAGCCGTAATCTTTTCATACATTATTTTATACTAGCAGTTAACCTACAGGAATTATCCTCATTTTTTTCGTAACCAATTACTAGAGCTAGACCACCCTCAACCATATGTGAAATTCCATCATCTTGTTCAAATTCTTCATGAGGTGTATCTACACCTTTACCAAATCTACCACCAAAAAGAGTAAGAGGCATATTAACTTCACCCTTCTCTTCAGTGAATTCTGGTACAGAATCAAAAGTCAATCCAATTTTCATAAGAGAACTACGCAACCTATGAATTGCATCTTCTGGTAGAACATAACTACCAGCAATCGTACCAACCCATTTGTTAAGTTTACCTACAACTTCGGGTTGGGTAAAAGCGATTGGATTGATATTTTTATCAACAGCCAAATCTTGGTTGGAAGTATGGTTTAACTCAGCTAAATAATTTTTGAAACTTTTCATTTTTCATCTTCCGTTTCATCCATTGGTTCAACATCAGAAGGTAATGCATCTCTAACAGTTTCCTCTAACATTGCTGGACTTGTTGTTTTCTTTGTTCGTGACTTACGTACAGGTTTAGGTGGTTCTTCTACAATTTCTTGTAACATAACACTACCACCAGCACCATATCTTTTTCCATCATCTCTTGCCATATCCATCTCCTATAAAATAGAGGTGAGGGGGGTTTCCCCCCCTCTACCAGACTACTTATTAGTCGTCTGAAACCTCAGCAATACCGGCAGAAGCTGCAGTTGCAATATCAACTGCGGCAAGAACTGCCCAAGAAGTACCTGTCCACATTAGGGTAATCGTATCACCATCATCTTCAAAGTCAATGTTGGTGAACCCAAGAGGATCAGCAGGAGTACATTCTGAAGCACCACCGTCCGTATCGTTGATGATAACTTTAATCTGTCCGATTACAGTACCGTCAGCGAGAGTAGTTGCAACAGAACCAGAAGTTTGCAGTAGAGTCACAGCGTGTGTGATACTAATTGCAGTCTGGGTTGCATCCGAAATATCTTCATACGAGTTAGAGAACCCGATAAATGAAGGAAGGTTGTTAATAAAGTTCGTTACCGAAACTTTCTTATTAATTGGCGTTCCAGTAGGATCGTCAATTACGTGCAGAAGGTCTGCACCAGCGATTCCTGTCGAAAGATCAGTAAGCGCTGTAATTTTCTTATCAGCCATTTGGCATCTCCTATGTTAACCCTCACTCATTTGAGGGAATGCTACTGTCGGCATTGGATTTACCAGTTCCGACATCACCTGATTCATTATGAATCTGTTGTAGAAAGTTATCACATTGTTGCATTGCACCAACTAATGCCTGAACAAGGTTTTCACTCTCCTTAACCTGTTTTTGCAAAACGTCTAGTTTTGCTTGAATTTGTGCAAGATCATTTGCAAGAACTTGCTTTCTTTCTGTGATGACACGTTCATCAATTCCACTAAATTGCATAATTTCACCTCACTTTATTAATTTAGTCATTTATTTATACAGTCAATTAGGCTGTGACAGTAACCGTTCCACAAGCAGTTCCTTGTGCAGCGGAAATTACAAGTTCAGCATTTCCACCACCAATAGTATCAACCATTGTACCACTGTTCAGTGCGACACTCTGAGCTCCTACTGACAATACATCATCGGCGTTTGTTGCGGCGTTAGCGGCACCAATCGCAAGTGTAAATACAAGTTCATTAGAACCAGAACCAGATGCATACGACAGTGAGTGTGGGCCACGACCCGAACCCGAACCAGCGTTACTATTCGTAACTGCAAGTGTAGGTGTTCCACCAGAAGTATTAACTGTAACTGCTTCGTTGTATCGAACTGTAACACTCAACGTAAATCCATCAGATTTATCAGCTGTAGTAGTATTCCAATCAACACTGGCAATAGTTGCCTGACCAAGTGACGTAGCTAGACCACCAATTGCAACAAGGACTTCTCGTTGAGCAGAAGTATTGTCGTTTCCTGTCATTGCAGAACCCGCTTCAACTTCCCAACCACGAGTCGTTGCCGAAACTTCTTTTTTCTGTGCTGTAGTCAACCATTTTGGTGCAGACTCATCAGCATCCGTTGCTCCCCATAAAGGCATTTTTTTTCTCCTTACTTAGAGTATTATATTTATTACTCTTATTTATAACTATTTGAACCCCAATTTCTTTAATTCAGATATGGACTTACCAGTGTTAGTATGGTGAATACCAATACCACCAGCTTTTTCCCATTCTTTGATATTTTTAATATAATCATCAATCAATACATTTTGTTTTCCACCTATTTGTGCATAATTTTGTTTTTGTGATCTAAGAACTAAATGTATCTTTGAACGACTAAACTTAGTATTTTTAGACAACCACTTCATTTTACCTACTTTAGAGGTCGGATCTCTCCCTGTATATGCAGATAAAACATGAGGGTCATATCTTGAGATGAATTGATATAATCTTTTACCGCCTGGTTTCCAATCTAAATTAGCCCAAAACCCTTTGGTTTGTTGTACCATATTCCATCTATCTTTCTTATCAGTAGTCACAAAATCACCACCGACTGCCTTATTGGCACCCGCTATGAAGTCTACTAAGACCTCATCTAAATCACAATAAATTTCTGGAAGATCACCAGAGGCAACTTCCGTTAACTGAATAAGAGATTTCATACAGATTACTTCTTTTTAGATTCTACTTCTACTTTTGGATTGATTTCTACTTTAGCAGGTTTCTTTCCAGTTTCAGTAACCTTTTTGTCCTTTTCATCATCTTCAGTTTCTTCATCTTTTTCTTTTTTATCTCCAGGCTTCCACCCTTCAACTTTTTTTACTGCTTCCATCCAAGATTCTTTAGTATTCTTAGAGATAGCTTTTCGTTTCTTATGAAGATACTCATCAGAATCATCTGTATCACCATCGTTGTCGATATCTTTATCTTTACGATCTTTGAATTTCTTTTTAACAGCGTCAGGTTGTACAGCGTCCAATCCTTCACCATCATCTGATTTATCATTCTTATTGGTTTCTGCAACTTTCTTTTCTTGAAGTTCTGCAGCCTTTTGCCATACACTCAGAATGGATGATTCAAGACTTCCATCCTTAGTGTCCATATATTTCTTACCCATTCTTTATCTCCTTAATTTTAGAATTAATTTTAAATAGGGTTCTTTCTTCCTTATTATATGAGGACATTAATTTATTAATAGTCTTAACATCCACTTTCATTGCTTTCGCAATCTCTTTTGCAGATTTACCTTGTTTAATCAATGCATCAATCTGTCCCATCTTACCTTCTTCAAGGGATTCTTTCAATGCATTTAGTAAATCTTTCTTAGACTTTGCAACTTTTGCTTGAAACTTTTGTTTTTCTTGAGGTCGTTTGATAGAATTATATTTAGATTGTACAGCTTGTGCAACCTTTACATCTATCTTTTCTTTCTTACCATTTCCAAATTCTACTTTGAAATTTCCTTTAAGAGAAACAACTTTTCTCATTTGCATAATGATATTTTTTGATGCAGCTTTTACATCATCATCTGTTGCACTGTCATCATCATCTGCACTATCTTTCCTTCTTCCTAAATCCTTATCTCTACCTATGGCTCTTCGTGCATCGGCAGCTGCGGAACCTTCTTCTACACTCTCACCTGGCGTTAACTCTTTAACGTAATCTTGATATCTATCAGTTCCTACTTCCATTGCTGGAACATCTGGGCCGTCACCGTTAGGAAATCCTTCACCAATACCAATTTTGTCATGCTTCTTTTTCCAAGCTTTCATCTGTTTTTTAATTTCAGCTGGTGTTCCTTTGAAAACAGGAGGCTTTTCTTTCTTCTTTTCATCCAGTTCTTCTTTATACATATTCAACTCAAATGGTTTTGAACCACCTTTGTTGTATACTTGAACTTGGATAGAACCTTTATCACCTTTTAAACGATACTTATTTGTCTTACCAGAGCCAGGTTTACTTGGGCCAGTTGCAACCTTGTCATCAATCTCTTTAGGGTCAATCGTGATACCATGTAGTTTCTTTGCCATCTTATATGCGTGTTGCATTGCAGAGGAAAAATCTTTGTGATACAGGTCATACTTTGCCTCATCTAAACTTTCATATTGACGATCATATGGGCCAGAACCATAATCCTTTTTAAGTTTAGGATAATATTTTTTAATAATAGCATCTCTGACCTTCTGATCCTTAGCAGAGATAGAACGATTTTTATCGTGATCTTTTTTAACTTGAGCCATCTGCCTTTTCTCATAATTATCACCATACTGTTTTGCAAGTTCTACAGCATTTTCAGTATGATTGTTATCATCTTCATTTTCAGCAAAGTCATCCATAGTAAATTTTTCTTCAATCTCAACTTCTTCCTTGATACCCAATCGTTTCATTGCAATTTTGATTGCTGGTCTTGCATCTCCATTTGGATTCTTCTTACCAGCACTATACAAATCATCATATAATTCATCATCACCAATATGAGGTGCAATTGCATCTACGGCACCCTCACCATCTCTACCCAACTTAATAGGTTTCTGCAAAAGTTTTTTCAAACCTTTTTTATCTTTTCCTATATGCCAAGTACCTTCTTTAATCTCTGTTCCTTCTACTGCAAAGTATCCTTTCTTCTGGTACTTCTTGAAGTCTTTCTTATCAATAACAATAACACCAGAAGTTTTACTCTTAACCATCATTTCTTTTTTCTTATCTTTAAGTTGTCGAGCTTGAGCTTCATCTGTAGTTGCTAGTTCACCTTTATCTTCTTCATCGTCACGATGGGGATGGGGATGGGGTTTTGCATTTGCGTGTTCGTCAACGGTAGGGTCGTTTTCGGACTTAATGCTTTTCATCGCAAGTTTTTGAAGTTTCATTATTTGTGATTTAGTTCCATCATTAATCATCTTTTCCATAGATGCTCGATTCTTAGGATTCACTTTATCGTATACACCCATAATTGCAGATGCAGTAAACGAATCCATCTTCAGTTTACCGTCCTTAAATTTAATAGTTTGCATAGAACCCTTTGCGGCCTTACGCATTTGATCCATGTTACTTTCATACATTTCTCTATAGGCTTCACCCATAGTTTTTCCGTATCTGGTCATTTCCCTACTCCCATGTTTTCATTTTAGGTAGGGGATTCCTAGCCCAATCCCCATACTTTATATTCCTATCGTTATGATGTCTATTATGTGACATCTTGTGGTTTCTATAACCAATACCTATAATAAAAATAGGTTTTTCATTTAAATCCATAAGGTGTTCAATCATCCACTGGTTTTCTTGTGATTTATATATGTTATAAGATGTTTTATAACCTAACATATGTGCAACAGAAATTAAAGCACCAGCTGCTACTCCTATTGCAAGATTTCTATCCCTCGTAATATTTTCATTTAAAGATTCTTCATAATATTCTGTACCACTTAATCCTGTATGTTTTACATAACTCTCAAAGATTACAACTAGATTTGCAAGTAGTTGTGGTTGCCTTGCATCAGATATTTCTTGATGCCTTGCAGGGCCAGATCCATCAGAGTTTTCATATATCTTCTGTATCAAATCCCTATTCGTAACAAAATGTGTATTGTAATACGTATTTTGTTCATGAGAAGGACTATAATATACTACCTTTTTAAATAATTCAATATGTTCTTCACTTACCTCTCTACTCAAGTCCCAATTTCTTTGGTTTTTGTATATCTCAGGCAGTACATCTATTATATCTTTTTCTAGTTTACTTACCATTTTTATTTATCTTTTCTACAAGTTCCTTAAAGGTAAAGTTTTCTTTTTGTACTTCTGCCTTCAACTCTTTTGGTAGTTTTCCTTTATCAACCAATTTGTTAATATAAGAGATTAAATCTCTACCATCTACACCCCTATATTGTCGTGCAATATCACCAGCCCAAGCACTTGGATGTGCTCTATGTTCTGGATCTTTCATACCATCAACATATCGTTGTATAATTTTCTCATAACCTTTTGGATGTTCCAATCTATGAAGTGTAGATAATGCTTTACGAAGCCAAGGGAACTGGTCTACAAGCCTTTCATTAACTTCTTCTGAAACTTTCATTCCCATTTTTTTTCGTAATGCATCTATTTCTTTTTTAA
>CEUI01003576.1_pt1 | contig 22302 bp, 16 predicted proteins | sample 531411 | NCBI WGS metagenome assembly CEUI01 (sample SAMEA2622841, study PRJEB7988) | marine metagenome | isolation source: saline water (ENVO:00002010), including
TGAGAACACGTTTACTGTCGATGATAAATCATTGGGTAAAACTCCAAAGTTTAACCTTCATAATTACTTTTTCGCCAAAGCCCTTCAATCGGCGAAACCGGGAGGAATTGTTGCATTTATAACAACTCATTTCACTATGGATGCTTCAGCAGATCAAAGAAGATGGTTGGCAAAGCATGGAGATTTAGTGGGAGCTATAAGGCTTCCCAATACGGCATTTAAGAAAAACGCAGGTACAGAGGTAACTACAGATATTATTTTCCTCAGAAAACCAGATGGTAAAAAATTCGAAGGAGAATCATGGAGCGAAGTTTCTGAGCAAAAATTCCCTAAAGGGGGGCCAGTAAATGTAAACGAGTACTTTATTAAAAACCCTCAAATGATACTAGGCCGACTCAGTAATGATGGGTCAATGTTTGCTACTGAAGAAAAAGGAGAACTTACGGTTCATCCAACAGGGGATCTAGGAAGGCAACTATCTGAAGCAGTTAACAGGCTCCCATCTAATATTTTCGGAGAAGGATCTAGAACAGGAAAAATAGGAGAAGCAAAAAAAGAATCCAAGCGGAAGCAAGGGTCGATCTATTTGGATGGTAAATCAATTAAGGTGGAAGGTGTTTCTAAAGCGAAGTTACCAAAAAGGCCAGTAGTTGAATCTTTCATTCAAGTTAGAGATTCTCTTAATAATTTATTGGAAGCCGAAAAAGATCCTAATTCGACTGAGGAAAATATCACTTCAATACGAAATGATTTAAACAGGCTTTACGACTTACACGTTAAAAAGCATAAGAATTTCCACACAAGGGCATCTAAAGGTCTTTCCGTTGACCCAGATTACTATCGAGTCCTAGGACTTGAGCTTCAGCAGGAGGACGGCTCATTTAAAAAGGCATCCATCTTTAATGAAAGGGTAATGCGCCCTGTAGAAGAGCCTACAAGTGCCGACTCACAGGAAGATGCTCTTGCTCACTCACTGTCGTGGAAGGGGCTGGTAGACATCGATTACATGGCTCAACTTCTAGGGCAACCTAAAGAAAAGATTTTAGATGAATTTGTAGGAAGCGGCCTTGGTTTTATAAATCCTGATAATGGATTGCCTGAGATCAGAAATCACTATCTCTCAGGGAACGTAAGGGAAAAGCTATTACAAGCAAAAGAAGCGGCTAAAACTTCAGAGAAGTTTGAAAGCAATGTAGAGGCATTAGAGGCAATTCAGCCAAAAGATTTAAAATACGAAGAAATATCATATTACCTTGGGTCAGCTTGGATACCCGGGGAGGTTATAGAGGATTTCGCACAAAACAGAATGAACTTAACTATGTCAGTTAATTATATGAGAACCGACACAGTTAATGAGATGGTTACTGAAAAGTGGGATGTTCAATCAACTGCTAGATGGTCACAGAGTAATGCTGAATTTGACCCAGGTGTTCCGAGATACAATGCTCAAAAAATATTAGAAAGTGTATTAAATTTAAGAACTCCAATAGTTAGAAAGAATGTAGGGACATCAGAAGACCCTCAAATGGTTATAGATGAGAAAGCTACAGCCAACGTTAAGGCCGCCCAAGAAAGGATGAAGTTAGCTTTTAAAGACTGGATTGATGAAAATGAAGGCGCACAGAACGCATTAACCGCTAACTATAACGAAAATTTCAATAACTATGTGGAGCCGACATATAACGGTCAACACATGGTGTTGCCTTGGATTAATCCCAAGTTTGATTTATTCCCTGCCAAGAAAGACGTTGTATTTAGAGCTATACAAGATCGTAGAGGATTAATTGCTCATGGTGTTGGTGGAGGTAAAACAGTTATTGCTACAGCCATAGCAATGGAAATGAAAAGGCTTGGATTGGCTAACAAGCCATTGATTGCCGTACACAATGCAACTCTTGAACAATTCTCTGAAACTGTCAGAGAAATGGCTCCAGATGCCAACATCCTAGTTGCTAGGAGATCAGATCTTGCAGGTGCAAAAAGAAAAGAGTTTTATGGGAAAATAGCATCAGGCGATTGGGATATGATTATTATGGCTCAATCTACATTGGATCGGATACCTGATGATCCTGCTTACGAAAGAAAAATTCTTAATGAGGTAAAAGATCAGTTTATAACTTCCCTTCAACAAATTGCGATTGATGAAGGCAAGGACACACCAACTGTTAAGGAATTACAGAAAAGAATTAAGAGTATTAATGCTAAAATTGCTAAATTACAAAAAAGGAAAGTTGATGATATTTTAACTTTCCAAGAAATGGGCATCGATGCTCTTATCTTAGATGAGGCTCACTTATATAAGAAGCTCCCTTATGCTACAAAGCTAGGTAATCAAATAGCAGGTATAGATCGAGGGGCATCGCAAAGGGGAACATCTTTCTTAACCAAGTCACGGTACATTCAAGAAAACCAGAATGGTAAAAACATATTTACCATGACAGGAACACCAGTAACTAACACTCTTGGTGAGACTTGGAATATGATAAGAATGGTTGCGCCTGATTTATTGTCTGATTTTAACGTCAGCACATTTGATTCATTTGCTACCACTTTTACCGAGATTGAAACTAGAGATGAACTGAGACCTAATGGAAGGTTCAAAAGAATACAAAGACTATCCAAAATAAGTAATATCCCGGAATGGAATAGGCTGTTTAGGCAAGTGGCTGACGTTAAACTTGGAGAAAAAATGGACGTAAAGAATCGTCCTGAGATCGAAGGTGGAGAGGCATTGCTTAAAGTGGTTCCTCAAACGGAAGGTGTTAATCAGTTTACTGAATATATCTTCAAGGTGATTGATAAATTTGATAATTTGGAAGGTAAGCAGAAAAGAGAATTTTCATACATCCCACTTGTTTCGTTTGGTGCGGCTAGAGCGGCGGCAATAGACATGAGAATGGTTGATCCTAATGCAAAGGACGAGCCGGGGAGTAAACTCAACAAAATGATCGACAGTGCAATCGATCTGTATAAAAAGCACGACAGCCAAAAAGCAACGCAGGTTGTTTTTGCAGACACATTTAGAGCAGTTAAAAGAGTAAAGCTCGAGGAGTTTCTTGAGGGTAACGTAATCGAGAGAGATATAACTGAGTCAGATGTAGAGGAAGAGGTTTCTTTTGAGGACAATGAATTTAATCTTTATCAGGAGATTAAGAACAAACTAGCATCAAAAGGTGTACCAGAAGAGGAAATAGCAGACATCCAAGATTACAAAACTCCAGAATCTAGGCAAAAACTTTTTGATAAAGTGAATAATGGAGAAGTCCGGTTTGTTTTGGGGAGCACTCAAAAACTAGGCACAGGAGTTAATATGCAAGAGCGGATGATTGCCGCTCATCACTTAGATGTTCCTTGGACACCTGCGGATCTCGAGCAAAGAGATGGTAGAGTTTATCGCCAAGGGAATATTTTTTCAGAGCTAAATGTGCCTATTCATCTGAATAGATACGGAATGCAGGAATCCCTAGATGCCGCTTTGTGGGATAAGATAGAATTTAAAGAGAGGTTTATCCGTCAAGCTATGAGCGGTGAAATGAACGCTCGTGTTATTGAGGAGGATGAAGGGCTACTTAGTCTCGCAGAACAAAAAGCTATTCTTATGGGAGCGGATGGCCTTCGCTTTTTCCAAGTCAGTCAAGAGATCGAGGCATTAGTTAGAGAGCGGAAAGCTCACGATTCATTAAGGGAAAGATCAGTTAACAATCTATCTGAATCAAAGACCAAACTTGAATTTGCTAAAGCCTTTAATGAAAAGATGACCACTGCAATGGGCAATCTTGAAAACAAGTGGGATGAAGACATGGAATTTGGCATTGAGCTAAATAACATTAAATATGAAGACACTAAAAAGGGAATTAAGGCTTTAGATAGGGTTTTCAAAGCTCACAACAAATCGATAAATAACAAAAGATTTAAAACACTTAGCGAGTTAAACAATGACAAAAAGCTAAGAGAGCCTCTTGCCAGTGTGACCGTTGATGGGGTCGAGGTTGAATTGAGTCACAGCGTGTTCAGAGAGAATTTAAGTGGAAAAAATCAATATCGCTCTGAGTTCATTCCGATAATTAAGATGCCTGACGGCTTAACTGTTAATTTGGAAAAAGTTACTTCAGCCGACACTTTTGAGAAAAGAATTAGAGCCGCCAAGGAAAAAATCAATATTAAGAACATTGGAGCGGAGCGAACAGTGGCTAGGGAGACTGAAAACATTCCTACATATACAGAACTCGCAGAAAGGCCATTTCCTCGTGAAAAGGAATTACAGGACATGGTTACCGAATACAGAGAGATCGGGCCTAAGTTTGATGCTGATATGGGAATTGTCGATTCTATAGATCCTTTAAGTGAAGAGGAGACTTCAATTCCGTTAAAATCTCAGAACCTTGATACCGATACTGCCCTCCCCTCCCATGATTTAGGAGGAAAAAAACCTTCTAGAGAAAAAATGGCTGACGCAATGATAGCGGCTAATCAAATGTTGCCTAGGGATCGTAGTCGTAAACAATTTGCTTACGAATACCGAAATGCAATGCCTAATCAAAAGTGGTTAACTGCATACGAGTTAGGGAACAGGTTATTCAGAGGAAGTGCTGAAGGAAAAGCAGCTTCTCAATCAATCCTTAATCGGTGGGTTGAGTCTGGCCTTGTGGACAGGATGTGGACTGAAGATGGTACACCTATTTATGCTTGGTCTGGAACGAAGCCGGAAAAAGGACTTTTAACCATGGATCAAATCAATAAAAAGTATCCAGAAGACGCACCACAATTTGAAAGGTTCGATGCAACTACACCTAATATTCTAAAATCTCAGAACCTTGATCCAGAGACAGACGCTAGATACGACTTTGAGAATGTTCTTGATGAATTAACACTTCCTCCTGAGACTCTTAATATTTATTCGGGGGGTAGACTATTAGGGCGAAGAGGCGAAGATGTAGTTCGCAAGGCTCTTTTATACAAGGGCGAGAAAAGTCCACCTAAAATAAAAGAAGCAATTTTGGACGGAGGAGAGTCCTCAAATGTTTCAGAATCTATATATCCAGTGATTCTGGTTGAATTGGAAAATGGGGCAGAGTTCCGCAAAATCATTAGAATTTCAAGACATGATCAACTGTCCTCTCGTTCTCCAAGAGGATACGACTTGGATTATAGAGGCAAGAATTGGACAGAGGTTAAAAGCGATGTGCTTATAGACTTGCAAAACCTCGCTGACGATATTTGGGAAGAACAAAAGAAAACCATTACTGGAGAAGTTGTTCCGGCAGAAGAGATAAGCCGAGAGAATGAAAAGAATAGGCAAGAGCGCATAGGCTACATTTCACGCCAAATAGATAATCTTGAAAAGATAGGCATTCCTGCCCGAAGAAGGAAAGGCCATCTAGATAAGGTGCAGGAGTTTGAGGAAAGAGTTGCCAAGCTAAAAGAAGAACTTGTAAGCCTCGGCACTCAAACTACCAGTAATATTCTAAAATCTCAGAACCTTGCTGAAATCACAGGCGATACCGAAATCGATGTAGAACTTAAAAAGCTATACCAAGAGGCTCTTAACGAGCAATCCGGTGAACGCACTATAGGAAACCCTGAATTAGCTATAGGAGCGGAAGACCCTGCAATAATGTCTGTCGATGAATATCGCAAGACGGCTGTAGGGGCTGAAACTTTTGAGCAGTGGAATGCTGAAGCCAAGGTAATGGTAGAAAACGATTACGAAGGAACAGCAGAAAGAATTAAACAGCTTGGATTTGAAGGAGGGACTCTCGACCCTGTATTGACAAGAGCGGCGCAAATGATTGTTGCTCAAGAAATGTCGATGCCCATGACGAAGGAAAGAAGGGAAAATGTTCAAAAATTAGTCTGGGCATACAGGGCAACTGGAACAGAACAGGCCAGAGGACTGGCCTCGAGGAGAGACCCATTTAAAACACCTGAAGAAAGGCACAAGGAATTTCTTGGCAAGGTAATCTTCACGCCTCCGGCAAAGGTCAGGAAGAAGGTTGAAAAGGCAAGGACGCAGGAAGAGAAACAAAAGATTCTCGATAAAGATGCTATCCGGATTCAGAAGATTGAAAAAGAACTCGCAAGAATGGGAGTCACCTTTGATGACATTTTTAGAGGGGAAGTCGAGCTAACTCTTAAAGGATCGAAGATAAAAACAAATATCACAGAAGGATATTCTGCAAAACAAAAAATGGTTATCAAACTATTTAGTAGTGGTAAGACCTTAAAGCAAATTGCCAAAATGGTTGAATTGACTGTTAGCGAGGTAAAGCAGGTTCGGAATGCCTTTAAAGAGGAATTTGTACGGAGGCATTCGGATAAAGTCAGGCAAGGAGTAAAAGCAGAGGATCTGAGCGTTGACGATGAAACACTTATCCTTAAATCAAGTCCCTTGGATTTAAGCGAAGCTGAAGTTGATGCTGAAATTGAAAGAATGCTTCTTAAAATGGGTATCCCTCCATTAAACAAAATAGGCAAAATGAAAACTCGCAAGAGAAAGCCTAAAAAGAAAATGTTTAGACCTCCTGCTCCAAGCGGTGCTGAACAGGATGCCAAATGGGATGAGTTTAAAGACAGAGACTTTGAACCTGATTCTACTGATTATGTTCAAGAAGTCATGGTTGGAGTGGATCTTTACGACCCTGTTGAAGTAGTTAAGATTGCGAGAGCGGCACAATCGGCTGATAGCAATGGGTGGAGTATGCTCCACGAATACTGGATCAACAATATCCTTTCCGGCCCTCAAACGCATGTAGTTAACGTGACAGGAAATGTTGCTAATGCCGCATGGGATTTCACTGTTCAAAGAGGCATGGAGGCCATGCTTAATACAATTTTCAAGTCTGAAAAAGGAGCCACATTTAAAGAATATCGCCACATCATAAAAGGAATAATGCCTGGAGTGGCAAGGGGGATGAGATTAGCCCTGAAATCGTGGGGTGCTGAAACTGATTTCTTTAGAGCGGAAGTCCTTAATGAGCAGATCGATTTGAATGATGGATATATTAAAGGGGAGGGACATAAATCCTCTGTTCGTGGGAAAAAAGGAAAAGTCATCAGAATCCCCGGCAGGGCATTGTTATTTGCTGATACTTTCTTCAAAGGTCTCTTTGGAACTATGGAGGCAGGGGCGCAGGGGTACAGAATATCTAAAGCTCAAGGACTCAAAGGAAAAGAACTTGAGAAGAAAATTGCAGAATATGTAAACACTCCCAATAGTCAGGCTTGGCAGATCGCCGTTGATAAGGCTACAGATCTCACCTTCCAGACTCCTTTGAGATCAAGAGAAGAAGGAGGCAACTGGGCTGAAGCCGCAGTCCACTGGATATCAATGGGATCAAGGTCAGTTCCTCTTCTTAATTGGGTGATTCCTTTTGCAAGGACACCATTTAATATTTTTAAACAGGGAATGAGAAAGTCTCCACTTGGGACAATTAATTTTGCATCGCACTTCCTCCGGAACGGTCTTTTCCGAAGGGAAAAAGGACAAACTGTCATCGATGCTTACCCTGAATTAATAAGAGATGCCGCAGAGCAGGTCTTGGCATGGACAGCTTACGCTGTCTTGCATGGAGCGGTTGAAGGAGATGATGATGACGATGAAAAGTTTTTCCTGATTACAGGATCAAGGCCTCCAAGATCGGGAGAAGCTGGAGTAAGGCAAAGAGATACAGGAGGAGATTATGTTATAAAAATTGGGGATCTCAAAATTCCGTATGGCCGAGTAGAGCCATTTTCAACAATCTTAGGAACAACGGCTGACTTAATTAGAGCCACGAAATCAAAAGCCACATCAGAAAGAGTTTATGGACAGTTGTGGGGATGGATGCTGGGTCAGGCCAGAAATAAAACCTTTATGCGTGGGCTAGGTGACGTTGCTAAAGCAATAGAAAAGCCGGAATCAGCTAGTTCATATACAAGTAGGTTTGTTAAAAATGCCATCGTACCAAACCTTATTCGACAGCCGATAAGGAATGTCGATAAGTATGATCGTGAATGGCGAAGCAAAGAATGGTGGTATGACATCCTGCCTTTACCATCGGGGGCTGAAAAGAAAGTTGATCCAGCAACAGGAAGATATGTTGAACGTGCTGGAACTGCGGCAACTAGACTGGTAATACCCAAAATTGAAAAGACTCAGAAGTTGGTTCAATCTGATAAATTTTTAGTTAATTGGAACCGAGAGAACCCTGCTCAAACTTGGGGGCCAACTACGCCTAGCAACAGCCTCAATATGCTCGATGGAAAAGGTCATATAAAACTGGGGCCGAACAGTTATAAATACCTCGTCAAAAGGTCAGCAACTCTTGCTCAAGGGCTGTTGGATGGTAAATTATCCCCATTCGACATTAAAGAACCTCGAGAGCGTAAACTGAACGAAATCCAGACAGCTTACAGAAAAGGGCGTGAACAGGCCAGAGATGAGCTTAGATCAAGACCAGAAATTTTGCTGAAGAAGTAACGAATTTAGACACATAACGAAAAAAAACAATGAAAGAACAAGTTGAAAAGTTTCTCGATGATCAAGGAGGATTTGCCGAAGAGCCGGATGCGACCAAGGCAAAAGTCCCATTTGTATCAGGAATGAGGCTTACTCTAAAACAAGAAGAGAATTTAGTTAAACATGCGATGCGTAGGCTTGAGGATCTCGAGCGTGAATCAGGACGGAATTTAACTGGAAATTCGGATTGGTATGCTAATCTTGAAGGCTCAGAGCTAACAGCCGCTTCTCGCTCTTATCTGGGGAAAAGACAGCTTTTTAAATTGATTTACCAAAACAAGATGAACTTCCGGCCTCATTTGCTGGGAGGGATTTTCAGAGAGTCTAATTTAGTAGTACCAATAGCCAGAAGGATTGTTCGCCAGATGGTAGCTCGAGCATCTCGGTTTTTCTTTGGGTCTGATCCTTGGTTTTCTGCACATGGTGTAGGCCAAAATGATAAAGTTCTTTCAAAGCAGATTCAGAAGTTCGCTGAGTGGAAGTTTTCTAGAGGCACAATCAATCAGGATTTAGCAAATGCTCTAGAGAACACCTTTGTAAAAGGGGAGCAAGTAGTAAAGATTAACCATAAAATCGATGATGACTATTACACTTCAACCGAATCAATAATGGTTGATGAGAAAGGCGAGGCCTTTGTCGATTCGCAGGGGGGATATATCTACGACACCGATAGTTGGTCTCAAGACCCTATGACTGAATCATGGGTTATGGACAGAGATACATCTGTAGCTAGACCGGATTCGTTTGAATGGAAAGACATTGAAACTAAGAAAAGAGCAGTTCACTACGAAGGCCCAGAAATTAAACCTATCCATGAGAGGGATTTCTTGTTTCCTTTAACTGCTGAAAACATCCATGAGGCTGACACAGTTGTGCATCTTTACGACATGCCAGTGATGGATTTAGTCGATTACTACCAACGGAGAGATATGCTTGGGACAGATGAGGAAAGAAGAGAGGCAACGGAGAAGGCGATTGCTCTCATAAGGGGAGTATCGGGAGGAAGAGGGACTCATGCCGCCAGTTCAAAGAGTTTACCTGAAGTGGAGGAGAATATTGAAAACACTGACACCAGCGAGGAATCAGGAAGCCCTATAGCTAAGATAGCCGAGTTCCACATGACTTACGATGTCGATGGGGATGGCATTTTGGAAAAGTTTATGCTTGTGATCGAAAGAGAAACCAAACTTCCTATTTTTTACGACTTTACAGCAGAATTGACCCCAGACGGCAAACGGCCATTTGAGATGATGAGAATCAACCCTGTCCCGGGTAGAGCTTACGGAATTGGGGGAATCGAGATGTTTGAAAGCACTCAGAATATTATAGACCTGCTTATTAACAGAATGAATCATTCACAATCTCGAGCAGGTAGGATTGATCTATGGAGGCCTTACAATACCGTTGAAGGTGATCGAGATCCTAGCCTTAAACTTAACTGGGGCCAAACATACACGCCAAAACCCGGCATTCCCGATGCAGAAGTATTATCTTCGGTCTATTTAAGGGACTTAAAAAGCAATGACTTGAAGGACTTGTCAGAATACTTTAGCCAGATGGCTATGAACGAGTCAGGCATCCAACACGCCAATGATAACTTGGTTTCAGGCCTACACTCCACACAACTGGCAACCGGGATTCGGAATATTGAAGCTGTAGGCAATGAGATGTTTTCTCTCTACATTACTCATTTACGTCCTCAGATAACTACGATTACTCAACGAGGCATTTATTGTTTACTATATTATATGGATGCTGAAGAACCGTTCCTGTATTTTGAAGGTGATAATGCAGTCACAGATTATATCAGCTTACCCGACACATCTGACTTTGACGTAAATGTAAGGATTCTAATGACGCAGGAAAGGAATGAAAGAATCTTAGAATCGAACGCTCAAGCAGAAGCATTGCTCGAGAGATTCAGGGCGAAGCCTACAGAGTTTCAGGAAATGGATGCTCCTATGTTACTTGAGCAATTACAAGCAATGCAGATTAGTGTAGCTGATCAGGTTGCTGTTCCCGGGCCTCAACACCTTCCCGGGACAATGGCAGGGGAACCAGCCGCTCCGGAAGAGCCTCCAGAACCAACTTTATAATGGATATTGAAGATAAAACCAGAAGAGCAGAGCTTGATCTTGGGCATATAGCAAAACTCCAAGACAGCATACCATTTAATGATTACTTTATAAGGAGGCTTGAGGAGAAAAGACAGGCTCTTGCAAAAGACATTCTTGAGAATGATTCAATTGATACAGAAAAACGAGAATCTTTAAGAGTAGTATATCAATTTGTTGGTGAGCTAATAGATTTGCCTAAAACTGATAAAATGGCTATACGATCCTCGTTCAAAAATCTTTAATATTTCCCAATTCTATCGACCCACTTTGAAAACATCTCTGATTGAGAGATTTGGTTTTCTTTAGCTATATTCTTGAATTTTTCAGCTATGTCAGGCTCAATCCTCATGGAAACCACTGTTCTAGGGCTGTCTCTACGTGGCCGACCTGCACCGGGTCTTGCACCTCCTCTATTTGTTTTAGTTTCCATTTAGCTGTTACTATATTTTATTTTTGAAAAAAGGCAAGTATTCAATCAACTGAAATATCAGTAGCTTTATGGCCTTTTCTGTAAATCTTACCCCTTTTTCCTCGACCCCAAACTTCAAGATACTTTTCTTCATGGGCCTCTTTGATCGCTCTGTAACATGCTGATCGAGATGCTCCGAAATGTTCCTCGAGCTTTTCAGAGAGTTCACCGCCGGATATTTGGCCGCTAAACATATTCGCAATAACATTAGGCGGCATCTTAATCCCTGCTTTCATCTGATTCTGACCTTCCAATGACGCTCTAAACTCATCGAGGTCGAAATCTGGATCATATTCATATATGCCTGTTTCCTCATTAAATATGACACCGATTTCAGGAAGTAACGCTCCGTCATTATTCTTGCCTCCTGCCAACATAAGTTGAGTATAATCATCTGGATCAACCTGCGTTAAATTCCATTGTGCTCGAACAGCATTGAGTAAGTTCTTTGAATTTCGTCCATAACTTGCCTTGTCCCACCCAGAGGCCTTCTGAGCACCTGCCTTACCTGTTAAAGAGTGATGAATGATTAAAGCACACCTATCCGGATTTCCGGTTCTTATCGCTTGAGAAATTAGTCTAGTTACCTCACGCATCTCCGCATCACTGTTTAAATCTTTTGCTGTAAATGTGTTAAGAGGGTCAAGAACCACTATATCCGGTTGCTCATCATCAACTAACCCTGCAACCTGCCTGTAGTCTTCTTCAGTAGTCAAATCAACGTAAGCATCATCGATTGTTTCAACTGTATGGATTGCTAGGCATCTTTTAACCATAGCTAATTTGGAATCGGTAAGATCATAAGCCTTTGCGAGAGAGCGAAGGTCTGAGCTTAATCTTCTGTTATTATTCTCAGTTTGGATGATTAGCCATTTTTTACCTCGAGCGTGTGATTCGATCCCAAGAAACTTTTCACCGAGAATACAGCAAATTGCCATTTGCAAAACCATTCGAGATTTACCTACACCCCCGGGGCCGAGAAAAGAAACCATCCTACCAGCCGCTAACATCCGGTCACCTAGATAGTTGTCGCTATCATCAAACTTCATATTGAGAAGTTCGTCAATGTTTCGGACGGTTAAGGTGCTTTGTCTCTTGGGTTGGGCTATTTCAACTGCGGCAAGAACATCTACAGCAGAAGCTCCATTCATTACCCAGTCATTTAAATCTTTCACTCCCTCCGGGGGCGCAGTGAACTGGATTCCTTTTCTAATAGCCATGAGGCCTTCACACCACTTTTCGTTGCCGTTTTTTTCGCCCTCTTTTGCAGGAGGATCGTTCTGACAGAAAGCGACAATAGATCCTCTAGTTCGGCCAATGAGCAAATCCTGAACAAGATCGGTTGCTGAACAAGATCGAGTTACAGCACACGGAGGTAACATATCAGGCATCTTGTCCACTTTCAGGGCATTAAGGAAAGCAAGACAATCCCATTCGCTTTCAAAAAGAACTAAGGGCTTTGTGTCATCTCTTACTTCCCCTATTTCCCAAGCTGTTACTGGCCGACCTCCGCCCAGGTATAACCAATCATTATCCTCATCTCTGAAATGTGTGTTAATTACATTACCTTGATTGTCGTGAACAGGCAGTGCAATCCTGTCATGCCACACTCCCACTAAACCTTCCTTATTCAACCATTTAACAAACTCAGGCCTGTATCCTCGCCATTCCGCTAATTTGCTAACCCATTCCTCATCGAAAACTCGGCAACAGGTTTCCCAGTTAAATTTCACACTTTCACGAGCGTCATCCAATGTCTCTAGTGCTTTCGCCAAGGCTTCAGATGTCTTCTTACTCTTTTTGAGTTTTGGCTTTGGAGGAGGCCATGTGATCCCGGCCATGTTAAACCACTGCTCTCTTGCCTCCTTTTGACTTAATCCTCTTAGCTTCGCTATGAAGTCGATTTCATCACCTGCTTTATCTCCAGTACCAAAATCTTTCCACTTAAATCGTCCGTTCTCGCCTTGGATAACGTGAAACGATCCCTTTTGTTCATCAGGTCTAAATGGAGACTTAACTAATTTTTCAGTAAAGCAATGTCCAAACCCTGAACTAATCATTACCTTTTCAAGAGGATATAACTGTCTGGCTTGGATTATTGCTTCTTGTATTTCCATTATCTTCTTTTTCTTAACAATGAGCCGATTAATTTAGTAGCGGCTTCACGAGAAGGAACCTGATTTACATCAACGTGAAACTTTTTTAATAATGCTAGTTGCTTGTTTGTGGGAGGATCGCCCTTTTTCATTCTGGCTATCGCTTTAACATCTCGCCCAACCCATGAACTCAACTGAGATAAACTAAAAATTCTCTCTTTCTTCTTTTTTAAGATCCGGAGCTTTCTCTCTAAAGCTTTTGTCCTTTCGGCCTCAATGTCCCTAGTTGCATCCGCTATGCCTTCTCCATCTCCCATGCGGTCAAATATTGAATCAATGGATTCATCATTTGCCCCAAAAAGATGGGGAGCACGTATCAATTTGTGTTTTTCATGCTCCCATAGGAAATCCAAAAGAAGCAAATCCTCTTTACCCGGATAAATCCGAGTTCCTCTGCCTACCATCTGAGCAAAAAGTGGGAAGCTCTTAGTTGGCCTTAATGGGACTACGCAGGAGATTTCAGGGCAGTCATAGCCCTCTATTAATAGTGAGGCATTGCATATAGCTTGAAAGCCGCCCTCACGAAATTCCTTTAAAGTATCTTTGGAACCCTTGCCTCCTTCAACGTGATGAGCTTTCATTCCATATCGATTCAGTGCATCTGCAAATTTTTTAGACGTAGCTCTCAAAGGTAAAAATACGATGGTCTTCCTGTCTTTGGCTTTTTCGACAACCATTTGAGCCGCTTTATCTAAAAAGGGGGATAATACCTCATCAACTCCAGTCACTTGATAATCGCCCGATGATTTAACTCTACTGAGGGACAATCCAAGAGGACAAGAGGCCACAGTAATAGGAGACAGCCATCCTCCCTCTATCAATTCTATAAGAGTTGATTCATGTGAAATCTTCTGAAATGTATTACCCAAGTCCTTTCCATCTGCACGAGATGGAGTGGCTGTTACTCCTAATAGCTTAGTTCCCTTGAAATAACGGACAGTTTCCTGCCATGAATCGGCTTCTACGTGATGAGCTTCGTCAACAATCACTAATCTAAAGTGATCTCTAGGCCATCGAGTCATCCTTTCCTTAGAAAAAGTTTGAATAGATCCGACTACCACATCTGCTTTATATGATGCAATTTGGCTCCCCATTTCAACTTCTGCATCAATTCCTTGAGATCGAAACTCTTCTGCGGCCTGATTTACGAGATTTTCCCGGTGCATCAAAGCTAAAACCTTTTTCCCGGAAGCCAGACATTCTTTTGCTATTTTAACAAAACAAAAGGTTTTACCTGCTCCAGTCGGTAAAATCGCTAGTAAGCTGTCCAGCGTCAGAAAATCATTCAGGACACTATTAACTAATGTCCTTTGATATGGCCTGAGACCCATTTAATCGATCCCCCCCTTAAAGTTTGGAATTTCAGGCAAAATAACATCAACGCCGTGGGAGTTCATGCATGTTGCTAAAGCATAAATTGCAAGAATGAACATATCCCTCTCTTCAAATATTGAGACTTTCGAAACCTTTGAAGACGAAGCAAAACCAGCTTCAGGGAGACACATTAAATATATTAAATATTCAGAAACTTCCCACTTTGCCGCATATCCATAAACGTAATTGCCCCCTATCAACCTCAATTGAAATAATCGGTTATCACCATAAACCTTCCATTCACTGCCGGTAGGGAATCCTTTTTCAAAGAAAATTGCAGATGTCGTAATATCAAGGGGGTTCATAAAACAGCCCCCTCCTTTAACTGCCCCCAAAAATCTAAAGGCTCCGGCTCTGGATTTGCCCTTGTTATGTAGATCGGATTCCGAGGCAGATAGTCTACGAACCTTTGACACTTTCCAGTGTACTTAAGTTTGTCCATGCACTCGGCCTCTCCGAGCGGAATTAGCCACCATTCATCCGTGTCAGGAGGGGCGATTTTTTTTCGGATGCGATCAATTATTTGCGAACCTGCAAGGGTTTCGCCCTCTGGAAGAGCTAAGATTTCCTTACGAGCACTATCTACCCAGCTAGGAGGAATCATGCGAATACCTCCTTTTTTGGTATAAAGTTTGGTATAAACTTTTTTGCCCCTGTTGGGGGAGTCTTTGTAACTCCTTGATAATTAAAGTGCTCGGAACAGGAATCGAACCTGCACCCCATTGCTGGGACTAGATCCTTAGTCTTGAGCTTTTTTATGTAGTAAGGTTTTTTTAGCTTGTTTTTAAAGTTATTTTTAGTACTATTATGCTGTAAGCGGCCCTTAGCTGTCTTTTTGGTATAAAAATTGGTATAAAAAAATAGCCTATGAAAACAAAGAAAAAGAATCCGATCAAAGGTCTTTATAAAAACAATGGAATATATTATTACAGACCATCTACGCAAGGTCTTTCGAAGAACACAAAAAGACCCAAATCCATCAGTCTCAAAACTAAAGATTTTGATGAAGCTCTTGAAAAAGTTATCGATTTGAAAGGAGTTAATTTTCAAACTCAGGGGAGGGGAATAGGAGAGTGGTTTGAAGTTTATCTTGCCGACAGAGAAAAAGGAAAACATTACGCACCGAGCGTCCTTCCAAATGTCAAAAACATGGTTATAAAGTTTGTTGATTTTGTCGGCCCAAATACGACTCCGGAAAGCATTGGAAAAGGGAAGGCTATGGACTGGTACAACGAACTGAATGATGGCTCTCGTCAGCCTGTTTCTGTTAAAGGTTATATCCGGTACGCCAGAGCGTTCTTTACTTGGCTTGTTGATAAGGAAGTCATCAAGGTTAATCCATTTGCGAAGATGAAACTTCCTACTGATGCAGAAACCAGAATAACTGATTTCTGGACGGCAAAGGAAAGAGATAAAATTCTTGAAGTGGCAAGTAACTCGAAAATACAAAGAAGAGAAGAAATGTTCTTCGTTTTGATGATGGGATTCTATGCAGGAATGCGAATCAAGGAAATTCTCAATATCAAGTGGGGATGGTTCAACATTAAAGGTGACAAAGGCTCGATAACGATTCAAAATGAAGTTGAAGGGTTTAAAACCAAAAGCAGAAAGAAAAGAACTGTTCCTATGCCTTCTGCTCTTACTAAATTCGTTAAAAGCCTGGATTGGGGTGAAGATGAAGAATACGTCCTTTTTCCTGAAAAGGGTGCTCAACTGCATCGGGCTAGAGGTCATAGATGGGACGCAAGAGGTTCTCTCGAAAGAGTTCTCAATGAAGCTAAGACTAAAGGAGGGTTTCATAAAATGAGACACAGCTACGCACATCTAAGGATTAATGCTAATACACCAGAAACGAAAATCATCACTTGGATGGGCATCACTCCCGAAGTCTACAGAAAGCACTATGCAGGTATTTCAGAATTTGATGACGATGCGGATCTTATATAGCGAAGGGATGCCATATAGTCTCTGGCTGAAGGGAAGGATTTAATGGTCTTTTTCTTAGATTTCCAAAGGTGAACATTCACTTCCCACCCATCTCCTTCGAGTGATTCCTTTGAAAAGCACTGAATAACATTATCTTCAGGCTCCCAGAAAACGTCACGCACCTTCTGAAGTTCGTCCTGCTTGATAGCTCTGGATCTTCTCTTTTTTTTGCGCCCAAATTCATAAACAATGTGAACAGCAACATGTTCCCAGCCAGTGTCTTCCTTTTTGTATTTGCCATCGGAAACAACGCAAACAGCAAAGTTTGATGCCGATATTGGCAAAACAAACATTCCTCCATTTGGAAATTCTTCTTGGAGGGTCGCTAATGGGCCTGTTATGACACGGTACTCTTCTATTTTCCTTAGATCTCTCATATTATTTAGTAAGCGGCTTTTATGCGATTACCGCTTTGGCGTTGAACGTATGACCAAGTGATACCTATGAAAACTCACTCGCCGCAATGCCGTTTCTCCCTCCGTTCAATTGTTATTTAAAGTATGGTTAAAATTTTCGGGTGAGGGCCACCCTTCTTGATCCGCCCTTGTCCATGCCGCATCAATTCTGTCCTTAGAGTAGGTAGTATTCCGATGATGCTGAACAGTGGGTTTTAAACCGAAGTTCTTTCTTAGTACGGTTAGGTTGCCACGGCCTCCAACGTATGCCTCTGCTACTTTTCTTTTCATGCCTCGAGGCCAAGCACTTGGTATCTCAATAGCCATAATTACAAAATGTCAGTTCTTTTCCTTAAACGCTCCTTATAGACCTGCACCTGAGTATAAAGCCTGTCTGACTCCTTCCGTTCCCTTAATAATTCAATAAAGAGAATCGAAATGACAACAAGGGATATCCCAGCGCAAATGTAAATAATCCAATCAAATTGCATTATATCCATATCAAAAAGGGGAAGAGGTTGTTGAAACAGGCGGTGAGGCCGGAGTCAGTGTTGCTTGAGGAGAGGAATCTCCCCCTAAAGCGTCTGCGGCGATAGCCTTTGCCTTACTGCCGATGTTTCCAATAATGTTAGCTACGGTTGTTTCTTCAAGCGCAGGAGCACCGCTTGAGATTGGATTGATATATTTGATTCGCAATCTCTTCTCTCCTTCCCATTCCTCGAACTCAGCAACCACTTGGCACTCGATACCTGAAAAGTTAGTTGTCCCTTTCTGGAGAGCTTCCAAATCTCCATTAAAGCCAAAAGCCTTTGCCAATGCCCTAATGGTAAATTCAACCGATGCGTCTGTAAGGTATCCAAACCAGACAGCTTTCTTCCCTTCGTGGGGGCCAGAGCTTACCTGTAATGGAATCCGGATGGCTGGTGTTTCTTTTGCTCCTCTAGTAGTTAGCCAACCACTTTGAGGCTCTGTCACTACTGCCGGAAATTTTCCGGCAATGTCTAGGTATTCATGTTCTTCTTCACTCATAATTTTTATTCGCCGTCAGCGATCTCCTGTAATATTGATATTGCGGTTCTAAGACGATCTTCTGATACGCCTTCCAAATCTTTAAGTCTCTCGTCCCATGCCTTGGCATCCTCTTCGGACATTGATGGTCTCACTAGAGGATAAATAGTTTGAATCCTTTCAACGAGATCCTCTGGTTTGCTTGAGCTTTCAGCCGCTTCGAAACTGTCCCATGACAATGGGAGCTTGGCTGGAAGGGATTTTCTGTTCTTAGCGTCAAATCCCGGATGCCAAGTAGTGTATATAACACGCTCTCCACCTGCGGCCTTTTCTCCAGATCCATCCTGCCTCTTGATTTTATGAACATCTCTAGTGGCAAATAGAACGCAATCAGCCCACTCACGGATTACCCCGGCGAATTTCTTATTGCCTTTTGCTTCCCATCGATCCCAAGCTTCACCTGCTGGATCAGTAAACGGCTTAATGTGAACATGACCTAGAATGATAATTCTAGTATCGTGTTTTTGTCTTAACTGATCGAGTTGGCGAAGGAACACAACAAGCTCACTTGTCGCTCTGTCATGTCCCTTGCCATACCCACCATAAGCCTTGTTTATATCGTCCGTACCTGCGTCAGCGCACACCCACTCATAAACCATCCTTTCCATCCAGTCCGATGTATCAACTACTAGTGATTTATAGTCGATTTTGTCCTGACTCAGCAGTTCCCCAACGACCCCTGTAATTTCTTCCCATGAATCAGGGCTGAACCTCTCTATTTTCCCAAATTCTGAAAGACCATCCTCAGAGGTAATAAATAATGGTCTAGGTGCGTTTGCCCCAAAGGTAGTTTTGCCTATCCCCTCAACGCCAAGAAGGAAGACTCTTGAAGGCAATTCCTTGCCTCCAATTCCGATTTTTTTCAGTAGTTTACTCATAATGTTAAATACGGTTGGGCAGAAGATATTCTTCTATCTGCTATTTTTTTATATTCAGGATTTAGTTCTATTCCTAAAAAGTTTCGGCCATTCTCGACTGCTACCAGCCCTGTAGTCCCTGCACCGGAAAAGGGATCAATCACGTTGTCTCCACGAGACGAACCTGCTAAAATGCATGGTGTTATAAGTTTTTTGGGGAACGTGGCAAAATGCGCTCCCTTAAAGGGCCGAATAGCAACATTCCAAACCGAACGTTTATTCCTTGCGCTGTCTTCTTCTTCACTAAGAGCAGGTTCCTTAATGGCGTTGTGGTCATATTTATAATTAGGAGATTTGCTTAATAAAAATATGTATTCATGTGCTTTAGTGCATCTATCCGTCACGCTCTCTGGCATGGGGTTGGGTTTGTTCCAGATTATATCCTGCCTCAAATACCAGCCATCCTTCTGAAGAGCAAAAGCGACACGCCAAGGAATGCCGACAAGGTCTTTTGATTTTAACCCTTCAACCTTATTATTGATAGCGTGGGCCTGTGCGTTTCTGCCTTCTTTGTACTTAGGATCTTTGTGATCTCCCTTGTGGCTTGTTCCGCAGTAAGAATCACCCAAATTAAGCCAAAGCGTTCCATCGTCCTTTAAGACCCTCTTAATGGCTCTGAATACATCCACCATACTGACAACATATTTTTCCGGTGAGGATTCCAGCCCCAGTTGATCATCTTCGCGAATTGCTCCACACCTAGGGCATTCTTCTTTATAGATTGCATCGCCTACGCCATTCATCTGATCGAAGTTTTTATGACCAGTTATTGTTTTATCGGACTTCTTTGATTCTCTCCGGTGACTGCAATTAGAATCACCTCCAACCCAAGTGGCTGTACCGTAGTCTCGAAGCCCCCAGTAGGGAGGAGAGGTTATGCACGTTTGGAAAGAGCATTCATCTAGCTCTTTCAAAATTTGCCGACAATCGCCCTCAAGAATTGTAGATTCAGCGTTCATTTTAGTTGTTCGGCATATATGCCGCTAAATAATCCTCTAATTGGTCGTGCCAGTATGAGCCGAACCACAATGCCTCAGAATATTCCTTAACAGGCTCGATGGGTTTTTCATACCGATGGTAATGGTATCTATTGCATTTTCTTAATGCTCGAAGTCTACTATTAGTTAACAGTTCCTTTTCCGACACACCGGGAGCAGAAGAAAGCTCCGGATGGGCAGAAGTGCGTTCACGGTATCGAACCCCATCAACTGATGATTGCCCGACACAAAGCTCGAGAAATTCGCATGAACCATAGTGCAAACAGCTTTCCGGGTTTTTAGGCCACAAATTCTTCTCTCTCCAATAAAGGATTTGCTCCGCACTTGCCCAAGCATCCTTCATATACTCCTGCAAGGTCTCATTGGTCTGAGCTATCTTCTGAATCTCGACAAAGGATTTCTCTGAATTTTCGATGTTCTCACGGCATCGCTCTTCGTACTCATCCGGCGTTTCATCTCTTACCTCTAAATATTGATCAGTGCCAGATGTAACAGATTGTTTGGGCGAACCATTTTTATTAAGAACCCTGCTTCCTGAACCATCTAAAACAATTTTTTTGCCATCCTCATCAAGAACAGGTCTTGTCCCAAAACGTATTGTTGGCTTTTTAACCACATCATAAATCACTCCCATCACTTCCCGATCCGGAAATTCGTGAATTAAAGATAAAAGATATTTAGATATTTGAGTATCAATAGATAAACGTTTCCAGTAGTTAGAACCTGGGGAAATATCCTCTGATGATGTTTTGTGTTCCAAAAGCCAGATGTTTCCATCCTTATCCTCTAATACTCCATCTCTCTTTCCTGACTCAACAAAGGTTTCTGATTCCTTTCCGTCATCGGGATTTACTAAAGGGAAAACAAATTCACCCTCCACCTCGATAGGCATAAATCCTTGATCTAAAACTTCAGCCCCAAAAGTTTCACGCCAAGGATTAAATAGGGCATGAGCTTTGGCTTTGAGACCCTCAGAAATTCTATCGTCTATCGCTTCCATTCGCTCAAAAATTTTGCAATTCGTAAATAATTTCTTGCTCTTTTTTCTTTTTTGATCGATTTGACTTCAGCCCTATTTGAAAGCCATCCAAAAATTTTAATTAGAAAGGATTTAATCATTGATTTCAATAGTTGTGGTTTCGCTTTTGCGGATCACTAGCTTTCCTTCATCCATTCTATCGAGTGATGCTTTAGTTAGCACTCTGACAACTTCGGATAAATTTCCGTTCGTGTATAAATTAGCTTTTTCCTCTAAAACCTTGAGAAGCGATTCAGTAAATGCAATCGACCTTGTTCCGTGCCTATTTACCCTTGAATTTGAAATCTCCATTTTCATAACTACTTTATTTATAATTAGTAATAATTAAGTGATGTTTACAATTGGGGGCTGTAAACTTTATTGTTACAGTGTTATGAATATTTAACAAGCAAAAAATGCAAAATAATTTTGTTCTTGTTAGGGAAGCTGACTATACACCTTTGTAAACCATTGGAAATCAAGGGGTTATTTTAAGCTGTATCCTTTTTGTTGACATATCGTTAACAATAACTTATTAAGTTCTTATTGACGCAGTCCATTCCCATTTGTTATTAAAATAACAAATGGAATCAAATATTTTTAATGAAATTAGCCAAAGAATTTAAAAAAATTCGTAATTCAAAATTTTTATCACTCGCAGATGTCGCAAATAAATGCGGAATAACAAGATCAACAATTTGGAAAATTGAACAAGGGAAACTCCCCAAAGGAGAAAACTTTGAACTCATCATTTCAAAAGGGCTGGGAATCAAAAAAAACTCCGCAACCTATAAAAAGCTTATAGGCCTATGGACAGCCGAGAGACTCGGGTCTCATTCGATGTCGGATAATGCACTATCAGCGAAAATCGAAATGCATAGTGACGAGTTGAACGATGATGCTCAAAAATTATTGCAATTGATGAAAGGACTGTCACATGACCAAGTCCAACAAATCAAATTAGCGATTGAACGACCCAAGGTGTTAGGTGCTATTGAAACCTTGAACGAACTTTACAGTGATTAAAGAAACACTCGATTAGGTGCGTTCTCAGGCCGAGGGACAGGTTGTTCTACCCATGCCTCATCCTCCGGTGTATCAGGGTCATCAGCCTCAAATTCTCCATCCTCGTTTCTAGCCCTCACCTTCTCAGTCATATCGCTAGACCAGACGATGAACTTCTTCGCCGGAGTCGGATCCATGTCACCATGAACATCCCTAAATAAGACCCAGTGATTCTTGTCACTTTTCATTACAGGCTGTTCCCATTCCGTCCCTGTTTCGTCTCTTAACTTTTTAGTTTTTCC
>CEUI01052629.1_pt1 | contig 22236 bp, 41 predicted proteins | sample 531411 | NCBI WGS metagenome assembly CEUI01 (sample SAMEA2622841, study PRJEB7988) | marine metagenome | isolation source: saline water (ENVO:00002010), including
GTGCCGTGCCCCGTGCTGAGCTGGCCCCTAGGGCGTGCCGTGCCCCGGGCCGCCTAGCTCAAATAGGTAAGCATTCCTGCCCCTTTTAGGTAAGCATTCCTGCCCCTTTTAGGTCAGCATCGCTGTCCTAAATCCTACGGGTCTGCCAGCGGGAACCCGCTGATCCGGAACCATTTGCTCGCGAGCTGTGTTATACCAGCATGGAGGACGAGGGGGCTCGCCGTTACTTCGGAAACCTTGCCCGATCAAAATTTTTCGCGATTACTTCGGGAGTCCAGCCCGTTCAAAAATCCGCGAATGGCTTTGACAGGCAACCGGCGATGGCGTACAGCTTGGGTCCAAGGCCAGCGAGGTTCGGCCCGTGATCGAACGACGTTGACCCCGGGCAGGCGTCGAGCACCGAATTGGACCCGGGATAATACGATGCCGCATAGAAGTGCCATGAACGGAATTATCGCTCACACATACGCCGCTTTAGCCGTCGCGGCAGTGCTCACTTTCCCCACGCCAGAAGACTTGGTTGACGCGATCTGGAGCCCCGAAGTCGAGATCGCCAAGTCGGTCGAGGCCGACATGTTCGAAGCCGTTTACGAAGGCGCTGAGGGAAACCCGTGGCGCAGCGCGGCTCAGCTCGAAGACGCCCTCGAAGTCTGCATCATCAACTACTCAGACCGGATCGTTCGCCCCGGGCCGGATTGCTCCCGAGTGATCGAGGCAGCGCAACGGCTCTCTGATTCCCATGTCAACGCCGCCGGGAGCGACTACTTCGATGAGAAGCTGGAGCTGGCGATCACGCTCAAATGCCGGGCCAGATGGTCCGAGGCGACCGCCGAAGGTGACGCTTTCAGCATGGCAGACTGCGTTGAGGGCTATACGAAGCTTGCCGACGCTTCCTGATCGCGCTATGTTCCGCCTTGATGGAGTTCCCACGGTCAGGGGCCTGTCAGGAGAGAAGCGTTAGTCCCATGCTGCGCTTGGGCCGGTGGGCGGGGGTCACGGATCGCTCACCGGCCTTTCCTTTTCCCCCACATACGCAAAACGGATTCGCCCAAACGGTTTTGGTTTTACGATTCGCCAAGTGATGAGCGACTTTTGTTGAGCGACCCCTCTTGATTGTCTACCAGAGATAGCCTATACTCTGAGCGACCACAACAGGAGTCCGTGACCCATGACCACCTTCAAAGAAACTCATCCGATTTTCCACGCTGCCGTCAGTGATTTTCTAAAGAACGAAAGCCACGCCGTCCGTGACGCACGGAAACTGGCGGTGCAGTCCTTTCTGAGATGCCACAAAGTCGATACCGTGAGCGAGCTGACCGATCCGCAAATCGAAGTTCTCGCTAGAGCCCTAAAGATCGAATACGTGGAAGCCCCTGCTTCTGAACGGCCTCAAGCGGCCCCTGAGATGGAGCCCGGCCCGGCCTTCAGCCTGACGCGTGCCGGGGAGCTGGCCGACCGCTCGGGGATCGACGCCTCGAAGTGCATCCGCTACCTCGAAGCCGTGGCCGAGAACAAACCGATGCGCGAGCTGGCCCGTACCCTGCACGACCGCTACGACATGACCCTGCTGGAAGCCGCCAAGACCGCGCGCCTGATCCAGCGCGTCGATCTCGAAATCTCCCGCGAAGAGGCCGTTGCCGACGGCAAGTATTGGTCGATCCGGGCGTCCATGACGCATGACGAGTTCTACGGCGCGACCGCCTTCATGGTGGTCCGTAACGAGATCGAGACGGACGCCGACCGGGAAGCCTTTGACACTCAGCACCCCAACGCCTTCGCGTTTGCCAGCACGGAAGTGTTCGGCACCAAGAAGGACGCAATGGTGAAAGCCTCGACGCTCCTGAACGTGGATCAGGTCACGATCCGCTTCGTGTAAACGAATCCGGCTGGAGGGTTTGCCCTCCGGCCACCAACAGGAGACGAGCGACATGCTTTTTCGCTATGAGCCCAAGGGAAAGTTCACCCGCATCTACATCGTCGTTCCGCTTGGCCGGAACGCCCTCGATACCGACCAGAACTCTGTCTGGGATCAGATCAAGCGAGAGCATTACCACATCGAGCAAGGGTGTGAGCACCTGTATTTCGATGACGACGAGGGCGAAGCTGAAGCCCGATCCGAGTGGTTCGAAAGCTGGCACGACCCGACGTGCTGGACTGCCATCACCTCCGACATCGCTATCGACGATCACTATTGAGGAACCTCCTATGGCCAACATCAAGACCACCTTCATTGCCGACCCCTACGGGCCGAATAGCGAGCTGCCGAAGAAAGGCCCGCCTGAGAAGCTGTACCACCTCCCGGTCCCACACGTTTACTTTGACGGGTCGGTCGGTGAGCTGTTCGTCTACCAGTACGAAACGGACAAGGCCAACGGCTCACCGATCATCAACCGGGGCGACGGTTACGACGACATGATCGTGACGGCCAGCCCCGACCACGCCCGGCAGCTCGCACGCGCTCTCATGATCGCCGCCGACCTCTCGGAAAAAGAAAACAAGCGTCTGAAGAAGGACTGACACATGCCTGAGTTTCAAACCGATGTGTGGATCATCTTCAGCGAAGCCGAGATTCCGTCCGATGAGTTGGGTCGCGCCCGGGACATCGCACACGAGCTTGGTGCCGACGAGGTGATCGACTACGGCGAGCTGCACGTCAAGTTTGAAGGTAAGGGCCAGCTCTACGCCCACTTCAGGGCCGAAGCGATCCTCAACCGTCTCGCTAAGCTCCGGGAAGCGAAACCCTGCACCCACCCCAACGTCAAGGCGCTCGGCATACAAACCTGCCCCGATTGCGGCCGTACCGTAGACCATTCATAAAGAAGGACTGACACATGCCTCGCGTTCACAAGATCAAGGCCCGAAAGGACTACCCCAACGAGGGAATCAAGAAGGGCGACTTCTACTGGAAGACCAAGTTCAAGACCGGCCCGGCCTCGGGTTTCGTGAAGCGGTTCAAGACCGAGCCGACGCCCTCGCAGCTCACGCAGTCGCCGTTCAAATCGGCCTTCCTCGGCGCAGAGGAAGAGTGGAACCGGAGTGATAAGGACGAAGAGGCCCTTCGCGCGGCGGCCGAGGCGATTCAAGAGCTGGCCGACGAATGCCAGAACAACTTCGACAACATGCCCGAAGCCCTCCAGATGGGCGACACGGGGCAGATGGTCGAGACCCGGGCCAACGAGTGTGAGCGGATCGCCAGCGCGCTCGAAGACCTCGCCGGGGAGCTGGAGGACTTGGACGAGCCCGAGGAATACGACGACGAGCCGTTCGATCCGTCCGACTACGCCGAAGAGATGTCCGAGATGGACCCGGAGGATGTCGGTGAGTTCCTGACCGGGAAGGAACAGGAGCACGACGAGCGGATCAGCGAGGCTCAGGAGGGGCATGACCACTATCATTCGGAGATCGCCCGCATCCAAGAAGAAGCCGACTCGCTGCTGGGGGAGATGCCCGAATGAGACAACTCGATAGCCTCCCGGGGGTTCTGGAGCGCGTGCGCGTAGGCCACGGCTGCACCACCCGACGCCTCGTCATCCCATGCGGCCACCCCGGCTGCAAGAACGACGTTCGTTTCACCGCCAACCAGACCCTCTTGCCGCCTCAGATCATCGAGAAGAAGCTGAAGCGCAAGGGTTGGTCGGCCAACGCCCGCAAGGGCACCTACCTCTGCCCGGAGCACAAGTGATGCAGTACCAAGGACTTTGCATAGGCGGCCCGCTCGACGGTACGCTTCTGGCCTGCGCCGACACGATCTACACCTACAAGGGCCTGCCGCCCCTCGACCGGATGATCTACCGCGAACAGGGCGAGCCCGAGAAGCTGGATGAGGACGACGGACGGCTCGCCTACTACTACACCGACTCGGTTTTCCACTGCCTCGACACGACGCGCCGGATGGGCTTTTGGGTGCTGAAGGGGGCGACAATCCTCGACGCCTTCGACGCGCTCTTCGCCCGCTATCAGGAAGAGCGGAAGGAGAACGACCTTCTTCAGCGCGCCCTCGATAGTCTCCGGCGCTCCACGCCCGACTGGAGTAACGAGACGGCGATGTCCCGGCACCGGCAGACCATCGAAGAGCTGACGGCGTTGTTGGAAAAATGACCGAGGCCGACATCATCATCCTGACGCGGTTCCTGAGAGCCGCACAAGCCGTCCTCCTGCTGGTGGGCGTCTTGGCACCCCTGATCCTGTAGGAGACCCCCATGAGAATATTTGTTCAAGGCCAATGGCACACCCTCCCGCTGCAAGACGTGATTGGCTACGTCGCAGAAGGAATCGAGTTGAACGAATCCGACATCACGCAGCTCTCGGAGATGAGCGACAAGGACGCCGGGCGGCTTCTCCGCCAGCTCGCCGCGCGCATCTCGAAGAACCGGATGAGCAACGCGCCCCGGGAGCCGCTTAGTGACGCGATCCCGCGCATCATCAACGAGTACCGCAAGGGGTGCTCCGTCGGGAAGCCCGGAGACTGTCCTGAGTGCGCCCACGGGGCTCTGGAGGCCATCGCTGCCCGGATCGGCCTGAAGCCCCTCCCTGAGCCCTCCAGCGAGCCGGATGAGCCCTTCCTGAAGCGGTTCGAACGCGCGATGCGCCGTGAGAGTGGGTTCCACACGGGAGGTTTCGTCAGGAATGCCAAGCTCAAGCCGGGCGAAGTGCCGGTCATCCTGTCCACACCGAGGCCCCCTGACTGGCCGTTTGAAGTAACCTTCCGGGGCACGCGTTCCGGACGCTGGTCTTGGCCCGCCCCCAATTACGACTGGCCGAAGAAGGATCGCACCGTAGTCGTCAACGTGGACGCGCCGAGCCTCAAGGACGCAGACTACGCCGAACTCGAAAAGCGCGTCATGGCCCAGATGCCGGAGGCTTTCGGCGTGACCTATGACCAGATCATCGGCCGCAAGGGGCAGCGCCGGGAGAAAGCCTATGACGCCGTGGTGAAAGCCCGGCAAGCGGGCAAGACCGAAGAGTCCCTGCAAACTATCTTTGCCAAGGTGGCCGAGATCGCGCTAGGACCGATCATCGAAAAAGCCGTCAACGATCTCTTTGCCGACATCGACGAAGAATCCAACGGCGCAACATGGGCGGCGATCTTGGCCGCATACCGGAAGGACGAGGAATGAAGACCTACCCAGAAATGAAGACCTATTCGCTGCTGATCGGTGACAAGCTGATCGAGGACATCTTGAACCCCCACTCAGATCAGATCGACCTCGACGCCATCGAGACACGCCTGCGTCGGGTTCACCGCTTCTCCAACGACCCGAGGGCGTTCACGATTCACCAGCACCGGATGCTTGTGAAGGGGCTTGCCGAGTACGACAGCGCCCCGGAGCCGGTCGTGTGGTGGGCTGAGCACCATGACGACCACGAGGCCGTTACGTGTGACATCCCCGGCCCGCTCATGGCTCTCGTTCGGCAGGAGACCAACCTTCTCGACCGTGTGCAGAACGGGCTCGACGGGGCGATATGCGGGGCGCACGGCCGCATCGCGCCGACCCGGGAGGTCCGGATCGAGGTTCACACCTACGACAAGATCGCGGAAACGCTGGAGTGGATCGTCGTGCTTGGTCAGCCGGAGAAGCCGTGGAACACACCGCTGCCGAGTTGGCTCAACCCGGCTCACATCCCCCAGCTTCTTCTCAACGCTACCTTGTTCCCGTAACCCCAGATATGGGGTAGCGTGCCGAGATCGAATCAATATGCAGAGGACTACCGACATGACCAGCTTCGCCGCTCCTATTGCCGAGCAAATCTGGAACGACAAATACCGCTTCAAGAAAAACGACGGGACGCCCATCGACGAGACCATCGAATCCACATGGTCGCGCATCGCGCACGCCTTGGCCGAGCCGGAGGGGCTGGTACAAGTTGACTACGAAGAAGAGTTCTTCGACGCCCTCAAGGATTTCAAGTTCCTGCCTGCCGGTCGGATCACCGCCGGGGCTGGCACTGCCCGGGCCGTGACCCTGTTCAACTGTTTCGTGATGGGAACGATCCCCGACAGCATGGATGGCATTTTCTCGATGCTGCGAGAGGCCGCGCTGACCATGCAGCAAGGCGGCGGGATCGGCTATGACTTCAGCCCGATCCGTCCGAAGGGGGCCGAGGTCAAGAAGCTGGGAGCTGACGCCTCCGGGCCGCTCACCTTCATGGACTGCTGGGACGCCATGTGCCGCACGGTGATGTCTGCCGGGTCGCGCCGGGGGGCCATGATGGCAACCATGCGCTGCGATCATCCGGACATCGAGGACTTCATCGAAGCCAAACAGGACTCCGCGCGCCTCCGCATGTTCAACCTGTCGGTTCTGGTGACGGACGCCTTCATGCACGCCGTCGAAGAGAACGAAGACTGGCCGCTCGTTCATGTCGAACCGCCCTCCGGCCCAGAGGTGCCCGAGATCATCGACCACTACGGCGAGACGGGGCGTGACGGTGACGGGCTTCCGCGCTACCTCCACCGCCGGGTCAAGGCGCGCGATCTCTGGAACAAGATCATGCAATCGACCTACGACTATGCCGAGCCGGGGGTCATTTTCATCGACCGTGTGAACCAAGCTAACAACTTGAATTACGTGGAAAAAATCAGCTCCACGAATCCTTGCGGCGAACAGCCGTTACCCCCTTACGGTGCGTGCCTGCTGGGGTCGATCAACCTGTCCCGGCTCGTCGCCAACGCCTTCGAGACCAATGCCGGGCTCGATAGCGTCGAGCTGAAGAAGCTGGTGGCCACGGCCGTGCGGATGATGGACAACGTGATCGACGTGTCGAACTTCCCGCTGCCGGAGCAAGAGAAGGAGGCCAAGGCCAAGCGCCGGATCGGTCTGGGCGTGACCGGGCTGGCCGATGCGCTCATGATGGTGGGCCTGCGCTACGGCTCCCCGGAGGCCGCCGCGCGTACCGAGAAATGGATGCAGATGGTGGCCGAGGCCGCTTATCGGGCGTCCGTCGAGCTGGCCAAGGAGAAGGGGGCCTTCCCGCTCTTCGACGCGGAAGAGTACCTGTCCGACGGCCATCACGTTGCCGCCATGCCGGAAGACCTGAAGGAAGAGATCAGGGAGCACGGAATCCGCAACGCCCTGCTGACTTCCATCGCGCCGACCGGGACGATCTCACTTTACGCAGGCAACGTGTCGTCGGGGATCGAGCCGGTCTTTGCCCTGTCCTACACTCGCAAGGTGCTGGAGAAGGACGGCTCGCACCGGCACGAGCGCGTCGAGGACTACGCCGTGGCCCGGTATCGTGAGTGGTGGGAAGCGAACGCCCGCAAACCCCGCGACACGATCTTCGATCCGGAGGTTCATCTTCCGGACTATTTCGTGACGGCGCAAGACCTCGCCCCCGAGGATCACGTCGTCATGCAGGCGGCCGCGCAGAAGTGGATCGACAGCTCGATCTCGAAAACCATCAACGTGCCGGAGGACATCTCCTTCGAGGACTTCAAGGGCGTCTACTGGTCGGCCTTCGAAAACGGTTGCAAGGGCTGCACCACCTATCGGCCCAACGAGGTCACAGGCAGCGTCCTGAGCGTCGATGAGAAGCCGGAGCGGTGGTCTGACCTTCCGGCCTTCCTTGTGGCCGTACAGGACCGCCACGACCGCAACAGCGCCGACATGGGGCAGAAGAAGAGCTTCGCTCATTTCCAAGATGTCTGCTCCCTGTTCGGGGTCGAGGAAGCGGCTGACGTGCCGGTCGAGCGGCGGCAGGAGTTCATCGACTACATGGAGTCCACCGACCCCGAAGATCGTTCGGACGAGGAAGTCGCGGCGGCTCACGAAGCATTTGCAAAGGCCCAGACGGAAGATTCGGACATCCTCGGGCCGACACTCGAAGAGCTGCTAGAGCGGTCGAAGGGGCGCGTCATGACGGAGGAAGAGAGCACCGCTCAGGCCGAGTCCTTCGCCCGGGCGAACCTCGCCCTCGACAGGGCAGAAGACCCGCTCCCGGAGCGCCCTGAAGCTCTCGACGGCACGACCTACAAGATCAAGGTCGGTGACATCAAGGCGGTCTACCTGACGGTCTCCGACATCAACGAGGGCGGGCAGGTTCGGCCGTTCGAAATCTTCCTCCGGTCCAGCGATCCGACGCATGACGAGTGGATGACGACGCTCGCTCGCATGATCTCGGCCATCCTCCGGCGGCCCTTCCCGGCTGACTTTGTGCCCGCCGAGTTGATGCGGATTCACTCGTCGGTGACAGGTGGCTTCCAGCGCGGGAACGGCTACCAACCGTCGCTCGTCGCCGCCATCGGCCGCAAGCTGAAGGAGCACATGGACGCCCGCAAGGCGCTCAACGCCTACCGGGTTGAGTTCGGCCACAACACTCCCGACGAGCTGAAGCGGGCCATGACCATGACCGCGCCCTATGGCGACATGGGGAACGTGGCGTGGCCAGAGGATGCGACCAAGACTATGGCCGCCAACCGGGCGGCGAGTTGCCCCAAGTGCTTCAGCTTCAACCTGAAGGTCGAGAGCGGTTGCCTCACGTGCATGGACTGCGGCCACTCCAAATGCGGCTGAGCCGCCTTTCTCGGGGCGCTACGGTGCCTCGGGATAAAAAATCCACCTAGGCCACTTGACTGGCGACTTCAGGTAGCCTATGTCATGGGCACGGGGGAGGAATCCCCTGCCATAGCAGAACCCCTTAGCAAAGGACTCAAGCGACCCATGACTACTTTGATGCAGTGCTCCGAACAGTGGATGAAGCGCCCGGCCGACGAGCGTTTCACCTCCCTCCCCGAAATGAAAGCCGTGGCCGACGCCAACCGCGAGAACTCGGTCGAGAATGTCATCACCAACCGCCACGTTCGCTTCACGCCGCACCCGGCCAACCCGACTCGGGGCCTGACCATCGAAGGCTCCAACGGGTACATCGACCCCACCCACTACTCCTTCGGCCAGCTCGCCTCGCTCGTGAGCGCCCCGGCCTCCTACCTCCGCAAACTGCCCGCGCCGCTGGCCGCTGACGCCCTCAATTACGGGATGCAGTTCCACCGCGAAGTGCAGGAGATCGGTGTTCTCCGGACGCGCGAGCAAGTCGAGACGCCCGACGGCGACATCGGCAACCACGTCGAGCTGCGCGCCGCGACCGGCCCGAACTACGGCCGCGTCTGGAACAACGACATCATCGGCATGTTGATGAACAAGTTCGGTGACGGCCGCACGGGAGACTTCCGGGTGCCGGGCGAGTTCGGGCAGGACGTTCCGATCACCAAGGACAACACGACGCTCTACGCGTCTGACCGGGACATGTTCGTCTTCCTCGCTGACGAGCATAACCGGATCGAGATGTCCGACCGGCGCGACGGCAAGCCGGGCTCTCTGGCGCGCGGCTTCTTCGTCTGGAACTCCGAAGTCGGCTCGCAGAGCCTTGGCGCGGCCTTCTTCCTCTTCGACTTCGTGTGCATGAACCGGATCGTCTGGGGCGTGCAGGAGTTCAAGGAAATTCGGCTCCGCCACAGCTCGGGTGCCCCGGATCGCTGGATGGAGAACATCGTGCCGGTCCTGAAGGAATACTCCAACGCCTCGGCAGCGCCGGTCGAAGAAACGATCCAGATCGCCCAACAGAAGCGCGTGGACGACGACCTCCACAAGTTCCTGAAGGACCGGAAGTTCACCAAGGCCGAGATCAACGGCGCACAGGAAGCTCACCTCCGTGAAGAGGGTCGGCCCATCGAGTCCCTCTGGGACGCTGTGACAGGCGTCACCGCCTACGCCAAGTCGATCAAGAACCAAGACGACCGCGTGGGCGTCGAACGGAAGGGCGGTTCGCTTCTCGATCTGGCAGAGTGGTAACGAGTGCCCCCGGAGCTGCCTCCGCCAGATAGGCGGCTCCACCCCAGCCCCCGGCCTTCTCTTCCTGCTCTGAGGCCGGGGGCACCCTGACACGAAACTGGAGACCTACCGTGGCGAACGCTATCCACAAATTTCGAGTGACCAACACGCAATTCGTCCGCATCGACTCCGTGGACGAAGACTCGTCTTTTTCGAACTACAGCATGTCCGTCCCGGTGGCCGACATCCCGGAGGACATTGCCGGGCTCATGCCCGACCAGATCAACTACGTTGCCGGGACGCCCGCCAAGCTCTTCTCGCTGCGTACCAAGTTCAAGCCGATGATCTTCGGCCAAGACCCCTCCGGGGAAGACTTGCTGCCCCTGCGCCGCTTCTGCGAGGCCACGGGCTGCACCATGAGCCGCCTGATCTCCGGTAGCCCCTGTGAGGTCGCCGTGGTGCTCTTCGAGAAGCGTGAGAACCCACGCTACGACAACCACCGCCCGGATCGTTATGGCCTTGGCCTCGAAGCCCTCCGGATCGACCCGGGGCTTATCAAGCTGCCGACATGGGAATCCCTGACTGGAGGTGCGATATGACCGACATCAAAGACGCCCTCATGCTGGAGAACCGTCTGAAGGCCCTGACCACGCTCCAGAGCGAGACCCAAGACGCCCTGCACCGCTCGCTCCGGCTTCAGGACTTCGAGCCCCGGGCCTTCGAGCACGGGAGTTGCAAGGTCGGCGGCCGTGGCAATGTTGAGTACCGGCCCGACGAGGCCGTAGTCACGATAACTCTCGGCAACGGCGAGGTGTTGGAGTACCCGATGCTCGACGTGCCCTACGACATCTGGCCCTCGACCATGCAGGACGAGTTCATGCGAATCCCGTCGCACAAGCGGCCGAAACTTAAGGTGCTGAAGTGATGTTGAAACCGATTAAGATGAGCCCCCGGCGTGGGACCGTCCTGCGAACCGGACTGAAGCCTCCCAGCTCGAACTTCTCGGTCTGCCGGTGCCCCTTTTGCAAGAGCGAGGTGCGGGCCTATTGGTGGTCCCTTGCGGGTTGCGGAAAGAAGTGCGACTGCGGCGCAAAGTTCCACTCGGACCTGATCTACAAGCCGTCGCCGGGCACCGTCTATGACCCCGGAAAGCGGAAGTTCGTCAAGGAGAAGAGCCGTGGCCGGAAATAGGAAGAACCGTCGCAAAGAAATCCAGAAGCGCCGCCGGGAAGCTGGCGAGCTGCCCAAACCGAAACCGCGCCGGGTCGCCGTCATCGCGCACCCTGATCGCCCGAACACAGCTCTGGCCGTGCTGGCGGCGCTGTTCTCGAAAGGAAACGACCGTGACTCGTAACCAAGGCTGGATACTGATCCTGATCGTCGCCATCGCCGTCGGCTGGTACATCCGCGACGACGTGGCCGACTGGCCCACACGGGCCGAACGGGCGCTCGACGCCCACGACAAGCTCATGGGGAGGGACTGATTTGTCCAACTGGAAACCGATCCCGAAGAACGCCTGCATACCCGCCCACGCTGACGGCATGGTCCTGATCCGCAAACCGAAAGCGAGCGGGGGCTGGCAACTGGAGCTGGCCTACCTCTCCAAAGGGGCTGGGTGGGTAGTCGCCCCCGGCGGGCGCTCCACAGTGGGCTTCACCGAATACTGTCTCATACCCGAGTAATCAAGGAGAGAAGCATGACCGATCTTGTCGCCCACCTCACGCGCCAAGCCGCCTTCAGCCGTGCAACCTTCGGCCCCGGGCCGCGCACCAAGGGCGTCCAAGACCACATCCGGAAAGAGCTGGATGAGATCGAAGACGTTTACAGCAACCCGGAAAACCATATCGACGTGCAACCCGTGCTCTCGCAGCATTCGGCCGAGGCGCAAGTTCACCGCGCGGCGGCCGCCGAGTGGACGGATGTTGCGATCCTCGGACTCGACGGCCTGACCCGGGCGATCTCGGCCGCACACCCCGACTGGCACTTTTCTCTGGTCGCGGCCAAGGCCGTCGAGATGATCGTCGCCAAGCAAGGTAAAAACGAGCTGCGCGACTGGCCCGATTGGCGTACCATGTCTGCGGACAAGGCCATCGAACACGACCGGACGAAGGACATCGACGACGAGATTCCGCACTTCGGAAACGCGCCGCCGCCGGGCACCGAGATCGACCCGACCGAAGGCTTCGACTGAAGCCACCACCCGAAGAAACGACGCAAGGAACAGACACATGCCCCAATCCAGTGAAGCCGAAAAGAAGGCGTGGAACAAGCGGAAGGAAGAGTACCTGAAGCTTCGTGCCCGGCACGGCAGCTTCGTCAGCAAGCGCCGTGTTGCCCAGAGCATCGCCGCGCAGAACCCGGCTGCGAATCCCGACCCGATGACCCGACAAGTTCGCCGTGCTGCCGAGCGCCGCGCTCGCAAGATGCCGCTGAGCATGACCAGCACCGAATGGCACCGGCAGAACCAGTTGCCGAAGGTGAAGGCTGGCCGTCGTCGGAAGGGCGCGGCCTAATGGCCTCGATCCCCGGCATGAGGATCAACGTGATCCATCCGCCCAAGCCGGTTCGCCGGTCATGGTGGGAGCGCCTTTGCTCCCGCCCGTGGCGGCCGTGGAAGAAGTTCTACGTGCCGCACGACGCCAGATGGGAAGAGCTTCGGAAGCGCCGTGGCTGTTACCTCTACGGCGACACGATCTTTTGCACCCCGGAGTTCTTCTCCGAGCTGCAAGCCAACACCCTTTTCGACGAATTTCCTGACCTCATGAGGCCCTGATATGTCACAACTGACGTACTCCACCCCAGACGCCCACGGCTCCGTTCCCGACAACGGTCTGATCGGGGCGATGCTTTTCCACCTCGGCCGCCAGAGGTTCTACCAGATCACCGGGTTCTGTTGGCTCGGAGAGTCGGACGAATGGGGCTACCTCCATCACGAGGTTCGCGATGACGGCCTGACCGGACCGACGGTCGCCCGCCCCATGAGCCATCTCCACGGCACGCGCAGCAACGGTGAGCCGCGCTACAGGCTCCCGGGCTGACATGGCCGCTATCGGGACCATAACCTGCGCCCGGTGCGGGAAGCCGGTAGACCGAACGGTCATCGAGCGTCGAGAGGATGTTATGGCTTATGTCATAACGGTATATTGTCACGGCGCAAAAGACCAGATGTCGTTGCCCGACTACGAAACCTCAGAAACCGACCCTAGAGCCCTAGAGCAAGCTCTGGCCCGGGGCGGGACAGCTTTTCAAAACAAGGTACTGGAAAATGACCACACTCGCGCACGGTGAGTTCGAACACATCGCCCGCCCCCGCTCCGAAGCCCTCGATACCGTCCTCGGCCTGCCTTATGCGGTGCTCGACCACGGGTTCATCCGCGTCATCGACTACATGGGTGACGAGTCCGCGATCTGTCAGGCGGCCCGGGTCAGCTACGGGCAAGGCACCAAGAGCGTGACCGAGGATCGCGGGCTCCTGCGCTACCTCATGCGCCACCACCACACGACGCCCTTCGAGATGTGCAGTTTGAAGCTGCATGTGAAGCTGCCCGTCTTCGTCGCCCGGCAGTGGGTGCGCCATCGGACGGCCAAGATCAACGAATACAGCGCCCGCTACTCGATCCTGAAGAGCGAGTTCCACCTTCCCGATCCGGAAGACCTCGCCCGGCAGAGCAAGAGCAACAAGCAAGGACGTGAGGGAGCTTACGACGCGGACGAGGCCAAGGTGATCCGGCGCGGCATGGCCCGAGCTTACGACTCTGCCGCGATCACCTATGCCGACCTGATCGACGAGACCGACCTCGACTTAGCCCGGGAGACGGCCCGGGAGGTTCTGCCGCTCGCGACCTACACCGAATGGTACTGGAAGATCGACCTGCACAACCTGCTGCACTTCCTCCGGCTCCGGGCCGACTCCCACGCGCAGAAGGAAATCCGCGCCTACGCCGACGTGATCTGTTCGCTCGTCAAGGCGTGGGTTCCGAACGTCTGGTCGGCCTTTGAGGACTACCAACTCAACGCGCACACCTTCTCCGGCTCGGAGATGGAAGAGCTGCGCAACTACATCGCCCGTCTGGAGGCCGCTGTAGAAGACGAAGGCGTCTCGGAAGTGCAGCTCCAGATGCCAACCAGCCACAGCAAGCGTGAGCACGACGCTTTCCGGGGCGCACTGGAGGAATCATGAACCAGCAAGAGATCGAGAAAGAGGTCATCGACATGATGGCCCTGACCTTCAACCTCGGAGAGAACCCCGACCCGACGACGCCGCTTGTCGATCTCGGAGTGGACTCGCTCGATGCGGTCACGCTCCAGATCATGCTCGAAGATCGGTTCGGGGAACAGTACCTCAACGAGTACCGTCCCGGGCCGCAAGTTACTGCCCGGGAGATCGCGGCCGAAATCCAGAAGAGGTTGCCGTGATAGCGTGGGCCAAGACCAAACTCGCGAATGGTGTCGCTCGGCTTCTCCGCCGGGCGACACAGGCGTTCTTCCGGAACAAGCGCGTCCACCGCATCAAGTTCCACGACGGCATACCGCACTACTTCGGTGAAGGGCGCGTGATCGCTGCGTCTCTGGACTACGATGAGAACGGCCGCGCCGAAGACCTGAAGCTGCACTGGACTAGCGTCGGGACAGAGACCCCGGATTTCCGCAAAGCCTCCATCTCGCGTTTTCGCCTTTACCGTCCGCTGGGATGGATTTACCAAGAGGAATGACATGGACCCCGACGAACGTGCGCGCCTACGGATGTGGATACTTGTGACGCTGGCGTCAGCCGTATTTTGGGTCTGGGTCGGCTCGCTCATCTTCTGATTGACTGTCTACTATGGGTCGCCTATGTTCGCGAGGAAAGGAATCGTCATGATTGAAAAAGCTCTCTCCAGACAGGTGGGCGGAACGCACTACAAGGGCATGAAGATCGAGCCGTTCACGTTCGGTCTCGTCAACCACTACGACCCCGCGTGCTTCTCGATCCTGAAGTACGTCTCGCGTCACGCGACCAAGAACGGGGTCGAGGACTTGATGAAGGCGCAGCACATCGCGTTCATCCGCGCCGACGAGATGCCGACCGACTACCGGCACCCAGCTCGGGGCATGATCGGGATCGAGACCTACATCGACGAAAACCGCATCCCCGAACTCGAAGCGAAAATCCTTCGCGACAATCACGAGTGGGCGTGTGGCCGACTCGCCTCCCTCACCGATCACCAAGCGGCCGAGTTCATCGCCCAAGGGATCAATCACCTGATCGACAAACATTACAGAAAGGAACCCAATGACAACCTTCTCCGCTGAGCCCGGCACGTGGCTGATTAACCTCGACCCGGATGTCCACCCCATCCCGATCATCGGCTGGGACAAAGGCCCGGCGATGCGCGCATGGCCGATCCTGCCCATGCACAAGAAGGCCCTCTACTGCGGTGACGCCATTCGGCTCCCCGGGACGGGCCACGTGATCGACCCGGTGTGGGGCCGCACGTTCGGCTCCGAGGAAGAGTGGCGCGACTCCTTCCAGCGCAACGAGCCGTATGAGCCCGGCACGCTCCCGGGCGAGGCTCAGGGCGGCAAGAAGCGCAAGTCCGAGCCGCCTGTCCGCACGACGACCGTGGACATCCCGGAAGGGGCTCTCGAAGTTCTGGCCTTCGGTGAGAAGACCTACAAGAACAAGTCGTACTGGCACCACACAGGAGACCCGGAGTTCTGCTTCGAAATCCCCGGCGAAGAGGTCTGCCCGGTAGGCGACAAGATCGAGAAGATCACCCGGGACGCCTACTTCAAGCTCCGCAAGGAGATTCCCAGCACCACCGTCACCCCCTCCGAGATGGACTTCGACGCCGAAGAGCCCGAGTCCGACGACGAGGACGAAGACGACGATCTGATCTAAGGAGGGTCGAATGTCAGAGAACCAAGCCAACAGCCGGGCCGCCCGGGAAGAGCTGAAGCAGTTCATCGAGCGCGTCGAACGGATCGAGGCCGACGAGAAGGCCCTGAAGGACGACAAGAAGGAAGTCTTCGCTGAGGCCAAGGGCCGGGGCTACGACACGAAGATCATGCGTAGCTTAATCTCCGAGCGGAAGCGTGACCCAGACGACGTGGCCGAAGAAGAGGCCGTCCGCGAGCTGTACCGGGAAGCCCTCGGCATGGCCCACGGCGCACTCCACAGCGGCGACGACGATGAAGACGCTGACGACGACGGCATGGTCTGACCGAGATGGCGCTCCGTGACGCGCTAGACTTGCTCGATGCTCTCGACACGGGCGACCACGTGCAGGACTTCTATTTCCTGCGCCACCGTGACGAAGGCACGTGGGCTTGCCACTACAGAACTCCCGGGAAGGGCGACTGGCGCGTTTCCCGGGATGCCCGACTCTCTATAGCTATCGAGAACGCCCTGATCGACATGGAACAGAACCCCTACGAAGGGCAGGAGTACCGACACGGTACGCACGACATCACGCCTGACGAAGGTGAAGGGGAAGACTGGATGGACCTGATATGAGCATCGAACCTCATTGCGAGTTCTGCGGACTCGTGGACAAATACCGCTGCCAAGACGCAGAGCAAGCCGAGGAATGCCCTCACGCCCCAGCCGAGGGGAAGGCCGCCGTGATACGCTCCGGGCCGCTGGCGGGCCTCAAGAGACGCCACTACGGGGCAATCGTGGCCGACCCGCCGTGGTCCTTCCTGACGCGCTCTGACAAGGGTAAGGGGCGCTCCCCGGAGAATCACTACGACTGCATGACCCTCGATGACATCAAGGCCATGCCGGTGAGCGAGATTGCCGCCAAGGATTGCGTGCTTTTCCTCTGGATAATCGACACGCATCTGGAGATGGCTCTGGAGGTCATCAAGGCGTGGGGCTTCACCTACAAGACAAAGGGGTTCAATTGGGTCAAGACCAACAAGAACCCCGGCGCGGCGACGGACCCGTCCAGCTTCTTCACGGGCATGGGCTTCTGGACCCGAGCCAACCCGGAGGACTGTCTTCTTGCGACCGTGGGTCAACCGAAGCGCAACGAGGGCGGCAGGGGCGTCAGACGGCTTATCGTGGCCGAGCGCCGCGAGCATAGTCGCAAGCCCGAAGAGATGCTGGCCCGCGTCGAAGAGCTGGTGCCCGGGCCGTACTGCGAGCTGTTCTCCCGGGCGTCCCGTCCCGGGTGGGATCAGATCGGCAACGAGACCGGCAAGTTCGACCCGGCCGATCTCTCGGAGCCTGACGAAATCGACGACCTCGAAGACTACATTTTCGACAAGGAAGTGGAAGACCTGATATGACAATGGTCAAGCTCAACACCGAAATCGCCGTGAACCCGGCAGAGGTCGCGTCCGTCCATATCGAACGGCAGGGGATGACCGACCAAAGGTATCACTACGTCGCCGTCACGCTCAAGTGCGGCACCCAGCACCGAGTCGAACCGAGTTACAACGAGTCGATCTGGAAGGCCCACGACCGAGTCCTCGCCAAGCTGGAACCAGACGGATGACACAGAGTCTCGACAAGCTGGTCCTGAAGGGCCTGATTTCCGTGACTGTCAAGGCCATCGAGTTCAATCCGAAACCTGATCCCGGCCGCTACCCGTCAGCCAAGCACAAGCCGACGCTCTGGGAAGCCCGCTTCAGCTCTGGTGCGAACGGCGATGTCGTCGCCAAGCGGGAAACCCCGGAGCAAGCCTTCCGGGATGGCATGGCGGCGTTCATGCAGCACAAGAAACCCGTGAAGCGAACCGAGCCGGATGATGACGACGGCATGGACCTGATCTGACCGAAGGAGAACCGTGATGAAGACCAACCTCATTGAGAAAGAGCCGCTGACGCCCGGCACGTGCGAATGGTGCGGCAAGCCCTGCGAGCTGGAGGACGCGGCGTGCTCGCTCTCCTGTGAAGCCCAGCTCGCCCGTCTGGAGGCCACGCAGGGCAAGGCGGTGCTCCGCATCCTGAAGAAGTGGCGCAAGCACCGTGGCCGCAAGGGAACGCCCGGCGAAGGTGCCATGAGCGAGGCCGCTGCCCTCGTTGACCGCTTTCTCAAAGCCGACCGTCTCCGGCGCGAAGAGGCGGGCCGTAAACGCCGTCTGGCCGAGGCCGAAGAGACGAAGGAGGCTGACGGTGCCTGACAAGCGAAAACAGTGTCGAGCCGCACCGCCGACGGGCAACGTGTCCCGGTTCGTTTCCGTCTACCTCGATCCGGAAGACTACCGGGCTCTCTACGAGTCCACTATGGAGCGGGGCACTTCTATGTCTGAAGCACTCCGTCAAATCATTCGGGAGAGCCGCAATGCAAAGCCCTGAGACCGCGCCGAAGGATCGTAGGTTCCTCGCCAAGATCGTGACCTACGGATTCGACCGTGTAGACCAATCTCAAAAGCCTGTCGGTCACAGGATCGTCGAGTGCTTCTGGAAAGGGCGTGAACAGGCGTTCCGGATTTGGCTTGGCCGAGAAGGCTACACCACGACCGAACCGTGCGAGATAGTCGGCTGGTGGCCCCTCCCGGGAGATGCGGCCGTGACGGTCGATCTCTCCGGCGTACCGGACGGCTGGTGGCTCTACGGCCTTTTTCACAACCATACCCCGATCAAGTACCGGGACGAGACCCACGTGCCGTTCGACCAGAGCGGGCACGGCGAGCCGTGGACGTGCAAGCTTCAGGCCGTGACAGGGGGCCTCCTGACAGAAGGCGAAGGGCTAACCCCTCAGCAAGCCGTGGACGCGGCCGTGACCGAAGTCGAGCTTCGGCATATGGAGCCTTCGGAATGAAAAGGCCCCCGGCCGAAACCGGGGGCTTAGTCCAACAGGGAGTTTCCCTGCCACCCTGAAAAAGCGATCAATAGGCAGAGGTCAGGGAATGAACGGCGGTGGGAGCAAGTGCCACTGGAAGACGAGAACTAGATCGAAAACCATGCGGCCCATGATCCCTCCTATCGTTGATTCCACACCACCATCTTCCCGGTATGCGGGCCACAACACAAGAGGCAATTCCATGATTTTGAGAGACGAAGAAGTCGGTGCGATGACAATGCAGTGCGACCGCTGCACCAACATGACGGACGACTACAACATCGACGCGTTCCAACAGATGATCGACGACGCCAAAGAGGAAGGCTGGCGGATCGAGCGAGACGAGAACGCAGAGGGCGGCTGGAGCCACACGTGCCCGGATCACGACGCCAAGAGCCGGATCGAGGATCAGCGCCGTCTCTTAGGGCTCTAGGCCACCTCCACAGACCGGGCACGTCCCGTCCTGCCGGTGGACAATGAACTCGTTGGACAAACTGAAGAGGCGCTTTGCGGGCCACCCGGGGCGCGTCATGTCATAGGTCGTTTTCAACCTATAGACCCCCGTGTCAACGATGCATGGTTTCCCGATGTACCACTCCCAAGTGACACGATTGTTTTCGATCACCTCGGCCGGGTCGTATTCGTTCACTCCGTTCCCTGAGCAAGCCGTGGACCACAATCCGGTCTTGGTCTTCCTTTGCACTTCGACGATCCAGAACCCCGTAAAGTTCTCCCGGATAACGCGGTCGTAGAGGATCATCGGGGGCTCCCCGGCGGGGTAATCCGGAACGTACACCTCGTTGATCCTCAGCCACGCATCTGGCGAAACAGCGTCTCTCTGTTGTTCATTTATCTGCCCTGCCAGAGAGATGATCGCCGTGGCCATCACCACAGCAATCACCAATTCCGTGAAACGGGCTTTCCAGAACTTAAAACGCGTCATGAGCCACCTACCGCCTGAGCGATCTTCTCCATGATCCAATCCCCCGCTGCCCAATATATGCCAATGAGCGTGCCGACAAGGAAGGCGACGTTCTTGACGCGGGTCATCATGGACAGAAGGCTTTCCCAATCGTCGTAGAAATCAACTGCGCGAATCGCGATTTGCGCCCGACGAGCGTCGAGCGCAATCAAGTGTCCGGTCTCTTCAAGCCGACGAAGATCAGCCAAGGTCTCCTTGGTCTTATCGTCGAGGCGTCCCGAGTCGCCCTTGCCCCACCACATACCTCAGTCTTCCTTCGCCATCTCTTGCTTCGCGGCTGACCTCACCTTCTCATACTGCCCGACCACGTTCGCGTGTTTCCTGCGACACTTTGCCCATGCCAGACGGTTCTCGACTGCGGCTCTGGCGAGATCAGGATCGACCCCCGGGTCTTCACAGGGCGATTTGTCGCGGGCGTCCAGAGCGGGCACAGGCGTGCCAGCCGGGACGTATACCCGCTTACTGAATCCCTCGCAACCGCTCAAGGATGTCGTCAGGAGCAACGCAAGCACCATCATCGGGAAGGTCTTCAAGAATTTCATTGGTCTTGGCCTCCAGATCGGCCAGCTCTCGCGCCGTGAGATCAGCTCGACGCTCAGCCTCTTCAGCAATTTCCTCAGCAACCCGGGCTCGTTGCCTTTCGATCTCCAGTGTCGCCCTGAGACTGTCTGCCTCACACTCGGCCCGAGCTTCAGTCGCGGCCATGTAGCGATGGTACTTGGTCCAAGCGGTGCCCGCTACAAGAATCACAACCATGATGGCCGCATATCTTGCAACGGGATTCTTCCACAAGCTTATCAACCAGAACGGCATTAGGAAACACCTCCTGCGTTCTTGCCGGTGCGATGGTCTTCGACCCGTGCTTTTTTCGCCTGATACATCTGGTAGACCACGAAGGCCCCGAGTCCGAGACCGACCCACGGCCCGATGGCATAGATCGTCTCCTTCAACGGCGCGATGCGCGACACGAGGCCGTCAACGGCTCCGAGGCTGTCGCTGGCCCCTTGAATGCCCTCTAGGGCCAGACCGAGCCCCGCGCCGCCCAGACCGACCGCACCGGCCGCCTCCGCCTTGTCAGCGTGGTCCACGGTGCGAGACCCTTGGGCACGGAGGTCGTTGGTCGTGGCGTTGGCCCGCTCCGGAGCGATGTCCCGGGGCTTGGCCTCCAGAAGAGCGGCCTTGAACTGTTCGTCGATCCCGACGTAGATCGGCAGGTTGTTGTCGGCCCGGAACGCCAGAACAGCCGCCCGGGTACGTGTGCCCCACTTGCCGTCGGCTGCGCCCACCTCGGGGTAGCCCAGCTCCCGGAGACGGCGCTGCACGGCCTTGAGGTCTTCGCCGTTCATGGGGATGTTGGGCTCCCGGGCCGGAGACCATTCGGTGTCGCGGATGCGTGTCCACTTCCGGTAGGCGTTGGCGAGCCGGGTGTGGTAGCCGTGCTTGGCGTAACCCGGCCCGTTGTAGACCCGAGCGACGGTGGCCCAGCGATGGTTCCTGAGATCGTCCGCGATCCCGGCGTTGATGATGAACCGGATCATGGCTTCGAGGTGGTTGTCCTCGTCGATCATGAAGTCGCGAACCATGTCCTGCACCGACCGATACCCGGCCTCGCGGAAGTTGGTGCCAAGAATTTGACCAAGACCCCATGAGGACGCCTGCATGGCGGCCGTCTCGTTGATCTCCATCGCCTTCTTCAGCCGAGGGTAGGAGTCGCGGGGGTAGCTGCCCGGCTTCCAGTCCCGGTAGGCCAGCCCTTCGGCCACAGCCTTGTCCCGGTCAATACCCGGGCCGAGAAGACGGTAGAAGACGTGCGGCTCGAAGAGCATCTTCGGGCGGCCGAGATCGTCGAAGCCGGAAGATGCCGCCTCCACGTCCATGAACGCGTGAACTTCGTCCTCGCCTACCGCGATCCGGTGGCCGATGATGTTGATGTCGATGTCGTCAAGCCGCTTTGCGGCACCGATGAAATTGTCGAAGGGCATGGGCCTATCCTCAGTGTGAACCTGCGCATAGGCTATCGCAAGCTCACACTGAGGTCTAGGCCGGATGTCAGGCCACGACAGGCTTGAGGGCGAACTGCATGGCGATCATACCGTCGTCGCGAGCGTGGGCAAAGGTCGCCGTACCGGAGGCCCCCGCCGGGTTGACGACACGAGTTGCGAAACCGGCCGAAGAGCCCGTGCTGGTCGTGCCACCGTGGCACGTATCCCCGAAGGTGAACTCGCCGCTCGATGAGCCCGAGAGTGACACGGGGTAGCTGTCGTACTGGTCAACGGCCATGACGGCGACGACCAGCGCGTTGCCTGTGTTGGTCACGACCGACGGAGCTGCGATGCTCGTCCCGCTGCCTGCGATCTGCACAGAACCTTCCACGTCAATCGGGGTGGACTCGTCCACGCCACTGAAGCGCATATACCAACCGGCGTGCTGGTTGATGCTGCTGAGGCCAGTGAACGTGATGTCCGTCTCCGAGCCGTCCGCGATCTTCCACATGAGACAGATCGTCGAGTCGGACGTGGCGTCACCGTAGAAGAACTCTTTTGTCCACCCGGCTGGCGTCGTCCAGTCGTCGCCCCCGGTGGTCGATCCGGTCGTAACAAGAAGCGCGAGGAAGTCGCCTGCGGTGATCCCTGTCGGTGCCGTGAAGGTGATCGTCGTCGCGTTGTTGCTGGCCTCAGACTTCGTGTAGTCCTCAAGGACCGGCGGGTTGTCACCG
>CEUI01013955.1_pt1 | contig 22207 bp, 5 predicted proteins | sample 531411 | NCBI WGS metagenome assembly CEUI01 (sample SAMEA2622841, study PRJEB7988) | marine metagenome | isolation source: saline water (ENVO:00002010), including
GACTGTGGCAGTCTTGTAAGAACACCCACCAAGAACGCCGTATCTTCTGTACTCAGTTTTGATCTTGTTAACCCGCCAACAAACTTCTTCCAGCTTACCGGCCTAACCGTAGAGGCTTGGGTAGAGAACTCAACCAACCACCCAAGCGGTGCGGATATTTATGCATCAATAACAAACAAGACGGCTACGCCAGCGTCTGGCCTCAACGTTAATTGGGCTGGCGGGTATAAGTATGTTCCTTCTGGAGGAAAGACTAAGCTTACGTTTAGTGCTGATATGCCCGAAACTATATATGGTAAAGATGGCATATCTTTCTTTAACGCTTTTGCAAACCATAAACTAAATCTTACTGTAGTATACCCAAAAGCTGATTTTCCATATGACGGCGAATTCAAGATATATTCAACAAGAGTAAGATACAGTAGTTTTGAAACTTTTAATAGTCTAGATAGCGCACTGTCTGGCCCTGACCTATTTACCAGAGGTACAACTGTCACGGCAATCAACAGTGATATGAACCTGTTTGTAGACGCCGATGTTACTGCCGCAAGCATGAATCTTTTTGTGAAGAAGACATCGGATTCATCTTTAGGGGATACCGGTCACGGCTTTATCACGGCTGGCGCGTCTGTAATTACAAACACAACGATGAACTTATTTACTAAAGGGGGAACCATAGCAAGAACAATGCCCCTTTATTTGGATGTAGATCATTGGCACGTTTTTTCTGACACAACAACACTATTTACTCTTGGAAGTCTAGTTTCCAATCCGTATCTACAAACCAATACGGATCTTTACTTGAAAGGCCCAGCAGGTAAAGGCGCCCCTAGTGGAACTATGATACTGGCCATGCCAAATGTGGGTATTGGAAGTATAAATAATAAGAGATTGCTGTATACAGAGGGTACAAAGCCAACAGCATCGCTTAACTTGTTTACAAAACAAAATAATTTTATTAGGAATACAACACCCCTTTATACCGTAGCTCCTACTAGGAGAACACCAAGCGGCACAATGAACTTATATTTGAACCAAAGAGATTTAGCGGGAATAGGATCGGTTATTGGGTTGCCGGGAATTACTACAAATGAAAATATGAATTTATTTACAACAGGGCTTGCAAGACCATCAGGAACAATGAATTTGTCTATTCCAAGTACAATCGCTTATCCAAGCGGCACATTAGAAATAATTATAACAGGTTACTAAAATGCCACTATCATATCAACCGCCAGCGGTCGCGTCTGAATTTACATGTTTTATACATCCAACCCCATTTGTAAATATAACCAAAAACTTTGCAAAATCTGGGAGTGGTGAAATACTAGGGGTAACTTATAGTATAACTCTTGATGGCACACTCCTTGCCGGTATGGGTTCACCTTATGTTACAATATCTGGCGCTAACGACGCTAACATGACCGTGGAGTTTGCTCATAAGGCGGGTTCTTTGGATACTGGAGACAGAAATGATGATAAGATCAACTGGGGTTCTGTTGTTGACCAAGGAAAAGAGTATAGGGCGATTCAGAAAAAACAAAAGGCATTAATGAACCTGTTTTCTAAAGGAAACGAAGGCGGATTAATGAGAATAAGTCCTCCCAATAACAATGGTTTTGAAGGAATATTTTTCTACCCCAGATTTATCAGCTTAGATTTTCCCGCCCACAACCCCGGCAACCCCAACATATCCACATACAGTATTCAGTTAGAAGCCGACACTCTCTGGGGGCCAAACGAGAGTAATGTGTCTGGGTGGACTGAACGTGATTATGACAGTTTTATTCACGGAATGAAAACTGCCACTACAAATGACACCTCTTGGATGATAGCTGACGCCCAAGAAACTTGGGACGTTCAAGAAGGGGATAGTCGCGCAATTAGAAGGGCTGATAATCCAGAAAAGGGACCGGGGGATGGTTCATCCAGCGCTGCTGTAAGCAAAGATGCAGATGGAAATGTGATTGACTTTGAAACCGGAGTTTCAACAGGGGTATTTGGGGACGTTCTTAAAGAATCTATTTTTAAGAGTCATAAAACCTATACAATGAGTAGAACTGTTAGTGCTACTGGAAAGTCTCAGTTTTCTTCTGAGCTTGTAAAGCCTGCAAATGCAAAACAGTTTTATAAAACATTTGTTGATCGAGGGGATAGCCCCTATATCGGAACCCCTGTTCATTTCTGGAAAGAATACAACCCCACTACGGGTTTTCATAGATCTGCTTATAACAGAGAAGCTTGGCAACAAGCAAGAGGGTTTGTGTATGATGTATTAAGATATGGCGATTGGTTTACTAAAGGTGTAGATCAAATTGAATCGGCTAACGGTTTGAGCAGTGGGTTTGCTGCCGGTTTTAGTACTATAAATAATGACGATTTAGACAAAGGAGGTATAAACTTAGACGGCTACGGAGTAGATCATTATAAAGGGTGGAATTACACAAGAAGCCAGCAGGTAGACAAACTTGGAGGGGGTTTTACTGTAACCGAAAATTGGATTCTTGCCCCTGCTGATGTTTATGCTTTAGAAACTGTTGATATATCTATTGAGGAGTCGGGTGATAGTCCTTTATTGAACGTTTCAATTAATGGTTCTATTGAAGGTCTTGTTGATAACGCTTCATGGATTGATGCCTATGGTAACAGGCAAGATTTCTATTGGAATTATCAAGCTGATGACGACGTGGATTATAATTTGGGGGTAACTGGAACTCAGGATAATCCTACAACAACCAACCCCGGAAACCAAACTACTATTGTAACGTTACCAATTTTCCAATCTAAATTTCAGGCGGCTGAAGCTAGATTTAATTATTATAACAGAATGATGTATCAAACCATACAGTCTTCTGTCAACAGGCTTAGTAGATATAATGTAAAGATGAACCCCAAGCCGGTTAGTGTTAGTACTGGATTAAGTCCGCTGACTGGAAGTTTGACATATTCCATGTCATTTAACAATGCGCCTGAGACATATTTACCGTTTGCTTTGTCGGAGGATGTCAGTGTAAGTGACACCATGCCGGGAGAAGTCTTTGCATCAAATCAGGTTATTGGCAGAACGAGAGGGCCGGTATTTCAAGACATAAGAACACAAACCCAATGGGAAAGAAGGCTAAGTATTAGTTGTGTGATAGATACTGTTAGCTATTCAGTTTTTGATGATAGACAACACGATGACCTATCAATAATTCAGAAGACTAATGAAAACCAAGTAGAAGGACTTACAAAAAACAGAGTTCTTGGCGAAAGAAATCTATGGAGCGAAGTTCGGATACCGGCTGAAGGCGCGGTTCCGAGATTTTCTGAAAAGATACACCCCACCGAACCTCAGCAGTACAAAATTGGATACCTTAACGCGATGAAGGCAAAGCCTTCGGCCAACCCTCAGCAGCGAGAGTCTATCATGCGAATTATTAACATGTTTAGACCTATACCGGGACTTGATGGAATCACAAAAGCTTTTATGAACGCTCCTTCAGAAACTTGGAACCCCAGAACGGGAACTTATTCCCTTGACATCTCTTGGGTTTATGAATGTGAAGGAGGATATACCCAAGCTACAAATGGAGGTATTCCACTTCCGGGTGGCGGTGCGGTTTTGCCTGCGTCAGCTCCAACACAAATTAATAACCCAACAACGTTTAACACAACTTTTGACCCGAATTGGGGTAGCAAGAAGCCGGGGAATGGTCTCGATGAAAACTTCTTTGAGTTAAGAACTCCATAAAAGACGGACAGCAAGAAATGCCTAAACCAGAAAAAACAGACGCTGTATCAGCACCAAATAAAGCAAAAGATAAGATAAACCAACATCTTTATCAACAATCTTTTCTCGGTGCTTCTATAACGAACTTCAGTATTAACTTAGGGCTTAATAGTAGCGCTTCTACGCTAAACGTGTCTTTGGTGGAAGATGACCTATTTAAGAGAAATCCTAATGCTGTTTTAGAGGGATATCATCCTTGGGATGTTCATGCATTTCCTATAGAACTTTATGATAAAACCCGCAAGTCAGGAGTAACTGTCGGAGTTCCGTGCGACCCCAATAGTTGCGTGGGGGATGTTCGTCCTTGGGTAAATTGTGACTGTACAGACACCATAGACAGGAGAGTGCCTGAAAAAGTTCCTGACTATCTTATAAGAGGGGATATGTTCTTTAAGCCAGAAGTTGGCGCGCCTGTTTACTTTAATTACAAAATGCGTAATTTTGAAGCCGCCCATCCTGATTATATTCCGGCTACCGGGACTGACAGATATGATTATTCGGACAAAAGCGTATTTGAATTTAATGGCTTATTAAAAAGTGTAAAAAGAGACTATACAGATAGAGGTATAACATATTCTGTAGAAGTAGAAGACCCCAGACAAATACTAGAAGACACCATTGTGCTTCTTGGTGAAAAGTTTATTAAGCCGGTTGCGCCCCCAGACCGAGATTTTCCTATAGAAGTAGCGTCGTTCCATGACGGCCAAGGCTTGAAAGGTGGAGGGGCAGGAAATATTGCGGCAGACAGACCCATACCCAACTCAAGATTTGCCACCAGTGATTACGTGGGCTATTACAATATATTGAATGTGTACGGGTATTATGAGTTTGCGTGGAAAAGACCCAACGTCGAGGGAACTGCCGAGCTTGATAATGACGGATCAAAGTCTAAATACTCAAGCGGGAAAGATGCTCTTGCAGAGCAGAACAGCAATGTTAATGGAAGATTTGGAAATGCTGAATTTAATTCTTCTGGAATGGTGTGGTATGACCCAACCCAGAAAATAGACCCTCCTTTTGGCTGCACTCCTGAAGATAGTGACCCCGTAGCGCACTTAGGTGCTGGCAAATTTGAACAGCACGCTAAGGGTATTTTGCCAGCTCTTGATTTTATGCTTATGGCCAGAGATGAATGCTATAAGCGAATTAACGAGCCTATGGGCGGTCCTGTTTACTACGCTTTAGATAATCTAAATACCGGATTGAGCGCGGGTGCAAATACTGCGGCTGGACAAGAAGCAGCAGCAGGAGCAGGAGCAGCAGGAAGCTCAGGACTTGATGCTATGGTTTTAGGGGCTGGTTCTGATCCCTTAAACAAGAAGATTGGTTATAGATACAAGGTTGATTTAACAGATTTATATAATCTTCACAAGATAACTAATCCGCCGGTAGCAATTGAAGAAGATGACGGCCAAGGAGGAAAAAAACAAACAGGAACAATGGGGGGTGGTAATTTAGACTCTTCTTTAAAAATAAATGAATCTCAGACTACTTTACTATCTCTTATTCAGACAATCACTGAAGCGGCTGGCGCGGACTTTTTTGTTGAGCTTATTCGTGACCCTCAGCCGGGAACAGATACACCCTTTGCGGGAAAAGCCTATGACCAGTGGGAAGGAAAGGCTCGATTAACCGGCCCCTCTAAACAAGACAGCACGTATGCTGGCATTATAAAAGTTTGGGTTATCCCCAGAGCGCATCTTGATTTTGTTGTTCCTCATATTGTTGGTGATTCAATAGATGAAGCCCTTGACAAGAAAACCGGATGGTGGACAGAAGAGCAGTTTTCGTATGAAGGCAATAGTCTAGGTTTTAGAGAGCCAATAATAACAAACGCAAATGTCGGCTATGAGTTCAATAATATTTATACTGGCGCTTTTATGCTTGGAGGCCCAAGAACTAGAGTTGTAGGGGTGACTCCGCAGGGAGAAATGAAATATAGACCAGACCAAGGCTTTGATTGGGACAATGACCCAACCAGTGGCGTGAATTACTGGACAGAAGAATATCTTCCAAGTACAGAGCTAGACGGCGCAAAGCTCGGATATGTCACCGGAAGCTGGCCTAAAGATTACTATGACGAAACGGGTAATAGCCGAGCTAGAGGTGGTTTCTGCGCTGGGGCTGACGGGAAACAAGCAGCGGGTCTTCTTAATAATCCCATAACAGACAAGAGTACGTGTGAGCAAAGCGGTAAATGTAGTGATCCGATACACATTGATGAAGGCGCTTGCGAAGGCGCGGGTGAAACTTGGACGGCATACAAGTGGGTTGTTGGGTATTCAAACGATGACTACAGAGCTTGGTCAAACGGTTTTCATCCATTTGATGAAGATGAGGGAATAATTAAAGCCGATATGGATCGTCTCAATCAAGCCTCTAGGGGTAAGTGTGTCGCTAATGAAGATGATACAGAGGGTGATGATGACAAATCTGATAAAAATAGCGGCGAATCATGTGAAGGTGAGGGAAGTTGTTATAAGTGTTACCAAGCCGGATCTTCAGGCGCTGTTCATTCTGTAGAAGACAAAAAGGGGTGTGATGATCTTTCAGGCAATTGGACAACATCTGAAGATACCGAGAGTAGTCAAAAAGACTGCCAAGACGCTGATGGTGTATGGTTAACAGCATCTTTTGAAGAAGGTGATGGCTATATAGATATTTATCCCATGTGGGGATTTAAAACAGAAAATAAAGAGCTTCTTGAAACCAATAGCGATGGATTCATCAAAACATCAGTCAGGGGAGATCCAATTAAAGGGTTTTTCAATGATGATGATCCTTATAGGGATTTTGATATTGAAGATGGAATTTACAGTAACAAACAATATTTTGATAGACACGAGGGTGTTTGTAGCGATCCCAATGCCGTATTTGTTCCTGACAATCCGCATCAACTTGTTAACAATAAGAAGCATATGGAAGCGTGCTTATTTAGCAAGACTACAGTGGTTGAGAACGGTGAAGAAAAAGATAAAAAGGTGGCAACCGGAAATACATACACGCTCTTTTGCTACGATCCGTATGGCAGAAAAGAAATAGATCTGAAGAGTGGGCAGACAGGAAAATGTACAAATTATGCCTGTCCAGAAGAAGACGGTTGCGATGCGCCAACAAATAAAGAATGCTGCGAAGCAATATGGGGAACATGGGAGGCTGATGGTGGTAGTGTAGTAACATCAACTGAGGTTGATATTGATGTATCTAGATGCACATTCTATAGAAAGCCAGATCCTAAAAATTGGATTGAAGGAATGAAGCAGGAACAAGCTGGCGGGTGTGCAAACGAAGAATATAATAGCAAAAAAGAATGCGATGAAAACGCTACATGTATAGATGGAGAAGGCAATGATGTAACTGCTGATTTGCCAGATAGAATAGCCTGTATTAATGAAGGTACTTGCATAAAAACAACACAGGATGAAGATGGCAATGAAATAGGCGAGCAGGTTGATGGAAATAGACAAGAATGCGTAAATTACTGTTGTGTAAATCATCCTGATGATAAACATTGTACGACTGAATTTATGGTCAATCAATGGACAGGATGGAATGAATCTACCGGAGAACTGGTGCGTCCATACACAGCCACAATTCCAATTAATTTAGAAGTAGCTGATTATGACCACGGGCCATCAGGTTCTGAACACTATTACTATGCCACCGTTACAGAATTAAGACATGCTGCAACAGGTCAAGACGCTTGGTTTAAGTATATGAGAAATTATGACTCTTGGCTTCCATGTAAAATGGAATGGAAAGAGTGCATAATGAATGATTCGTTAAAGGGCGGTCTTAAACACGCAATGGAGGCTTTCTTTGGTGTTGGAGAACCACGTTTTCCTGTTCGCCCGCCTGTTATGAGACCGGCCGATTCAGGCGACACAAACGTTGAAGAACATAACGATCTTATTCCGTATGCTTGCGAATCAACCAGAAACGATCTTAGCGAAGAAGAAGAGAAGAAAATGCAAAAGAACTTCTCTTTTAGGGTGGTAAATGAAGTGGCGACGAATTATTACGGACGAACATTTTTAATGTCACTTCCGTATGCCCCGCCGTTACATGTTGGATGTTCTGGAAACGATACCTGTCAATGTTGCAAAGATGGGAATGGTGGTATTCAAAGTCAATTACAAGATAAAGACAGTTGTGAGCAAGAAGAAGGGTATACATGGGAGACCCCATGCGAAAAGGGCGGGTCGGTTCTTGAAACACAAGAAACCTGCGAGGACAACAGCGCTATTTGGCTGAAATTTGATACCCAAGAAAAATGTGAAGAACATCACCATAAATGGAGTTCGTATGGTATTCAGTCTGAATGGACTTATGCGTCCAGCACTGCTGGTAGAGACAAAACAGCCCTCGTTACTCAAAACAGATGGGATATAGCTAATGGAGGCTGGCCGTTTAACACGGCGGGTCACTGTCATGATTATCTTATAGCAGACAACCATCCTGACTGTGCGAATTATCCTGAAGGATATTGTCCAGCCGCAGAAGTGGCGGATAAGAAGAGAGATATTGATTGCTATGAACACGCAGTAGACGAAGCGATTGCTGGCGGTCATCAACGACTTGATGAGGTCGTATGGATAGAAGATTTTCCAGAATTTGAAAGCACTAAAAACCTACGCTATCCGGGGCATCAGAACTTTTGGGATGGCGATGGTAATCTAACTGCTTTTGTTGCTTTTCCACGCACAGAAATTCAAAGATTGAGCCACTTAGATCACAAACTTAGTTTTAGACAACTTAATCCAGAATCTTTTTATCATGCAGAACATTCCACAATAACTGATGACGCATCAAAAGACGGGACTGTTTTTGTAAAGGTTGAAGTTGATCCAAAAACCTATTGGTTGCCGGAAACTCCCACATGGGAACTTCAGCATGGTAAAACTTATAAACGGTTTTGTTATGATGAAGACGATGAAATTATAGAGGGTGCGCTTGGCGATTACCGTAGTAGGTCACGACGTAGATGTGAAGAGGAACTCATCTCTGGCGACCCGACTGGGAATACATACAAGGGTAAAAAAATTGCCAGTTCGTTCTTGAGACCCTACGCGCTAATAACACTGCCTTCTTCTGTGAAGTATGACCGACCTGACACATATAACGATAAAAGGGCGCAGCTTCACCCCGAAGGAGAAGCATTTGACGACGATTGTCACGCCGACATAAGAAAAGCAAGATGTGAAAAGGCTGGTGCTTTTTGGTTGGCGGGCGAAGACGCAACATACGGAGATGCTAAAAACTGCACCGATAATGACGGTGTTTGGATTGAAGCAGATGCAATGCATAATTGTGGACATCATCCGGGTTGTCATTGGCAGGGTGGCGCCCACTGTGTAGACCCAACTGGAGAAATAGTTCCTCATGTAAATAAAGAGGGTTGTGAAGAACCCGGAACTTGCAGTGATACGGCACATACCGACAGAACTCATTGTGAAGAAGCGGATGAAACTTGGACTAGCACAAATTCTTGGGTGGCCGAAGGAAGATGTAGAGCAAAGGAGAGGCCATCGGGAGGTAAATGTATAGATCCTGATATTGTGAATCAAGCAACGGCAGATGATATAGACAACGAGGAAGAGTGCGTAGATCAAAACTTTAACTGGGTGCTTAATGGAGAAGGGAAAAAGTCGGTTAGAGGTGTTACTGTGTGCATTCCCCTTACAAAGGTTGGCGACTCAAGAACCGCCGATGCTAACCTTATAGCTGCTATAAATAATATGTTCCATCACCCCGTTCACATGAGAACTGGTGCGGACATTAATAAAGCTCCGATGGTTTCGGCTGCTTTTAAACCTTATTACGCTGGTGTCCCCCAACAAAGTAATGTTTATTACTGGGGAGCTTGGGCTAGAGGAAAAGGCTATGGAAAACTTGTATACATAAATGACAGTTCATATCACCCCGGTGTTTTTGGAGCAGAAAGTGATATGAATTTTGCTGCTAATGCTAGATGCCTAGCGGACGTTTCTGACTTTAAGGTTAGTCAAGAAATGGAGCGAGGGAGTGTTAGTTTAGTTGGCCCACCATTCTATGACATTGGAACCCATATAACATTTTCTAAGCTTCCTGTTCCTGCGGTTTTACCCCCGGAACTTGCAGGTCATTTTGCTATTGGTCCTCCTGCTACACCGTATTTTGGACCAGTTATAACTGACATGTCTGTTGATGTTGGTCCCGGCGGTATAAATACAACTTACAACATGCAATTGAATCCGAAATTTGGAAATATGCAAAAAATACAGGAGCAAAGAATGAGAGAACATGCAAAGAAAATTATGAGCCTGCGTCAAAAACAGGAAGAAGAGTTGCAGAGAAGTAGATTACCAGACCCACAACAGTTTAGAAGATAATCTTAAAGGATAAAAGATGGCTCAAATACAACGACAGGATAAGGACGCTCAGAATAGCACTAAGCATAAGCCTGACATATCTAATAATATGATCGGGGGGACTCTTTATAGAGACAAGTCAGGCCCAAGTTTAGGTGCTGGCCAACAACCCCTAACAGATACCGCTGGCAATGTCATGAACTCCATGGATGCCACCGGAGAAATTGTTACAACTACACAGGAGCATTTTAAAACAAGCTTTTTGTCCTCCCATCATGCACAAGCTGCGAATCATTGGACATCGCAAGGAGGCATGAGTTTAGACGGCTTATTCCTTCCCTATAGCGCAGGTTTTGCAAAAAATAGTGTTGGAGGCGAAAGTCAGAGTGCGAGCAGTTTTAATACCGGTTTTTCCGAAGACAAGGCAATGTCGAGCTTTGAAAAACCATACACCATTTCAAACCAAGAAGATGAACAAATTAATCTTGCAGCTTGGTGGCATGTTGGCTCAGGAGCTATTACCGCTTCGACTTTGTACCCGTATCCTTCTGGCAGTAATGTTGTGGCTATGGTTAGAGGGGGTACTACAAAAGAAACAAAAGGTGAGCTAACGGTAGCTAAAGGGGGTGAAGGAGCGGATTATCCAGCTTTGGGAAAAATTAGCCCCGGCAATGAAACTATCGCAGGGGCGGGCAGACCGATTGGCTTAAGAGGACCGGCTGTATTAACCGGCTGGGGTTATGATACGCATGGATTTCCCGCACCAAATGCAAAATTTGACGCAATAAGAAAGGTTGCCAAAAAAGATAACGCCCACTGGGGTTTACCAAGAGGCGAACCCGTTGATTACTCCCATAAAAATCCCAAGATTCACTTCTTACCCCATCACTTAAAACGACCAGATAGATGGAAAAGTGGACCGATAGATTTGAGATGGGATCGTGATAGAAAGGTTTGGGTTGGAGGAAGACACAATGGTATCTATTTGTGTAAGGCAACCAAGTGTATTTTGCCACAAGCAGGTATGGATGGAAAAAATAGTTTTAATTTTGGTATAAATAATAATATAGGCTCTTTGGGCAGACTATATAGAAATCCATGTCCAAATGACGATTGTGAATATTGGATGTACTTCCCGAAAAGCTCTCTTTATCCCGACATAGAAATTTATGATCCAGAAGATAAAAATTGGTGTGGTCAGTGTAAAGTGAGTAAGGACAGTGATGGAAATTACTATGCAAACTGTGACGAGTTTGTGAAATCGTGCGTGCCTTTTTATGATGCAGTTATACTAAGGTCAACAGATCATGTTGTTGATGGGGAAAATAATAGAAACAATTGCGGGGATAAATTTTACAAGTCGGCTGGCGGTAATCCTTACACAAGAAGAATGGGAGATCCTTGTCACGGATGGGGTTCTACTAGAGATTACAGCACAAAAGGAGAAAGTTTAGTAGACAAGGTAGTTGGCGCAAAGAAGAAAGATGGAACAAAAATTCCGGCAACATTTAGTCATACCGCACTTCCGCTTCTGTATAAAAAAATACTTATTGAGAATCCATTAAACCAAGGGCTTATGCTGGGAGACAACTTTTTAAGTTATGATACTGGTAGAAGTATTGTGGTAGAATACACAAGAAGTAAAAGCCATAGCGTGTGTACCGTTGGGGGTGAGCCAATGACGGTAAAGGAAGTTATACCAATACATATAATATTGCAGGCAGAGTTCTTTGGAATGGAAATAATAAGCCATGCCGGATGTGAGCAGGGTGAAATGTCATCTTGCACAAGAAAGTTTTTTGCTCAAGGTTTTGTGACAGGAGAAGACTGTGGGCCGGATGACGATTATCCACTGACTGCAATTAGGTAGGAAAAAATGGGAATTGGGGACAATTTTGACACATCTTCTAAAGGTTTAATAAACCAGAAGACCGGTCGCTATACGGGGGGTAGTGCGTTTGTACAACACCCTAACACGTTCAATGACGGTACTCATGAGTCAGACATATTCGAGTACTACTATAATGGTGGACACCCTTGCAATATTGGATGCGGTTGTCACAATGTTTGTGAAGAGTTTGCCACGACCAGCTCTCCGCACATGCCGTGCTATCTTCCAGAAGAACTTCTGATAAGTGTCACTCAAGATAGCTATTCTCGCCATCAGGCTAGAGAAACAATTAGCAATCTAAAGGGCGGAAAAGACACCTTCTTTCTTAAATACTATAATGGAGCTTGGAGGGGTAGAAAGGGCTGCACAGATGACACTCCGAGTAGTTATGGTGTTGAGGGCGGTTTAGATACCCAATCAGGAATTGCTCAAATAGCCTCTCCTTGCGAAGTTACCACCATAGAAGTTGATCCTCAAGGCGTAAGAGTAAAAAGAAGCAACTGTAATTACTCCGGCATACATGGCAGTTCTGACCCAGTTGATAACAATGGATATCTACTTGGTAATACTAATAATAATGAAGAGAAAAGAACCAACAAGCGTGATTTGCTTCTTAGTGTTGATGGTAATTGGGTATATGAAGGTAGGGCTACAGAAAACGGGGATATTAAAACTCCTAACTGCTTGAGAGATGGAGAGATAGCCCCAAGACTGGCAAGCAAATGTATGAAGCTTGACGACGAAGGCAAGCTTGTAGAGCATACTTGTGGCGGTTATTGCCTATCTGACGACCTTGTAGTTGGAATGGATGAGGAAGACTGTACAGAAGATGAGAATTCTAAATGGGTAGATGTTCCTTGCACAGAAGCAGAGTGTATAGCTGCGTCTCAATGTATTGGAGAACTAAGTGAGCTTTGTGACGACAGATGTGCTGACAAAACCGCCCGTACAGACTGTATTGCTATTGACGAATGCAGATGGGATGGGAAGAGCGAAACATGTATATCTAAAAACAGACGAGTAAGTGAATTTGAATGCTTGGCGTGCGGGGGTGACTGGTATCCTAAATGGGTACAAGGCGACTATGACGCTTCTGCTTGCTGCGGCGGGGCTGTTGTCTCAGACAATGGGCCTAATCATCAGCCTGATTTAAGCATTTCAGGTGCTGGAGGACTTGGCAAGGAAAAGTTTCAAGGTACATGCATAACCCCTTATAGGGAAGCCATTCTTATTCCCGGCGCTCAAAATATCGCCACCGGAGGAGCGGCGTCAGGCGCACCAACGCCCTGTGCTGGAATACAAAACGCTAACCAACGTCTCTATTTAGCCGACGACGTTGCCGGGCAAAGCAATTACTTTACATTGATCTTAAGGGGGTGTGACTACTATGGGGACTGTTCTTCAAGAGCAGAGAGTGTTTGCACAAAACAAACAAGTCCTCCCACAACAACAGATCATGATAATGAAACGGACTGTCTTACTGGTGGCGCTTGTATTGATCTTGATGGTAAGGAAGCTAGCGGGTGTAGAGTAGCGGCTACCCAAGAGCAGACAAATGATTCGTACGAAAATTGCGTAGGTCCAACCCTTGAGTGGTTTACGCTTGACACTAGAGAAGCATGTGAACATGTTAATGCTCCTGCTAACGTGTCATGGACTCAAAACCAATGGGCGGCAGAATTAAACAAACTTTCTCATAAACAGGGCGCTCCGGGTCTTGAAACAGTATTGTTTATACCTGTTGACCAGATGCTTAATTGTTCTAATTTTGATCTCACTGTAAAAAGCACAATTGCTGGAGCTGAAGGAACCTACAACAACACATGGGGTCAGGCGAGATGGCTAGATAGTAGAGGCAATATTGATGGTAATCCGGCAGGTTTTTACCCCGGAACTTACAACTACGGAAGTTCTACATCTCTTTGGTGTGCAATGGAGGATCTCAATCTCGATGGAAATCCGGATTATAATACTTGGTGCCAAGAGTATGTTTATTACGAGAGCGGTTTTTTTGGTCCTACAGATATACCCTCTTCTTTTGCCCGAATATCAAACCCAAAGGGGCATTATAAGTTAAGAGCTTTAAATATACACCCACAACCATTCAAGGCCACAGAGCAAGAACAGAAAAAACATAAGACATATGATCAAGCGGTTGCAGACGCTGCTCTGTTTAGCGCCTGTATAGATTCTGGAGTGAGTTATTGGCGATGCTATGACGGATGTATAGCTGAAGGCGACACGCATGAAAATTGTGATACAGACTGTGGCGAAGGAATGGGTGGCGCTTTTTGTAACTGGGACATGACACAGGGTTATGATTTCTGGTTTAAGAATGATTTTGCCTATACTGCCGCTGACAATATGCACGCTGCTGGAGGTCCGTGTCGAACTATTGGTAGAAAAGTTCTTGACTGGACAAACGCTCGTTATGGAGAAACACAGTGTGGCGGCAGGTGTAACGGTAGCGGGATGCCGGGAGAAGTTGGGCCAAACTGGAAAACTTGGTTTCCCTGCGAAGAACCTACGTGCATGTATCTAGACCCAGAGAGTCAGGAGCCGATACTTGTTACACCAACAGAATGTGGTGCTAGGGGTTTGTGTTTATCGGAAAAAGTTTCGACTGACAATCTAAGTCCAGATATTATAGCTAAAAATAATGGGAAAGAAAACTGCGAAGATTTGATGGGTGGTCACTGGCAGGGTTGCGGATGGAGTAATGCTCCAGATGGATGTCAGCCGGGAGTATGTATAGACGTAAAAGGTGACGATGTTGGAATCAACGGCAGAATAGCATGTGAAGATGCTAACTATACATGGGAGTCATTAAGCCCCCCTATGAGCAACTGCCCGTGTTCTGATCATGATAATGCGTCTGATTGCAATAGTGAATGGTGCAAGTTTATTGATGGAACATGTGAGCCATTAGGTGAGTGTGGCTCTAATCACTGTGGCAGTTGCAGAAGCACTTTTGAGATTCCCTCGGATTTAAAAGATCTAGTTTATGGGTACAGTCATGACGGAACTAAATTAATACAGCCTAATATCGCTGGAGACAGTTTAGATTATTGGGGAAGAACTGGTCTTTACCCAAACCCAGACGAAGCTGGTATTAGCCATGTTGCAGATAGCTGTGTTGGAACTAACAGGTCTGGAAAAATCGAAATGGCCAGCAATACAATGCCTGCCATTATAAGATCGAAAAATCACCTACTAAAAAATGGGGATAAAATAGAAATCACCGGAGTTATGGGCAACTTTAGGGTGAACAGAATGACAAACCGCGAATGGCAGGAGATGGTTTGGGAAGATAAAGACTGCGATAGTGATACTCCAAACGGATGTAAATGTAAAGGTGATCATTGTGACAATCAAGCATGGCCTAATGTTAAATGTCCAGAAAACGATGTTATTGCCAGTGGCGGAGGGGGGTGTCTTCATAAAGTAACATTTTCGGACGGCACTTCTGTAGAAAGTTGCTATAACGCCAAAGACGAAAATGGCAATCCGCTTCCGGCTCCATGGTTTGTTGTAGAAAAATATGATGATGATACGTTCAAGCTTTATACTTGTGACGGAGAACCTCTTGACGCAAGAGTGACCAGAAGTGGATGGAGTTCTTGCAATGATCTTTCTGAGGGTGTTAAAGTTTGTGGTAGCTTTGTAGCAACCCATAACGGTTTGAGACCTTCATGTCCGTGTCAAACGGTCACTGGAACAACAGCTTTTGATATGGAAGTTGTTTCATCAAACGAGGTTGCCCTTGAGGATGAAGCGACGTGTTCTACTTACGGCGGGTGCGAAATTATTGCCGGAGGAAACCCACCCGGAACTGACCCGGATGCCATACTAACAAAGAGTGACTGCGAGAAGCTGGCAAAAGTATTTGTTAGCTACGATACCGTTAACGGCAATCATGAATTTGTGACAGGCGGCATATACGCCCCGTGCGTAAATTCTGGTGGCGGTAACGAAATTGATGCCAGCGGATGTTGGCAAATGTTTGAGTGGGATAATGAAGACAATTTCCTAACTGGCGACATCGGAGACGCAGACGGTGCGTCAGAGATAGATTCATGGACGACATGTCCTTATACCGGCGAATGGATGATTAGTCCAGAAACATTAGACATGACGCCGTATGACTACAGTCAAAATGCTTATAGAGACGGATGGGATGGTACTGGTGTAGCGAGATTCGACCTGCCTAATATGTCAGATAATTATTACGTACAAATAGAACAAAGGGAAAACTGTCCTGTTTGTGCTGATCATTTTATGCCTACAAATTTGGTTGCTACAATCCATCCTCAAGACACCAGTATATTTAGGTTATTAAAGGCTGGGTTTAGTAGGTGCAATAGAACGCTGACGGGCGGGCTAAAAAACTATGCTGATGGATTTAATTGTAGCGTGTTCCAAAATGAAGAATGCGGCAAAACACATTCTGCCTGCCTACAAAACTGTATGGAAAACGATAAAGTCAATGGAGACAATATCTGTCTCACTGAGCATTGTCGCAGAAAATGTTGTGATGACTGTGGGTTAAATCCTGTAAAAGCAATCAAGCCTACTCATGGAATATACGATGACGACGGAAATATAAACCCAAATGGTGGAAAGTTAATAGATCCTTGTTGTAATTGTGAATGCACAAGCATGGACGATAATGTATTCGGCAGAGTGTGTGACGGCGGATGTCCAACCCATCCCACGCTTGATGAATTTAAAGAGCATTGTGGCGGCTGTGGTTCTGATGGTGACTGGGTATGTCACCCGTTAGGCTGTGATCATATGAAATGCCGTACTGTAGCCGATGTGTATGAGTGCAGCTATAACGGCGATAACGGCCGGAGTGCGAACGCCCAAGATTGTAGCGATGCCTCGAAATCGACAGCGGTTGATACTGATGGTGATGGCCGTCCTGACACCTGTATAAGGACAAGGGACACAACTGAAGATTATTGGCGCGATGGAGGAGGTGGTGCGGCAGGCAGTGTAATTGCTGATTGTAAACCAGAACCTATGGGTGGACACTGTGAATGTGTTCCATGTACCGGCTATCCAAAAGGCAGATCTGATATATGCGAGCCTGATTTTATCAGTTGTGACGACCAAGTAACGGGACTGGGAGCGGCTTCCGGCTGGTGCGGAGAGGCGTGCAAAGAACATGGCTCGCAGTCTGCGGATGGTACGTGGGGAAGAGATAATACATTATTAGAGGAGTGTCCTCAAGCAACTAACGAAGCAGACTGCTACCTGAATAAAGGATGTCTATGGAGCGAGGGAGCGGAAGTATGTATCCGAAACGGTGTAATAATTGAGCCGGTTGGAGGAAATAACCAAGCTGCCTGCGAAGTAGATGGCGGTACTTGGGGCGGGGGAGAATGCATACCTAACAACTGTGACGGAGCGCAGTTTCCTCCAAGCACCGCAAGTGCCATAACTTGCTACGAAACGCAGTATGATGTAAGACACGGATGCCCCGGACTAGAACAGCCGATAGACATACCCCTCACTTATAATGGTGGTTACTGGGCTTCCGATTGGCTATTCATGGGCCATCCAGACCTTCTCACCGGTGACGAGAACGACTACGATCCTCTTGAGGAAGTATGTGTCCGAAACGGTGTAATAATTGATCCGGTTGGAGGAAATGACAAAGACTCCTGTGAAGTAGATGGCGGTACTTGGACCAAACGCAGTACCGTAAATGATAAAAACTATGTTGGAGGCATGACATGTAAGGGGTGTACTGGTTGGGGATTTTCTTGCAGTCTTCACGATTGGCCATCCTGTTGTCTTGGTGAGGGTAAATGTATTAACGATTGTGGTAATCTAACTTATCCGACCAATCCTTTTATAGTCGATGTAAAAGAGTGGTGTGTAGAAAACGGTCATACATGGAAGCCGGTAAGAACGACACAAACCTGCCATGAGTGTGATTGTGGCTCTTGCAGCACGATGAACGACAAAAGGGATTTTGGTCTGAATATATCCGAGGGGCCAAGACCGGAGCCTGCAAAGGATGGTCACTGGGCAAGGTTCAATTTAGCGTGCGCTGATGGTCGTCCAATACCGGGAGATGGTCAAGCGATGGACGGTAACGCTAGATTCAATCTGACAGGAGATTACTATTACAATAATCAGTTAGGTTTAACTTGGGAGATCACTACTTGTGCATTCCACGGCTGTAGAAGCGATCAGTATAAACCTCCTTGCCCACTCGAAACTATAACAACCGAAGAGGAAGTATGCGTCCGAAACGGTGTAATAATTGATAGACCTAACAAAGAAGCCTGTGAAGTAGATGGTGGTACTTGGGGTAAACACACTACTAAGAGTGATTTAGATTGGGACTTTGGTTGTTACGGATGTTCAAAAAACAACAAATGCGTCAATACACATGGCGGCTGCGGAGAAACCGAATGTGGCAAATGTTCTAGCAGGCCCACGGGAGATTGTAACGGAACGCCACCTTGTATATCTTGCTGTAATATTAATACAGATGGGTATGCTACATGTCCAACTCTAGGTATTCCACCGCATAGAAGTGACACTCATCCATTCTGTTTTGGTACTGCTTCCACAATAGAGGAAATGTATCCAGACTGGTGGTTTAAAGGCGAGGGTATGACCGTATACCATGTTGAAATGGATGATATGGTTCCAGACCCAGATAACGAAGGTTTTTACAAGAGAAATAAAGGTTATGATACGCTCACAGTAAAATTGAGTAATTTAAAATGTTGCGCTGGCGGTCCACCAGATTGGCCCACGGGATGGTGTAGTAAAAGTACTGAAGACCATCCAAAAGAAACAGAAGCAGAGTGCTTGGAATATGATGGTATTTGGCACCCTACCTACGTGTCAACCGGAAGGGCAGACAGGATTGAAGCCGAACTTGGCAATCTTAACGATTACTCTAGAAATAACACCTCTAGAAATCCTGTTGTGGGTCTTGGTCGTACCGCATTGGTAAAAGCAATTCCTATCGGCGGACAAAGACATGATAGTGGGTTCTGGGAGGTTCGGGTTAAAGATGCTAGCTTGTTGAGAACAGGAAACGCGGCTTTAGACAGACATCTACAAAGACGCCAATATGAAGCAGGCAGAGGGTTGGGAGGTAGTAAATATGCTACAGCAAGATTTAGATATGTTGACGGAGGCTTTGTTAGAGAAGAAGCATATCCATACGGATTAAGTCCTTGGCCAGTACCCCACCAATCTCCATCTCCTACAGGCAGTGTGTATAATAACAGACTGGAAAGCCTGAGAGAACCGTTTAGAGGTATTTTTTGGACTCAACCATATATTGCCCCCGGAAGAATTGGATTGCTTCCAACGGCAGAGTTAATGCATAAATTATATGAAACTGTAGAAGCAAGCAAGCCTCCGGCAGAAGATCCTCCAGCAGACGATGGAGGAAGCGGCTCTGGAATTGGTAACGAACCAGATCCTTCTACTAGTTATGGATCAGATGACGGCGGTGGAAGTAGCGACAGTGAGCTTATGTCTTTCGAGGAAGACTCTTTAGAAGATATATATAAGCGACAGTTACGCATAGCACATATTGAAAACAGGTATCATGATGACCAAGGAGCCTGCTCAGATCCTAGTTTCACAGACGAGGCGTCCTGCATTGCTGAGACAGATAGTTTAGGTAGAAACCTTATTTGGATTCCTAAATTTAAAGACATATATATCAAGACTGAGCAGGATCATGATTTTACAGATGGTGAAAAAATAATTATTAGTGGTGCTGTAACATATCCTGCTGAATGTGTTGACCCCAGAGATGATGATTCTCCTCCGGGTGATTGTATCATTGAAAGCGCCATAGATGACGAATTTAAATCAAAGAAAAGGTGTGAAGAGGGATATTGCTTTATAAATGGAGCAAGAGATTTAAATCTTGATAAAGATCAATGCGAATGGGGCGGTGGCGACTGGTGTGACGGAGGTGAGTGGCAAAGCAGGCTTCCCGATATGAAAGTAGACGAGACTATCTGCAAAGCATATGGAGGAGAGTTTAAAACTAGAAGCAAATGGTATGAGTTTATCGAAGGTTGTTCCGCTCATTGCCGACTGGGAGGTTTTATAGATAGGAGTGGTAAACATTGTGAAGCAGCAGGAGGAACCGCAGAAGCAAATGGAAATTGTCAAGAAACCCTCGAAATTGACAAAGGGGACGATGAAGAGCCGGATTACAAGATTGCCGAATCTCTCTTTGATGATGAGCATGTTGTTAAGGTTATTGGGGCAAATAGTTTTAGTATTCATTATGAACACACGATAGACTTTGAAGATTTTGAAGCTTCGAGTAGACTTAATGAAGCTCACACTCCTTATCTAGCCGTAAACCTCGGAAGCGCTCATAATAAATCTGTCGAGACCTATGATCCGTCCTTAGCGGAACATAGGGATACTTGTGAAAAATACAATACTTTAAATTGTGAGCAAGCTGAAACAATGGATAATTGCGTTGCCGCAGAAGGATGTCTGTGGGATCAGAGCAATGAGAAATGTAACAAAGATAAAAAAGTATGCTTGGAATACGATTTTTGTAAACTAAGTGGTGCAGATGTATGCTCTACCCAAATGCCAATTGATACAACAGACCAAGAGAAATTATGGGAGGAAAAGGTTCCCGCTGGCAAAAAGTTTGGCCATGAAATAGGCATTGGGCCTGCAAAAAATATCTATAAAAGTGTAATCTATAATAGAATGATTAAAGATGCACACATCATGAAAGAAGTTTCTGACGACTGTGAGAATTATAAAAATTTAGAGGGGAGGGAGTTTGGGTGTGGTGAGTCTTATGTCATGTTTAATAATGGAGACAATATGGCAATTTGGAGTCGTCACGGTGGTCTTTTCGATATAAACGTAGGGGCTAGGGAGCCTATTAACGATGCTCACCAAATGAATAGCACGACTCCGGTTAATCTCACATATTATGTTACGGCTCACGAGTCTTGTTGTAATATTTTTCAGCCTCCGGTTCTTTATGATTGCCAGAGTAGTTGTTATGAAGGATATGGCCCTTGGAGAGGACTACCCTACGACGAACAAGGGGCTGTATTTAAGGTCACGGTTACAGAGAGTAGTATAATTGACGACAGTCCGAAACCGTCAGGATCATAGAAAGGAACAAAGCAGTGTCAGGACAAACTAAAGGTTTTTTTGAGCCTGTTAACCCAACACCATGTCAGTGTGAAATTGCTGAAGGTCAGGACTCACTTTTTTGCAATAGACATCAATGTTTAAAAAGCAAGCATTTGTATTCTCTTTGCAAGAACAATCGCCAATATTTTGACTTATGGGAGCGTGAAGAAGGTCCAAATCAAGAAAAACTGGATATATCAAGAAACCCGCTAAACAAACCTGTTACGGTTCCAACTTCAAAATTAATAACGCAAGAGGCTGTAAACAATACGACTGGATTTTTTGAAGAAGAAAAACAGTCAGAGTCAGAAAAGGGATTTTTTGAAGATAATGAATATTTCATGGGGGATGAGGAAATACCCAAGAAGTCTAGAGGTCTAGGGGATACTATAGCTAAATTTACTAAAGTCACCGGAATAAAGAAATTAGTCAAAAAAGTAGTGGGGGAAAATTGTGGTTGTTCAGAGAGGCAGGCAGCTTTAAATAGGTTTCTCCCATACGGCAGTCAGCCAAAGAAAACCAAAGGCTTTTTTGAATAATGGTGTATAATAATATGGTTTTAAGGAGATAATTATGGCAACAATCTCATTTTATGCAGGCACGACTGCTATTAACAACCTGTCAGGCTCAGGTTTGGGCTTCTATGGGGGTTCGTTCGGTCAGTCTGTGGAGATAAACTCTTGGCAGGGCAGTACTTTTATTACTAACGGCACTGGCGCTAATAACGGCGGAACCGCTAACAATGTAAAGTACGCTAGTGACACCACTGCGTATGCTGTGGGTGTAACCCCAGCTACGGGTCTTAAATATATACCAAATAAATATGCTACTTGTAATATCCGATTTACAAACGCTACGTCGGTAAAGACTCAGAACGTCCGTTTGAGGGTCTTTGATCGCGTCAATAAAAATCACCCCGCAAGTGGTGTTGTTACGAGAGTGTTTGAATTACTTAACCCACGATTAACTTATGGTACTATAGAAGGTTCTGGAGATGCCAAATGGTGGGGTAGTTCTACTCATGAT
>CEUI01025538.1_pt1 | contig 22178 bp, 11 predicted proteins | sample 531411 | NCBI WGS metagenome assembly CEUI01 (sample SAMEA2622841, study PRJEB7988) | marine metagenome | isolation source: saline water (ENVO:00002010), including
CAAACTAAGATCGATTGCAAACGTATATGCAACTTCAGGTGCTGCTGGCGATTTACCTAGCCGCTTTCATGTAGTTAATAAAATTGTAAAAAATACGACGACTAATATAACTGAAGAATTATTAGTACATAAAGACTCTTTAGCTGGCGCTAGCGAGATACATTTTTTGTTTGAGCTTTTTGATTCTGAAAATGCTATAGTTGATGTTATTCACCGTGTTATTAATCATGAAGATCTATTAGAGGATTACTTAACACCTGACTATCCTCCGATTATTTATGCTACCCCATTTGAGTTAGGACATAATGCATTAAGGGTTACGCAAGTGGATGCTACGGCAACAGCTATAAAAATATATAGAAAAAAAGTATCACCTCTAAGCTCTGTAACGTCGACAAACTACCAGTTGATAGAGACCGTGCCCCTAACAAGAGAAGATGGCAACAAAAGAATTTTAGACAGGGTTAACAATACACAAAACTGCATATACATGGCAATTGCAGTTGGGCCCCGGGGCTCTGTTTCTGCACGCGCTAGAAGGGCAGTTTGTGAAAGATATAGAAGTCCTCTAGTACCAAAGAAAATAGAACAAGAACTTTCGCATATTTCAATATTCGCAGAAACATCTCAAGATCATGTAAATATTAGAGTTACAAACATTCCGGAAGGCCCATGTGCCCTATATATTACAGCTACAGATATGACTTCCCGGCCCCTAGTAAGAAATGGGCTAAAAGATTATAGGATTGTCGGAAGCCTACCTTCTGATCAGATACACACAATTAATTCAAAGTCTATAGACATAGAAGTACCAGATTATGGTGTTAAAGATAACCATGTATATGAATATCGTTGTGTTTTAATTTACCCTAATGGCAAAGAAGAAATATCAAAAATAACTGAGCTTCATGAATTTAAAAAAGAATATGTTGCTCAAGAGCGCGCAATCTTAAACTTAGATGACCTTACTGTTCGTGCCGATGATGAGAGTAATCTATCAATAACGTTTGAAATAAATGCAGAACTAACAGATGTAGGGATTAACTTGGTTCTCGATTCGTTATCTGCAGCCGGCGTAGGCACAAACTTCGTTTCAGAAATTCAGGCTGATCGTTCTAAGCTGTCATCAATATTATCATTTTGGGTTTTAAGGCAGGATAGTATATCAGGTGTAACAGAGGATATGGGTATTCACCTTAACGGCCTATTTGTAGATGACCTAGCCTCAAGAACAAAGGCCGGCGTATCAGACCTCCTCTCCGGCCGGAAATATAGATATATTATTAAGGTACTATTAAGAAGTCCTGAGTCGTTATTTACAGGTGCTGCTTCTACAACTATTGATTTAGAGACGTCTCGTACTTTTGAGAAGTTAGTTGCTAAATATTTTAATCCGTATACATTGACTAGAGGTACATTGCCTTCAACATCTGCTGCATTAGGGTTTAAGGTTGCATCTAGAATAACTTCTAGAAGCCAATTTTCCTTAGGCAGAATCGGTCTAGAAAGAAGCATAGAGGCAACTATCCCATGTCAGCGCTGCCGTATATCAAACGTCTCAGCAATGAAGACAGGAGATAACAGGAATATGATTCAATGGTCAATAACAGGAAATCAAAATGAAGTTGATCATTTTCTAGTAATGGCAGTATACCAGGGTGTAAAATCGACAGTGGCTTCTACACATAATATTTCTGACACCGGAAATTACAAGGTTATTGACTTAGATCTTTCCGGTGAGTTAGGATCAATAGAGTATTCTGTTATCCCAGTTTTTTCTGATTATACATACGGTACCGAAGTATCTGCTGCTTCTATAACAACTGATTCTGAGGAGCCTATTTTTAGGATAGCAACGTAATGGCAAAAAGAAATTATCGTTCAATGTTTACCATGTCAGTTCAGGCAATGCCGTTGTTAAAAGTTAACAACAGGTCTGGTGACTGTAAGCCTTCACGGAAGGTTAAGGTCTCGATAGCAAGGCAGGCACCGGCACCCAAGACGTCTTCTAAAAGTATTTTTAGGTCCTTATATACAATTGGGTTTAATGCAAAAGTCAAGCAGCAAAAACCTACAAGGAGAGATCAAAGAGCAGCACCAATGGCAATATACTCACCTATTGCACAGAGATCTGCCACAACATCACGTGCTAGCTCTGCGTTAGTATCTCCCGACCCAACAGGGTTATTAATGCAATATGTTCCAGGAATCAATACAAAGCCCCGACCGCATCCTGAAGAGCCAAAAATTCCGGAAAATTATATTGCTGATTCAACGTCTGAAGAATTGGTTTTAGATTCCCTTGCAGGCGTCTCTACATATATGAGAGATGCTAGTATTAGCCGCCTCCGACCGGAGCTTATTGCATCATTAGATTGGCTACCAACCAGAAATGATAAAGGGTATCACACATCTATTGAAAGAATGTTAGACTTTAGATGGTATTTGCGGCAATTAGTGATTGATAATGTTCATGATGCTATTGAGCTATTTAAAGAAGAAGACCCTGAAGGTACCTATACGGCGCTTAAGGAGGAGTATGATAGCATAGTCAATAATAGTTCGAAAGAGCTAGTCAACGCCATGTTTGAGACATTAATGGCAACTATTAATGCAAAAAAAGCACTAGATATAAAAGATAATTCAGATATATTATCAACGTCAATAGCAAAATATTTTTCTCAAAAAAATAATCCAGGACTGTCATCCAATTTAGACACCTCAGTAAAGGCAATGCTTACTAATAGTATGAAATTTTCTGAAGAAGGATATGCAAGGTTTAGTAATAGTAAGATTATAAACCAGGTATTACATGACCTGTTAATGGCATGTCAGCGTCATTCTCCATTACTAATATCATCTGAGAACTTTGATAGAATTGATGATTTAGATTCCTTAAAAATAAATAAACAAATTTCTCCAAGAAATAAGTCATTTAAATTTAGAATACAGAATATCGGATCTAAAAATATTAAAAATGTGTTTAATCCGACGCAATATTCTAGATATTCTTCATTCTTATCTTCACTACCGATTGACGATGCAGATAGAATAAAAGTTTTGTTGGTCTCTTTATCTCGAGAACTGACCATATCAGCTGGGATTGGTGCATTATCTGAATATACTATAGGAAAAAGGTTTGGTGCAGATAAGCTAAATGCAAGTAATGCAGTTGTCAACGCCCTCGGCCGTCCTCGTGACAACATTCTCGATTCACCTGGTCCTGCTGGAAGCATTGCTGATTATGTACATGTAGAGTCTAAAAATAGAGAAATAGTACTACCATTTGAGACTCGAGCATTTTCTGATAATAAGGGTAATCGCTCAATACCGGGGTCTGTAGCATATGTTGATAATATTCTTAGATTTGGCAAGGAGGAAAGAAGCGGATTTAGTACAAAAGAGTATTCTGAATTTGCTAAAAATTTTAACAGTACGTCTTCTGATGTTGTCAAGTTTATAGAGAAGCTTCTTAATTTAGATGATGAAAACTTTGTACTGCACCCCCATTCAGTTTTTATTGATATTTTATCTCGTATAAAAGAGCTAATTGATGGAATCTCTAATACATCTCTTATTGATGAGGAGTTAGCTGTTACAGCTGCCTTACTTAATATGAGTAAAGAGGATCAAGAACTCAAGCATATGTTATTGAGATATTTAATTGAAATTAGGGATACAATAGAGGATACGGACACAGATACTTCAACAGACGAACGCGTGACTCCTTCAAGAAACAGGAAATCGCCTAGACGAAATACAAAAAAGAAACCTGTCAAACTAACAAGGGTTAATAGTTTTAGCCCTTATATGTCTGACTTAACACAGTCTTCAATATCTAAGAATTTGTTAATTAATCTCGGCGCCGCCGAGCGATTATTTTCATCTTCAAAAAATCCTATAGCCACAACAGGGATGAGAATTGCAGTAAAAGCTTCAAAGATTGCAGACAATGTCCCTAGTATTGAAAGTGCAACATCAGGAAGGGATGCAAACTCAATAAAGATATCCAGATCCTCAGTATATTCTGTACTACAGTCTGCTGTAAGTAGCCCCCGCCAGTCAAAAAATATTATGGCAGTTATTGTTGATTTAGCCAAGCAGTTAGAAGAGTCTGCTGCCGAGATAGCTGCAGCATCAAATGACAGCAGTTACCTTGATGATAACGGGGTTACACTGTTTAATGGGTGGGATGAAGATACATTATTAATGGTTTTATTAGAGATATTTTGTTCACTATTCTCAAGATATGTTTCTGCTAACTTTGTACAAACCCATGATAATAGTGAGCTTCATGTATTATACAACTATTCTAATAATAAGAATATGCTGGAGGCCCTGGGTACGATTTCAGAACTAGCCATTGTTGATAGTCCTGCAGCCCGAGCCCGCCAGACAAAGTTAATTTCAACTATCCAGAAGTCAGGATCATTATTATCTAACAACTTCTTTAATAAGAAAGATAATAAAAGATTGTCTCGAGGTGCTGCTTTATCTTCACTAAAGGGTAATGAATCATCCGCAACATTGACATCTGACATTCAATCATTTATTAGTGACCTGGAACGTGAAACAGTTTTTGTAAATCAAATGCTAAGTTTTCTTCAGGCCTTAAGCTCTACTCTAGAGACAGCATCAGAACAACTTACATCATTCTTTGATTTAAAATCAGACACAAGATCTTCTACAACAAAAGATAGCTTATTGCTTTTAGACACAAAGGAGAGTAAGAAATTCTTGCGAGATCTAAATCCTCAACAGTTCATATTGTTAAATGCTGCCAGGGAAAAACTATTTCCTAGAAATAATGATGGTTCATATCTTCCTGCAGATCAAGTTATTAATGAAAATGAATTATCGGCAGTAAAAGCATTTGCCTCGGAAGCAATAATGTCAGGCAGGGTAGGTGATAATATTCGCACCTTGGCGGTTGGGATTCCAGCAGAGTTAATAGATGCGTTATACAATCCTCCATATACTTTAGGGTCAAAAGAGTCGACTGAGATTGCATCACAACAAAACATTATTGAGATATTAGTTTATAAGCGCGATTTAGAGTATGAAGACCTGGTCTTTAAACCTAAAAAATATTTATTTGATATATCAATGTTTCTTTTACCAAATGCATTTTCCCCTGTTGCAGATGGATATAAATTTAGTTCATATGAAGACGTTATAAAGAATGCAACGTTTTCAAGATTAAAAATTGAAAAGCAGTCAGATAATGATTTTGAAAGTGAAGAGACAGCGACGAACATATTAGAGTCAGGAGTATATGATTATCTCGGCACCGGCCAGGCATCTAAAATGTTATCCAATCATATGACTAATTTTTTATTAAGAAAATACTATCAACTATTATTTGGTTATGAGTTTGATGAAAATACATTTATTCAACATGACATATGGTCTGATCTAATAGTCGACGATGGAGCTGCAAATACATTAAAGATAATGGAAGCTAATGAAAAACTCAAATACTGGGTAAGGAATGGGACAATACCTGTTGCTAGTTTATTACAAAAAATTAATATAGATGGTGAATCCCGTCAAAGAGTATTGACCCTAAACGATACAGCAACCTGGATACGCCCTCGAGTTACAACCAGCCCTCGTAAGGCTAGAAAACAGGCATGTCCCCCTCAGAAAAGAGTAATAAAGCCGATAAGGAAAAGAAAGAGTATACAGCACAGAGTAAAAACTAAAAAGCGATATTCTAGCATTTCACGCTCTAGGGTTTTTAAAGCAAACAGAACTATGACAAAAGCACGCATGGGTTCAAATCCTATGTCAATGTTTGCTGGAATGTTTAAGGTTGGGGGTAAGCGAGGCCTTGGAAGGGTATTTTCTAGAAGGTATTCAAGGCTGCTTACATCTAAGGGTAGAATATTTTCTAAATACCATCGCCTTAGGCGCCGCAAATATGCAGGGCCCAGGTCAAGAACTTATGTTATAGCAAATCATTTAACAACTGAAGACTTAAATAACTTTAGGGCATTATGCAGTTCTGGATTATTTTCTAGGGATGCTATTATGCATCAAGCACTGTCACCGAAGTTATTTGATAGAGTATTTTTATTGCCAGTTGATCCAGATGATTTTGAAGTAGATATAGATGCTACTCAAGAGTCAGCTAGCGGGAAGGGCCTTCTAAATCAAGACATGTTATCAGAGATGTTAATTGATGTTGAGCAAGAAGATGGAAGGGTAGTTAAAATGGTCCGCCCCCGCCGCCGCGGCGAAAATTATAGTTCATTTAATGAATTTTTTGTGGCTATATCAACGCCGTCTTCGGAGGAAATATAATGACAATATCATATCCTTCAAAAATTATGACTGTTTTAGACGTTCCGGAAGTACGAAAGTTTAGAACAGAATTTCAATATAATTTTTTTGAAAAAGATGAAAAGACAAATGATAGGGGTAACACCGTTGCTTTCGGCGTATACGATGAAAATAATGAAGTATTAATTTCTAGAAAGGTTCCCAGATATGTTAGGTTAATGTTTGAGACTGTTGACGTAAGATCCAATGTGTCTGTTGATAATGAATTTGCAGTTGACATATCAACCGCTTCAAACGTTCACCGCCTTTTGCATAAAAACATGTGGAGAATCCAGAGTGAAACTGATGTTGCAACAAGGGGATATTCCTCTTTAAATCTTCAAGATAGGGAGATCGAAACTAAGGCCTCTAGAAGTATGGGTTTGGCAGTGGCAGTAAGATCACAGTCTGAGACAAAGGGAAAGAAAAAAGACTTACCGGACTCAAGGGCAGATGTTGCAAAGCTATTAAACAGTGTAACATCCTCGAGGGTTGCCGGAAACTGGATAATGAAAGTTTCCGGAAAGCTAGCAGATCAAGGGGTATACTCATACTCCACTAGGACACGCCAGAGGCGTCGATATCGGTCATCATGGTCTAGGGAGCTGGCAAATGTTAATCATTATTCACAGTTTAATGATAAGTTTTTAGGATCTATATTAAAGAAATCTATAATGGATCCTGCAAATCCTTTTGCTGGTGAATTGTCAAATTTGGCAAAACAGTCACTAGACCTACAACGGACTGCAAGATTGCAAAGTAATCCAGGTGTAATATCTGACTACGAATTTATACCTAACTTCCGGCCAATTATGACAAAGCCTGTTAGCGCCGGCACGTATAAAAATGCTGTTAAGATTATTGGATACCTGGTAGACAAAATAGAATATACATCAGATCGAAGAGTTCGCCGCCACCGACCGATTATAATTGCAGCCTCATCAGTTTCATCAGCCCTTGATTCAAAAGTAAAATATGGTTCGGCATATCGATACTCTATTAGGGCAATCGCGATGGTACAATTTCAAGCCCTAAATGAAGAAACCGGCCAGGCATATATTACAACTGGCTTAATTTCATCTAGGCCGAGCCCATCATCTCATGTTGTTTGTAGGGAATATAATCCTCCCCCTCCTCCCCAGGATCTAGATTTTATATGGGATTATAGAGACAAAAAAATGATGATGATGTGGAGTTTTCCTGTTACTTCAACCCGCGATGTAAAAAGATTTCAGGTTTTTCGCCGAATGACAGTAAACGATCCATATGAACTATTAGCAGAATATGATTTTGACGATAGCGAAATACCTGACCCAAGAAAAGAAACGCCGAGGTCATCAAGGGTTCATGAAATGGACGAGCCATCCACAATATATGTTGATTATGAATTTACAAAAGAGTCAGAATACATATATACCTTATGTAGTATAGATGCACATGACTTTAGCTCAAACTATTCGCAACAATTTCTTGTAACATTTGATGTCAATACAAACCGACTGGTAAAGAAAATGATATCCCCCGAAGGGGCTCCCAAGCCATATCCAAATTTTTATCTTATCCAGAATTCAAATCTTGGCATAGGGGATGTCAGCCTAACATCTGATTCAATAACAGATAGTGGCCACCAAAAATGTAGCATATTCTTTGATCCGGAATACTTATCAATTGTAGATGAACAGGATCATGATCTTGGGCTACTGTCAGTAAGCACAAAGGACACAGAAGGGCGTTACAAATTGCAAGTTATAAATACAGACCGGCAAAAGAGCCAAATAGTCAGTATTGATGTTAAAGATTTACGGACAGGAAAATGACAATATATTTATCGAAGGAGTATATAAATGGGTTTTTTAGATCATTCAACTAACAATATTATAATTGATGCTGTACTAACTGACGTTGGTCGAGCATTTTTAGCACGAAACGACGGATCATTTTCTATTGTAAAATTTGCCTTAGGTGATGATGAAGTTGATTATGAAGTAATAAGAAAGTTCGGTAGAACTGTAGGAAAAGAGAAGATTGAGAAAAATACTCCGGTTTTTGAAGCTCAAACCATTGGAAATTTAGCACTTAAACATAAGTTAGTTAGTATATCAAACCCAAACCTTCTTCGGCTTCCGTCATTATCACTCAGGGGAGACGGCCTAGATTCTACAAGTTCTACATTGGATATGAGCAGATCAGGATCCGGCTCCTCAAGAACGGTTACAATAACCCAGAGTATTATTAACGAAAGCTCGATTGATGTTGAGCTTCGAGATCAAGCATTTATAGCTAAACTCCCACATATGTTTTTACAAATGAAGTCTGAGACCCCTGATAACGTTGATAGTAATAATATTGCAACATATATCATTCCCCGGGATGCTAGTATAACTGCACTTGGGGGGTCCCAATTAAAACTTGAGATTGAGACCAAATCAATAACAGATGCACAGTTTGATGTGTACGGGAATGCTGGGGATAAAACGGTGATATCATCCGTTGTAGGCATTGTAGGTGTACAATCTGGTGCAACAAAAGAATTCGAAGTTCAGATATCTAGATAAAAGGGAATATAAATGGCAACGTTTAAAGAAATTTCAGCAGCTGATATAAAAACTAGCAGGTCAGCATTAAATCAACTAGTTGATATCATTCAAGAAGATGTTTCTGGATCTGTAACTAGAAAACATTATGAAGTATTCGTGACGGGTGGTATCGGCCCGGGTGTTACATCTTCCTTGTTTCAGACTGTTTATGATCAAGACTTTACTTTGCAAAGTTCAAATGCAATTTTCGATATGACGGTAGGCCTTAAGCCAGAGGGCCCAGCCGTCCTTGCTGCTTCTACCGGCCTTGACTCATCAAATAAAAGGCTTTATACATCTCAAAGTCTTATGATGAGAGAAAAGACATACAACTATAAACAATTTGCCCAAACACTTTTGGGTGATGCAGATGCAGCATTTACTACTCCTTTTGGCAATAAAGATGAAACAGCAGAAATTGATGCAGCAATGTTTCTGTCATTTAAACGTCTATTTGCAAGAGACAAAATCAAACGGGAGACGTTTGCACTTCGTTTCTATCAATCAGGTACTCTAGCTGGTAATACATACCTTAACCCTGACTATGGGGGCGTTGCCAACGGCGAAGCTGCCACTGGTCTGGACGCCATGAACCCCATGACAGATGTACATGATAATATCCATACTACATCAACAGGTAGTGTACAAATCTATACTGACATCGGATCTGCAACTGCAAAACGTGTTACATTCGGTGGTGAGGTCGCGGACATCGTTGACGCCAGCGATACAGAGACCACGGTCGGCCTAATGTTCTATGATGCAGGAATAGCTGTTCTAGATCTAAATAAAATCTGGGCCCCTAAACAACCATGCCTGGGAAGAATTCATGCAATGCGCCAGGGTGATTATGACTCTGATCTGGATACTGTCGATGATTGTCCCGGTGGCAGTATTGTAATGGGTAGTAAGGAAGAAATGGGTGATTGGCGTGCAGCCCTAGGGCCACCCACATTTTATCCAGATTTCATGATATCAGGCTCAATTGATAATATTGTAGATCACCTTGCATCTTGCAGATTTCAATCTGGTACACTTACTGCAGCAACATTTCAAAATATTACAAATATTAATTCTACGCTAATATTTTGCAGGGCTACTGCTGATGAGTTTAATTATTCCGCCAACCCAACCTATACGGACGATGACAACAGAATCACAGTAATTGATGAAGGTCAGGAGGATGTGCAAAGATCATTTACATTTCCAACTACCGTGGGTCTATATGATGCGAATGATAATCTTTTAGCTGTTGCGAAGATGTCCCGCCCAATTGAAAAAAATGATGAAAAGGATATAACCGTCCGAGTTAGACTTGATTTCTAGTGGTTGGTATGTGTATCATGCATAATGGTATACAAGAGACTAATAGTTATAGTTTGAAAATTAACTTAACTAATAGTTTGAAAGATAATAAACCAGGTGAAATCATATGGCTATATTTGAGCTAACAAAAGATCATTTTGAAAACCTATCATTAACAACTCATCCTAGAAGGGAATTTGTATCTGCATCAGTAGAGAGCAGTCAACCATCTGGGATGACAGGTACTGTACATGTTTTTGCCCAACGTTCGCCTATAGAGAAAGAGGCCCAAAAACTGCGCGCATTTAGCGACGCTGCATCTATATTTGAGGATGAAAATTTAGAATCTATAAGAAGTGAGTTAGTCATATCTGCATCAGACTTGGGCGTAACAGATATTTTTGGCTCTATAAATAATTACATGGGCTCTCTAGACCCGAACACTGGTATTCCTACAACACCCGTATCAATAAACAGCTCAGGGCCAAGTGAAAGAAAAAAGAAAGTAGTAGAAGTATTAAGGTTTGAACCTTCTGTAAGATTTACTAGTGACACTAGCCGAAAAAATGTTACGAGGCAAATATTATTTCCATATTATAGAAGTATGTACCCTTCGCTACATTGGGCTACGACAAACTATCATAGCTTAAACTTTTTTACGGCATCCAACGTCCCATCAGATTCTGTGCTAATATATCCGGCAGCTGCAATTACAACGGAAGTTCCAAAGGTAATCCCCTACAGTCCTCCTGAGGGATTCACATTTGACTTTTATATTAATCCCAGGTATTATATCCGTGATGAAGAACCTAATACTGCCGCTGTTGCAACAATCACAATCTTTGATGATGGCGGCGGCCAGGCCGTTGCTGCTGACTTAGACACAGATGTTCCAGCTGAGGACGGGTTCACGATTACAGACTCTAATGGCACCAGCATTGTATATTACTTTGATAAAGATGTACATTGGTCTGCAACTGGTAATGTTACAGCTTCCGGTGTCCTTATTGGTATTGGCACCTTAGGCGCTTTCCCGCCTTGTACCGATGTTGCTGAACAAGTAGAAATAGCTATAAATAGTGTGAATGGCCATGGTAACATGGGCACTAATACAATTACTGTCAATCGAATTGGTAATGTTATACATTTAACCCAAAATATCTTGGGCCCAGCCGGTAATGTTACCATAGATCCAGGTGACACAAATCTGGGCCTACCATCAGAAGCTATACTATACTCAGGATTTGACTTCGGCGGCCCTATATATCCTGAATTTAAAGCTGGGACAATTTTCCATATGTCATCCAGCTATACAGTTTCATTAGTGTCTGGTAGCTCAACGAGCAATTATGATGAAGAACTAGACGGATTCAGGATAATGTTACAACTCAGCTCATCGGCCGAAGTTCCTCCGTCTACAATTCCGCTTTATGATGGATCAGGAAATATTATAGAGAATAATGAGCATTTAATAACTGCAGGGTATGGTGGGGTTGAACCCTATGATCCAATGACAGGTGAAGGGACACCTACTGACCTGATATTCGCATCTTCTGATAATTCATTAAAGAGGGATCACTGGCATCATGTTGCCATCCGCTGGGGTACCGATGCAGTAAATAACGGGACCGGATCATTTGTAATCGATGGTAAAGTTGATTCTGAGTTTGTAATCCAATCAGGTTCAGTAATTCCTCAGGAATTTGATAATCATATAACACATCTCGATGAGGAGCTAGGTGACCCTAGTGCTGTATTCATAGGTAATTTTTATGAGGGTAGAAATAACCTAGATGTGACAGCGATGCCAAACCAGCACTATATTGGTGGCTTCTTTGATTCAGCCACATCAGTCTCCGAGGGCCTAATTTATGGCGATAATGTAGGTTCTGGTTTAGATGCATTAGAACATGGAACATACGCTTTTAATCATCCCTTAAATGCAGAAGTTCATGATTTGAAGGTATGGGATCATTATCGATCATTAGAACAAGTTGTAACATCATCGATGTATGGAATATCTTCAATTAATCAGGGTGATGGTCTATTATTTTATGTTCCTCCGTTTTTTGTTAAGGAAACGCGTGAAAGAGATGTTTTATTAACACCTTTCCAAAATATGACGACAACAACGGATGACCCATTTAATGTTGCTATGTCATTTGGTGTAGGTGGTCATTTATTAAATTTAGAGAATTTTTGTAGAGAATTTGTTAGAAAAGATTATCCGAGGTTACTAAATCTAACTGCATCTAGGATAGACGTCCAGGTGCAAACTCCCCTTGAGGCGAATGAGTATTTGTTTGCGACGTCATCAATTAGAAAGCGTAATTTAACTGTACTTCCTTGTGACAACGGTCTATTTTTTCCCGGGTTTCGGTTATTAAGTTCTGGCTCAATAACAACCCACCCTGTTTCTGGTTCTGAAACGGAGAAATATACGAACGATTTTGGTAGTTTAGACTATAGTAAGATTTCTTTGACGAACCTAATTCCTGAAGAAACGTTATACCCAGGCCTTATTCAGGTTGATAGCTTGGGTGAAGGGACACCAGAAGAGGCATCTGGAACCATGGCTGCAATTATGGGTGCTTCTCCAGAAAATCCTGGTATTGCACCAGGTTCTGTTTTGACAATTTTTCAGAGAACTAGGGATGGGTCGTCGAACGAAGTTGTGTTTTTTGATGCATCAAACTTATTTTATGGAAATGCGATTCAACCAAACACGTACGAAATATATGATTCTGATGTTACCGGTTCTGATGGTAAGGTAAGAATTCGAATGCGTGATAATGGGATTGGTGGTCTTTATCGTGCTGATGCTAAAACACCCCACGCTAAGTGGGCAGATGCAGGTAGTATAATTTATGAAGAAGGAATATCTGTTATAAAATCTCCAGTTATACCATATTATGGTAAGGAACAGTTTGAGGTAAAGATGGCAGGAGATCAAAACATTCATATCATGGAGATCCATGTTCCCTGTGATGCAGGGACAATAAACTCTTCCTCCAACCCTCAGTTTGAAAAATTATATGCATCAAATTTTGCCAGTGAAAATGAATCAGAGTTTGTTTATATCACCGGTTTAAATTTTCATGATGAAAACTTGAATGTTGTAGCCAGAACAAACCTAGCTAGACCTATTATTAAGAGAAACAGTGATGGGTATGTGTTTCGTGTCAAGGTAGATTTTTAGTGGATAATATTTTAGGCCTTGATATATCAACATCATGTATTGGGTGGTGTGTATTAGGCCCTAAGGGCCAACTAGTTGCGATGGGGTATATACCACTGTCTAAACATATAGGCCTCTTTAAGAAGGCACAAGAAGCATCAGAACATCTGTCTATTATAGCCGCGCCGTATAATATAACTAAAACCTATATTGAGGAGAACCTTCAAGCATTTCGACCTGGTTTATCTTCTGCAAAGACCCTGCTAACATTGGCCAGGTTTAATGGGATAGTGGGTTATTTAGTACAACAACAATTTGATTTTGAACCAGAATATATTAATGTCAACGCGGCAAGGAAGCTAGTTGGCCTAAAGATTGTCCGCAAGTCTAAGGGTGGGGCTCCTACAAAGGAACAGGTACATACATGGGTTTCTGAACGGGTAGCCTTCAACTGGCCGACCAAGACACTAAAATCAGGGCCTAGAAAGAATCAAACAATTTTAGAACCAGGATGCTACGATGCCGCAGATGCATATGTAATTGCTCAAGCAGGTTATCTAACAAAAGATTAGTTTAGTTCGAATGGGCTAGGATAATCTGAAATGAACACTTATCCATTAGTGGGTATATTATAGGTAAGATGTCTTTAACGAGCGATAAAATATCATTTTTGAGTAGGGTTTTTGGTACATGTGTGCTTGGCAATGATGGCATAAACGTGTCTGTTTGTTGCCCAAATCCAAAATGTAGCACATATGGTAATTCATCTAAGAAAAAATTGATTATCCGAGTTGATACTGATCAATATCATTGTTGGGTATGTGACCTTAAAGGTAGAAACTTATCATATCTTTTAAAAAGACATTTTCCTAGACATTTATCTGAGTACTTAACAAGGTTTTCTAAAAAGTCATTTAAACCGATTGATATTGTCGAAGAAGAAATTCTAGTATCAGTTCCAGAGAATTTTGTACTTTTAGCAGCTAGTCTATCGAGCAAGGACCCCGACGTTCGGAGCACAATTAGATACTTGTCAAATAGGGGCCTCACATCAAAAGACTTATGGTATTTTAGGTTCGGAACCTGCACTAGGGGCAGGTACCGCCGCCGCGCTATAATGCCATCTTTTAATGCTGATGGGGATCTAAATTACTTTGTTGCAAGAACGATCGATGATGATTCAAAAATGAAGTACTTAAATGCAAAAGTACCAAAGAAAGATGTTATTTTTAACGAAATTAATATCGACTGGTCTTCTGAGTTAACTTTGGTAGAAGGGCCCTTTGATCTAACAAAATGTAATGATAATGCGACGTGTCTGTTGGGTTCACACTTCTCAGAAGACTATAAGTTATTTCAACAAATTATTAAAAATTCAACTCCTGTGCTGATGGCACTGGATCCGGATGTTAAATTGAAGACGCAGGAATATGCACGTAAATTATCATCTTACGGTATCCGAATTCGGATGTTGGATTTAGGGCAGTTTTCTGATGTTGGGGAAATGTCAAAATTGGATTTTGCATGTGCATTGCAAAAGGCAAAAGAGTGGCAGCCGGATGATAGACTATATAATCTATTTGATACGGTAAAAAGTGGATCAATTTTGTAGATCCTGTAGGATAGTTTATGAGTTTAAAGTGTATACACATTTCGGATATTCATTTCCGTGGCTTAAGTCGTCATGATGAATATCGTAGGTCTTTTGAGAAATTTTTTGAGATTGCAAAAGATCTTGACCCGGATGTTATTTACGTCGGTGGTGACATTGTTCACTCGAAGACACAGGGGATATCACCTGAGTTAATTGATATATTAAATTGGTGGTTTACATCACTAGCAGATATTGCCCCCACACATGTCATTCTAGGGAACCATGATGGCCTAATTTTAAACAAGCATAGACAAGATGCAATCAGCCCGATTCTTTCAGCATTAAATAATCCGAATATTCATTTATACAAAAATTCTGGTACGTACCCGATTGGCATCCCGGGATTTAATTGGTCAGTATTTTCATGTTTTGATGAAGAAAACTGGCCGAATGTTAAGCCTACTCCTAACGAAATTAATATTGCATTATTCCATGGAGGTGTTAGGGGCTCAAAGACAGACATCAATTGGAATATCGAGGGCGAAGTAGATGTAGATTTCTTTAAGAATTATGACTTTACTATGCTTGGTGATATTCATAAGGTACAATATTTGGACGATGATAAGCGTGTGGCATATTGTGGTTCATCGATCCAGCAGAATTATGGGGAAACACCCGGTAAGGGATTTTTGTTTTGGGAAATTGAAGATAAAGACAATTTCACTAGTACGTTTTATGAAATTCCCCATGATCAACCATTTGTGACGATTGACTGGAGTGAAGATGTTCAGTCAACATTAGACTTTGCAGAGACATATCCAGATGGTTCTAGATTTAGAATTAGAACGAACTCACCGATATCACAACCAGAGATAAAACAATTACATTCTGCTTTAAAAGAGTTTAAGGATGCAACTGAAGTTGTATATAAGAATGAGTATGACTCTGATGTTACAATTATTAAGTCAAATGGAACGTCATTTTTTAAGGATGATCTACGAGACTCTAAGACACATTGTAAGTTAATGAGAGAGTATTATTCTGATTTAGACTTAACAGATGATGAGTGGGATAAGTTAGAGGAACTAACTACAACCACCGTAAATCAGCTAGCGCATAATGATGCTGCTAGAAACATTAAGTGGTCTATTAGGCGTTTAGAGTTTGATAATATATTTTCCTATGGTAAAGGTAATGTAATTGATTTTGAGAATTTAGGGGGAATCACAGGCCTATTTGGCCCTAACAGGATAGGTAAATCATCAATCCCTGGCGCTATAATGTATGGCCTTTTTAATACAACAGATAGGGGTTCAATTAAAAATTTACATATTATTAATTCACGAAAGGGGTTCTGTAAGGCGGGGATTGATATCGCAATTTCTGGTAAGAACTTTCGTGTTGAACGTCAATCTGTTAAGCATGAAACTAGGGCTGGAAAGCTTCATGCTGTGACACACTTAAATTTGCATAAAATTGACGATGGCTTAGCAATTGATATGACAGAAGAGCAACGCCGCGAGACTGAGAAGGTTCTACGTAGCCTTATTGGTACTAGCGATGACTTTCTATTAACGTCACTAGCCAGCCAGGGTGAAATGAATGCATTTATAAAACACAAGGCAACTCAGCGAAAGTCAATACTAACAAACTTTTTAGATCTAAACATATTTGAGAATATGTTAGACCTAGTTAAGGATGAATCTGCGACCGTTAAGGCTTTATTAAAATCAGTCCCAAATATTGAATATGAAACAAAGATTCTAGAAGCACAAATTGAACATGATGCAAAAGCAAAAGATCGCGACTTAGTTGATGCAGAATTAACCAAGCTAAGGAAAAAGCTTCAAGGTCTTAAGATTTCTTTGGCTACTCACAAAGATAAAGATATCGTAACACCGGATGATGTTACTATTCAGCAGAAAAAAATTGATGCTGCTAATAATGAATTACTACAAGCAAGATCAAGGATATCTGCCCTTAATGATGAAATTACTATATTAAACGAAAAATTAGTAAAAATTGAAAATATTAGAAATGTCTTTCCGATTGATGATCTTAAAGAGAGATTAGCAGCGCAGCTTGGTCTTGAGCGATCACTAATTCAATTACGTCATGATCATGAGAGGGAAAAGACGTTATTAAAGACACAAAAGAATTCTATTAAGCGCCTTGAAGAAGTCCCTTGTGGTGATTCATTTCCAACATGTAAATTTATAAAGGAATCACATAAAAACAAGAAATTATTAACAGGGCAGCTAGAAAAGACTGGTGAGATATTAAGCCAGGTAAAGGTAGCACAAAAAGCGTTAGACGTTTTATTATTAGAAGACTTAAGTACAAAAATACAGAAGTATGATGATGTTTTAAAGCAGGAATCAGAGCTTAAGGTAACAGTTTCAAGCAAAACGGTTGAGCTTCATGGATTGCAATCTAGAGAAGCTTCTTTAGATTCTGAGATTGATAAAGATACAAATATCTTAAATGACATGAAGCTTAGGGTTTCGTCTGCCAATGTTTCAGCTGAAATAACAAAGATAAAGGGTGAAATAGTTTCTCTTACTGATGACATTACCACAACTGATGCAAAGAGGATGTCTTTAAGTGAGTTGATTGGCCGCTTATCAAATGAGATTATAAAGCTTAAGACAGATAGGGACAAGTACACTGAGTTATTGGCTAGCTGGAAAACATACGAATTATTTATGAATGCCGTTTCAAAAAAAGGCATACCACTTCAAATTATAACATCACAACTCCCTGCAATTAATGCAGAAATATCAAAAATTCTTCAGGATGTTGTTGGGTTTACTGTGGAGCTCGAAGCTGAGTCGACGTCGAATGCTATGGATATTTACATAAACTATGGTGATTCACGTAGGATTATTGAATGCGGATCTGGGATGGAGAAAATGATGGCATCTTTAGCTATTCGAGTAGCCCTTATTAATGTTTCTTCTTTACCAAAAACTGATCTACTGGTAATTGATGAGGGATTTGGCGCATTAGATGATATGAATGTTGAATCTTGTAATAGGCTGCTTAAGTCTTTAAAACGGTGGTTTAAGAATATTTTAGTAATTTCTCATGTTGATGGAGTCAAGGATATTGTTGATAATACTATCGAAATATCTTCTAACGGAAAAAATGCACAGGTAATTTGTAATGGTCTGGAAAAAACTGACACAGAATAGAAAAATGCTAGAAGACGTTTCAGGATTTAAAATTATAATTCCTGAAGGGCACATGAAGACAGTTCCTTTAGATTGTGACATATGTGGATTTTTAATGCGTGACTATAGTGATGCCTCGCTTTACAGTAAATACGGTTGTTGCGCTAGCTGTTTTATGAAATGGGTAGAATATGATATTGACGGGTGGCATGCAGGAAGGCGCCCGACTAGCAATGAAATAGAAAAAGAAAAAGAGAAAAGACTATTACAACCGTCCTATCTAGTTAAATAATGATAAAGGTAAATAATTACTAATGATGAGGAATCACAGGAGAACTGAGGAATCACAGGAGAACTTATGTTAAATAGTACAGAAATCAATCAACTCGGTGATATTGTTAATCATACGTGGGGAAAATCTGCTGAAGTAAATGGCCGCAGCGTAACATGCAAACTTAAAGATGATATCGTATCATTCAGATTTCAGACAATTGTTCATTTTGCGTCTGAGATCGCTTTAAGAGAGCAAGTCAAGGCGCTTATTGATGAATCAATGCAAATATTGAATGATGCGGTGGGCGATGTTAAGTCACAGTTTAAAGACCGAACTGGCAATACATTAAAAACTTCAGAGCTTTCAAACCGTGATAATGTTGAACTAATATCTGCAACAGTAAATTCACCTCGTAAGGTTGCGTATTATCGGCGCGATATTGAGCTAGAAATACAAAACTAAAATAGAGATGAAACGGTGCCAGTTAATAAACAAAGACAAGTAAAAGAAATTGTTCGGTGTGGAAAAGATCCCGTATATTTTTTCAATAAATATATGAAGATTCAACATCCCACTAGAGGACTAATTCCTTTTAATACATATGATTTTCAAGATGATTGTGTTAAAAGCTTTGTTGATAACCGGTTTAATGTTATTTTGAAGTCTAGGCAGCTGGGTATTTCTACATTGTCTGCTGCATATGCTACATGGTTAGCTCTTTTTTATAAAGATAAGAACATATTAGTAATTGCCACAAAGCTTTCTGTGGCAATGAACTTTATTAAAAAGGTAAAGGTAGGTATTAAGAGTCTACCACCATGGATGATGCTATCAGAGATAGTTTCAAATAATAAGCAGTCAATTGAGTTTTCAAATGGATCTCAAATAAAGGCAGTACCAACATCTGATGATGCAGGTAGATCAGAGGCATTGTCTTTGCTAATCGTCGATGAGGCCGCATTTGTAAGAAACTTTGATGAGTTATGGATGGGGTTATATCCTACCCTGTCAACGGGCGGCCGTGCCATTGTCTTGTCGACCCCTAACGGCGTAGGTGGTCAGTACTATGATCTCTATATGAAGGCAGCAAGTGGGGAAAATGAGTTTCATCCTACGAAGCTACCATGGGATGTACACCCAGAAAGAAGCGATGAGTGGTTTGAGGACGAATGTAAAAATTTAACAAATAAACAAATTGCGCAAGAGTTGTTGTGTGACTTTGCAGCCTCCGGAGACACATTTTTATCAGCTGAAGATATTGAATATATACGTACCCGTATAAAAAACCCGTTAGAAAAATGGGGCCCCGACATGGGGGTATGGGTCTGGAAATATGCATTGACAGAACACAAATATATTATTTCAGCAGATGTTTCTAGAGGAGATGCAGCTGATTATTCTACATTTCATGTTATAGATACTAACGAATCTGAGATAGTTGCAGAATATAAAGGGAAAATACCTCCTGATCAATTTGCTACACTTTTAAATGAAGCAGGGATGAGGTATAACAAGGCAGTTATATGTCCAGAAAATAATTCATATGGTTATGCAGTTATTATGAAACTACAGGAGCTTGGGTATCCAAATCTTTATTATAAAAATCAAAAAGATAAATTTGCTGCGATGTATGGAGAAGGAAATATCTCCAAGGCCGGCTTCACGACATCAGGTGTGTCAAGGGTACAGATCTTAACAAAGCTTGAAGAGGTTTTAAGAAATAGGCAAGTTAATGCGTATTCCTCTCGTTTATACGATGAACTTAAGACGTTTATATGGAAAGGAAACAAAGCTCAGGCTCAAAGAGGAGCAAATGATGACTTAGTAATAGCATTAGCTATAGGTGTTTGGTTGTATGATACAAAACCTGAATACAATAAACACACTGTTGATATTAACGCTGCAATGCTTCAGGCATTTGCTGTAAATAGTAACTCTACAGATAAATCGGTATTTAGTTCATGGAATAACATGAACCAAAACCCATTTAAACCAATTAGCATTGGAAGTGCACCAGTTTCAGGCTCTGATGGTCCATTAGGTGATATGTCATGGTTATTGAAATAATTTATTCTTTTACAAAAACTAGTATATTTGGGTAGAAGAGAATAGGGAACGACATGGCTTCAAAGAAAAATCCAAACTTGTTTCAAAGATTAACCAGACTATTTCGATCTGGTCCGATTGTTAAAAGAAGGGTCCGCGACGTTTCTACATCTAAGCCTGCATCATCTGCTATGGAGATGTTTAAACGTGCTCACAGTGATGTTTATAATAGCACTCTAAGCGCATACGGTGCATTTGATAGAATGTCCAGGTATAGCGATTTTAGCGAGATGGAATCAACTCCTGAGATAGCATCTGCATTAGATATATACTCTGAGGAGACTGTCTCAACAGATGAGAAGGGGCACATGCTCCACATTTACTCAGAAAATAGAAAAATACAGGAATTACTTGAGACCGTTTTTTATGATACTCTTAATATAGATTTTAATCTGGTATTATGGGTAAGGAACTTATGTAAATACGGTGATTTTTTCTTATTCAATGATGTTTCACCTGAGTTTGGTGTTTTAAATGCGTTTCCAATACCCATATCAGAGATTGAACGTGAGGAAGGCTTTGACCCAAATGATCCGGCAGCTGTTCGTTTTAGGTGGATTACACAAGGGAATCAGGTATTAGAGAACTGGCAGGTTACACATTTTAGGCTGCTGGGAAATGATGCATTTTTACCATACGGATCCTCAGTATTAGAAGCAGCGCGCCGTATCTGGCGCCAGTTAATCCTTATTGAGGATGCAATGCTTGTATATCGTGTCATTCGTGCGCCTGAAAGACGAGTATTTTATATTGATGTTGGTAACGTCCCGCCTGAAAATGTTGCAAATTATCTTGAACAAGCCCAGTCATCGCTTAAAAGAAATGCGATTGTTGATAAAACGACCGGACAGGTAGATCTACGTTATAATCCGCTTAGCGTCGATGAGGATTATTTTCTTCCCGTACGCGGGGGTGAATCCGGTACAAAAATTGAGACGCTGGCCGGCGGAACAAATACTGCTGCAATTGAAGATGTTGAATATATCCAGAAGAAGCTTTTTGCTGCATTAAAAATCCCCCGTGCATATCTTGGCTACGATGAAGATGTTGGATCAAAGGCTACGTTGGCCCAGGAAGATATACGATTTTCTAGGACTATCCAAAGGATTCAGAAAACAATACTTGCTGAATTAAATAAATTGGCAATGATACATTTATATTCACATGGTTATGAGGGTGAAGACCTAATTGACTTTGAGTTAAAGCTGTCGAATCCTTCATCAGTTGCCCAACAGCAAAAGTTAGAGCTAATTGCTAGAAAGTTTGAAATAGCTGGCCAGGCGCCTGAAGGCGTTTTATCAAGGGAATGGGTTCGGAAAAACGTCATTGGCCTTCGAGCAGAAGAGATCCAAAAAATTCGTGATGACCAGTTAGATGATAAACTTGATGATCTTAGGGTTGAACAAACTCAATTACCAGAATCAGAGGCTATTAAACTCCCCGGCCCTATGCCTGATGCCGGTGGCGGTGATGCCGGCGGTGATGCCGGCGGTGGTCTTTTTGGAGATGATGAAGGCGGCGACGCCGCCGGCGACGAGGGTGGCGAAGAGGGCGGAGACCTATTTGCATCTGATTTAAGCCCCGGTGACTTATTAACTTCATTAACACCATCGTTAAATTCTGATGACGATGACGACGATGACGATGA
>CEUI01061502.1_pt1 | contig 22062 bp, 32 predicted proteins | sample 531411 | NCBI WGS metagenome assembly CEUI01 (sample SAMEA2622841, study PRJEB7988) | marine metagenome | isolation source: saline water (ENVO:00002010), including
TCGTCGTTAAGACCAACGTCATTAATAAAGTCACTGGAAGCTTTAGCAAGCAGTGTCTGAGCACTACAGGCGGCCTTCAGCGGACCTCCAATAAGTTGGTCCATGGGAAGACCACCAAACTGGTCTGACATCTTTACGAGTTGATCTGGCACAGCGGCCTCCTATTTATTGGATTCTATTTTTCTGTAGGTGTTTTTCTACTGACGTCGAGTGTGTGGAGCTTGGGTGTAGTGCTCGCGGAGGCTATTTGTCGAGATAAGGCACTAAACTCAACACCTTCAGGTGTGATCGTTGGCTCGATTGTTCCTGTTTTTTCCTGCAGTTTCTTAATTTCCGAAGCAAAATATTCTTTCATTGGTCCTGGTGGAGCCGAGTGAAATTGCTTGAATCTTTCCGCGAGTTCCGTTGACATCGCCGTCGTTATCGGAGTTTCGCCTTCGGTAATCCCGCCGACTATTGGGACGTCCTGACTTAATCCGTAACGACGCTTTACCGATCCGACAGACTCCCTCTGGGCCTCTTCTTGTCGTGCTTTAAGGGCAGCGTCGTAACGCTTCTTCTCTTCCCCAGTCATACTCGAAAGTTGTCGTGGCCCTTGCTCGGACGTTGGATAAGGTTCATCTGCCATCATGCTCTCCTACGGAAGCAATTTAATTAACTGGTCGTCGATTCTTGCATAACCCTCTGGGGGCTCACTGCCCTTGAAGATCAGCTTTAGTTTAGCAGCATTGTTTTCTTTTTTGAACCATGATGGCGTATTGGCGCATGGCCGAACCATCAGCTTGCCTTTTTTCTTGTCAGCAGTGAGGCCAGATATTTCAACAGACATTTCGACTTCGAGCGTATCCACGCGAAGACTTTGGCCAGTCGTGAGGGATTGCAGGGGGACCGGAATTCTTTTCTGTACCAGTACTCCATCTTCCCATGTTGGCAGTTCCATGACGACCATACGAGGTGCATATATGTGTCTTCCGTTGTCATCTGTAACGGGATCACCTTTTTCATCTGTCTTCAACTCCCAGAACTCTTCATTGGTGATTGAGTCAAGTTCATGACGTTCAGCAATATCGGTCGCCGCTATAACCGCTGATTGGATGGAATGGACTATGTCGTCTAAAGAATGATCAGCCATGCTGTCTCCAAAAGTCAGCCCTCAGGGATGTCGTGGTAAAACAGGTCCGCGACACGGTCCAAAAGATTTTCAGCCGCGTCAAAATGATCTCGACCAATCCCAGTAGCGATGCGGGTGTCGCAGATAAATAGGCTGTAACCATTATCGAATCGGTCAATGCGGACCTCATCGAATCCGAGATCAGTAAGTGACTCGAACAGGCTATTGAGGTATACGCCTGCAGCATCTTCAGCGGTAATCCCGTGATCAAAGCTCATGGGGAGAGAGTAACTCATCGCTTCGCCCAACGACCAGGACCGCTGCGCGCGTCAATTCGAACTCGTTCGCCAAGATCTACTAAATAAGCAACCCAAGACTCATACCTGACGGGCTCATTAAAGGTTTTGACGGTTGAAGCTGAGAAAGCTTCGGACAACCCCTTCACGATTCGCATTGTAGGTAAACGTTGACCAGACTCGATGCGACTAATCTCAGCTTGAGTTAATCCAGACTCACGAGCAAGGTCAGCCTGGCTCCAATTTCTTGCGTCACGGTACTTCGCAATACTTTTTGAAAATTGATTTGTTGATTCAGGTGGCATGACTACTCCAGTAACCGTTACGGTAGCACGATTTTGGGGTAATATCAAATAAATGTCTTGACGTAGTGGTAAGGGTCTTATAAGATCGGTTCAAAGAGGTCCAGATGATCGACCAACCAACTCTCGAATACGAATTTAGAACATTTCAATCAGATCTTGAAACCATGAGTCAGGTAGAAGCCTTGATTCCTGGGTGCATGGTGTACGTGAGTTCCTTTAACACTCGAAAAGTACGCTTGAAGAACGCCAACCCAGAATATCTACGTGAAAGAGACGAGTGGTTAGTAAAGGCACCCCTCCACGCAGCGTGGTTGTTTGAAGGAATGCTTAGACTTTCCGACGTAAACTTCTGGTGTCGGGCGACGGCGACTCAAATTGTGTCTCCTTGGTCCAACAAGCCCGAAGACAGAGCGCGTCTTCAAGCAGAAGGTCGAATGTTGGTCGAAAGGTCGATTCAAGCGCGTGAAATTAAGGGGTATGTCGCGGATATCGCTACGCCGTACCAACTTATGAGCGCTGCTTGGGCCAATACCAGACCATACGTCATGAATGTTTGGTCCTGCGGTTCAGGAAAGACTTTAGGGACTATTATGGCTGCGTTATCGCGCCCAGGTGACGTGGTTGTTGTGTGTCCCGCTAAAGCTCGTCACGTTTGGTGGAGTCAGGTACAGGAATACTCCAACGTCGTACCCTTTCGGGTGAAACCCAAGGCAGAAGTTCGAAAGAAAGACAAAACATTCGCTGATTACGAGCACGAGTGCCGCGAAAAGGGTCAGAGAAAGTTTGTTATCGTTGGTGCCGAGTCAATCGCCGACAATGTCGACCTTATCAAACAAATTGCGCCGTCGATTCTAATCTTCGATGAGATTCACACTCACGGGAACAGTAAACGCTGGAGAGCCATTCATAATGTGGATGGTACGGTACGATTCGAGAAGCGGAAAACATCTGCCAGTAACAACCCCAACTCTCAAGTAAATCGGCACGCGAGGGCAGTCGCTGTGATGGAAGTGTCTCGAATTAAAAGTGTCCAACTCCGCATTGGCCTGACAGCCACACCTCTTGATGATGGTCGACCCCGACGTTTGTGGTCTCAGCTTGATTTGTTGGCTCCTGGCGGCTTCTCTCACAGCTACTCCAACTTTGCCCTGCGATACTGCAACGCTCGCCCAGGTACCTACGGGGGTCTGGATGATAGTGGTGCGTCTCACATTAAAGAATTGAAAGCTCGGTGCTCATTCTTCGTTCATGAAGTTCCTTACAGTGAATCTCACTCAAGTCTTCCCAGTACACGGGTGCAAGTAGACTATCTGACAAACACAGAGCTTAACCGTGCCGAAAGGTTCAGTGATGAGCAGACATTTACGCAAGCTGTGCGTCAGATGAATCGGGAGGCGGGTTCACGGCCAGATGGTAGGGAGCGTGTCGTCGAGGCCCGACTCGCAGAAGCGTGCAGCCGCAAGCGCCGGTACGTCATTGAAGAGGCTATTGAGGGTCTGAAGGGCGGAGGGAAGGTGGTGATCTTCACCGCTCGGAGGCGGGAGACGGAGTTGTGGGCTCATCAGCTTCGTCAGCAACTGAGCAAGGGCGACGAGGCGCAGAAGGATGTGCCCGTATGGATGGCCCATGGTGGCGTATCAGAGACTGAGCGCGATGAAATGGTAGACGCCTTCCGAAACAGTGACACAGCATGTTGTTTGGTGGCTACCGGTCAGAGTGTGGGCACAGGCGTTGATGGTATGCAGACGGCAAACCTTGCTATCTTTGCGATGCTTCCGTGGAAGCCCGGCGACTTCCTCCAGTGGAAGGGTCGGTTCGACCGATTGGGCGGAAGCCCCACACTACTCAAGGTTGTCGTGGCTCAGGGTACGTACGATGACCGGGTTGTACAGATTCTGGTCGACAAGTTCGGCCCGATTGAGACGTTCTTGAAGGCCGACGAGCTTGATGGATTGGGAGACAAGTTGCTGGGTATGGAAGATGAAGATGCCCTTGTAAGCAGCATTATTAGCAAACTGGAGGTAGCGTGATGGATCTGACTGATGAACGACTTCATAAGAGGCGAGTGCATTGGGCTCAGCTTGTAAAGGAAGGGTACGACCCACGGATTGTGATGCGAGAAGCGCAGAGACAAGGTCTGTATCGGCTGGCGCAAAGTGCGAAGCATCGTATCGCAAACGAAAAAAGAGAATCTTCTTAATGAGAAAGCTACTTATTGATGCGGGTCGAAGCAGTCGAGGGTGGTCTCGTATTGGTACATTCTCTCGTTGTCCTCAGCTATTTGCGTACGGCCAACGACTGAATCTTTCAATGATCCCTGCGAGCGCTCTGACTCGTGGCAGCATGGGACACGTCCTCCAGGCGCATCAACACGCAATCTGGGGGGCAGCCTCGGATGATGGTGTTTGGGTCGACGAAACATGGCATGACGATCCCGATGTCTTCTTGGACCCTGAAACAGCCGTAGAGATGTGGTGCGACACCAATGGTGGGCATGAGCACCTTGAGCGAATGATTGAAACTTTTCGGCGCTATATGGCGCGTCATCCTGAACCTCCGGGAAACGTAATTAAAGTCGAGTATCCGGTAACTGCAGTGCTGGGAAACAAGGATGGTCAGTGGGGCCTGTGGGTCGTTCACTTGGAAGATGCGGACTTTGACCGTCGCGCTGCTTCCGTAAAGGCTTGGGACGGGGGCATCATTGAGCCCACCCCCTTAAACTGTCCTGGTCACAAAGACTCCGGTGCGGCATTGGTTCTGACTCGGCGACTTGACATGGTCACCCGTGAGCGCGGGGGACGCACATTTATCTGGGACCATAAGCATCAGGCCCGTGTTCAGGCGAATAAAAGTGTCGACGGCTACGCAATTGACGGTGGCTTTGCTGCTTTTCGAATTATGGGTAAGCAGATGTATGGCAGTGATTTTGGTGGTCTCGGATTGAACTTGATTCAGACACAGGAGCCTTGGCGAGTGGCTCGTCCAATGGTTCCGAGGACACCTCACAGAGACGCACACTTTGCAGAGATGCTGTGGCGAGAAGAACACAGGCTTGCGCGATTAGAAGTAGACTCGCCAACATTCTGGGACTGGCCCAAAGTCCAGCACGAAACCTCGTGTATCGGGAGATATGGTGCCTGTCCGGGCATTAAGTTTTGCTTTTACGGCTCAGCCGCGAAAACTATTTAGGAGAGTACAATGAGTGACCAAGAACCGCCTAACGTAATGATTACGGTGTACGGAAAACCAAAACAGAAGAAGACCAGCGATGCACTTGCTGCGTTTCCTACAGCCTTGTTCTGTGGGGTTCCTTCCGCGATTACCCTCGTGGCACAGAATGAACTGGGCTTTACGCCCACGGTACATGAGAAGCCACCAAGAAACTTGACGCAGCTTGTAGATATGCTGAAGGCGTTGTCGATGTCGAATACGGCTAAACAATACGGTGCCGTCGTTGTTGATGACCTCAGCCACTTGTGCCAGCAATCAATGTTGGAGTGGGTTGAAGATGCCCCAACGGGACGCAGCGGGAAGAAGGATAGGTTCTATCCCTATCAGCAGTTGAACCAGAAGTTGCTTGAGATTGCGCACACAGCGAGGCACTTGGGCGTACACCTTCTCATGAACTTCCACGAAAGAATGCCGGGCACAAACGCTGACGGACGTTTTTGTCCTGGTGGACCAGATGTCCCTTCGCGGAACCAAGTTGAAACCCTGCCTTCCTGGTGCGACATCAGCGTACGTTCGATGATTGACCCAACGTACCCAGACCCGTGGTTCCCAAGCGTTTATTACTGCGACCCCACAAATCCAGAGTGGGTTACAGGTGATCGCACTGGGGTTTGCTCAGCAAAAACCCCCGGTAACTTACGCGAGATTCTACGGGCCGGCGAAAGCAACTACCAGTTAAGTAGACTTTCCGGTCTGGAATGGCAAGATGAGGTTGCACAAACTGTAGCAGACGCTATTATTGAGGGTGCTGCCATTCAGGAGGCTATTCAGTCAGCAGTTTCAGGGCGAAAGGATAATCGCCTTCATCTTCGATGGGCTTGCCAGGATGGTATCGCCCGTGGCATTCTATCTCAACAAAGCAATCAGTCTTTGTTTGACTTCTCGGATAAGGAAGAGGCGAGTGTTTCCTCCCCGAGTCTACCACCACCACCACCAATTAACTAACCAACAAAGGAGCCATAATGGCTATCAAAGTATCAGGTAATGCATTTCAAGGTATCAGCGCTTTGGGGTCTTCTGTACCCGAAGCCGGATTTTACGAGGTCAGCATCGTAACTCTGGAGCGGGCACCAAACGACAAACCGACAACCCGTCGTGTTCATGTTCAATTTGAGAACGGTTTTAAGATGTTCTCATTTTTGAGTGTGCCTTTTGACGACACGGGCGCAATGCTCACAGACCTCACAGACAAACAACTGCGAGGTCGCATGGCTGTTCTCCGTTCAATCCTTGAGTCTCTGGGTTACACCTCAGCGGAGATCGAAGGCGCTGCGGAGATCAACACCAACTGGTTCCTTACCGCGCACAACGGTGGTCGGAAAGCTTATGTTGAGTTTGTGCCCGGACAAAAGGGTGTTCAAGGTTCTTACAACGAGATTGGCAAGTGGCTGTCGAAGAAACAATTTGAAGCTTTGAAAGGAGCGTCAAACGCCACACCTTCGGTTGCAGCAAAGCCTGCGGTGACAAACGGTGCCCCTGTGCCGTCTGCTGGAGTGTCTCTGCCGCCTCCTGCGAGCACCGCCCAAGGTATTGTCAGCTAAACCGAGAAGACCAGGGGGTGTCCTGTACCTCTAAGGGCCGAGCAGGGAGGCATGTCGGTGGTCGAGTAGATGCCTTATTTTTTAATTTTTTAAACCGGAGAGAAAATGTTTCACGAGTTCAAAACAAAAGATGGTGTCATTGGCATCAACTCAACCCACATCGTTCACGTCCGTGCCCTGTACCCGCCTGTCAGAGAGGGGGAAGATTTTACGCTGATTACTTTGTCAACGCCTCTTGAAGAAATTGGGCATGGATTTCCCAAGACCGTTGAGGTTCACGAAGGTTACGACACGGTTATGGACAAGCTTGTCATTGTGTGATGCCCGCAAGTACAAACCCAAAACAATGCGGTGCTCGGTGCGATGAGTGTCCACTCGGACCCAACGGAGCACTGCAGAAAGATGAATGGCGTCCCGTTACGGGAGAGTTTCATCCAGGCGCTAAGATCTTTGCCCTGGGTGAAGCCCCTCGTGCCGAGGACGTTCGCTCTGGTCGACCCCTTATGGGGTCTGCGGCGTCTGAGTGGTCTCGGTTTTTAGCGGCTGCGGGCATCAATCGGTCTCACGTAGATCTGGATAATGTCATCGCTTGCAAGCCGCCCGGTAAGGAGGGAGGCGCATGGAACCGGATGGAGAAGTCGCTGGATCGACTGAACAAAAAACGAATCAGTCAGGGTAAAGACCCTCTTCCGCACCCAGCAGATTGCTGTAGGCCGAGACTGATTAAAGTGCTTGAAAAGTACGATAAGTTTATTGCCTTAGGTAAAACTGCAACACGAGTCTTGTCAGGTCAATCGGGTAGCATCCACGGTTTACGTGGTGGGCCCATGTACATCGACGATGAATGGCTCTGGAGTCTTGAGCCCACATCTAAGAAGATGCTGGCTACATTCAGCCCTCACTACGTAACGAGAGCACCAAACTGGCGACCAGTCATTGAGTCTGATGTATCAAAGGCTATGCGTTGGTTTAACGACACCTTGCGGTGGACTGAGCCCGATTCAATAATGAACCCTACTCCCGAGGAGCTTGAAGCCTTTCTGGCGCAACCTGCGCCCTTCTGGGTGTACGACGTTGAGACTGATGGCATCGAGCCGCTGGAGTGCAATCTCCGCACCATCGCCATCGCCATTCCGGACCTGGATGCTGATGGTAAAGCTGCGCGCACGAAGCCTCATCAGAACTGCCGGGCGGTGGGGATAGGCATCCTCTCAACAGATGGGGTCACACGCATCTACCCACAAGAGCCCGAGTCTCGGATCCGCGAGATATTGTGTGCTGCTTTTACTGATGGTCGTGTCTGGGTTGGTCACAACGCCGGCTACTATGACCGTATGGTTGTCGAGTCACAGTTGGGGGTCACGCCCAAGCCGTTGGTTGACACCCTGTTTCACGCACGATTTAGGTCACCAGATTTACCCAAGGGCCTGAAGACGATTGGATCAGTTCTCACAGACGTGGAGCGATGGGAAACAACAGAGAAGGGCACAAAGATATCGACTGGTAGCCAAGACGACACTGAACTTCTGAAGTACAACATCATTGACACCGTTGTGAACGCGAGGATTACCGTCCCGCTTATCGATGCGTCTGTAGAGATGGGTGCGTTCCGACCGATTATGCCGACACTAAAACCGACTCACTGGTCAGAAAGTGACTCGTGGAACTTAAACGAGGTTGACCACGCAACACAGGACATGTGTGTTGGTATGCACAAATCCGGCGTGTGGATTGACCAGGAGCTTCGGGGGTCGCTTGAGTGTGAGTATGAGATCTCAGTTAAGAAGCGATACAAAGCGTTACAAAAGTACGTTGATAGTAGCTTTAATCCTGGTAGCGTAGATCAGATTCGCAAACTTCTGTATGAGACTTGGAGTTTGGGTATTCCTTCATCGATGAGTACGAACGAGTTTTATACAGAGACGGGTGCTCCGGGCACGGGTGACGCCGTGATTCGCGGTCACTTGGCTTCGGGGCAATTGAGCAGTAGTCAAGAATCATTTTTGAAAGAGCTTCGACTATATCGAAGAGAGAAGAATAAGATTTTGGGTACGGTGTTGGTTCCGCTTAGGCGTAGAAGCCAAGACCCAGACAAAGGATTAGTTCATCTGGATGGTCGCGTCAGATCCACATGGAACGCCCATGTTACCAGTGTGGGTAGACTATCTAGTTCTGGTCCAAACCTCCAGAACATTGGTAACCGAAAGGGTCAAGGTAGATTGAAGTCGATCTTCTGCGCTCCGCCTGGACGCATACTTGTAGGTGCTGACCTTGACCAAGCTCATCTAAGAATCACAGCATGTTACTGGCAGATACCTCGACTGCTCGAATGCTTTGACACGGGTAAGGATCCGCACAACCTGCTGGCCTACGATGTTTTTGGTAGCGACTTCAAGAACGCCAGCGGGTGGGGTCCGGACGGATTTAGCCTCAGTCGGAAACCCGGTGGTGGAGAAGCAAAGGCTATGCGTGATGTCATGAAGACCTTTCGCTACGCCTCAATCTATTGGGCTGATCCGATGACTGTCTGGCAGGTGCTGACCAGCACAGAGACGGACGACGGTAAGATGCCTTACCTGAAGTTCGAGCCCAGAGAAGTCAGACACTTCCACAACAAGTGGTTGAAGGCAGAGCCAGAATGGATGGATGCCTGGAATCAAATGCTGGGACAATACAACCAACAAGGCTTTATGGAGGAGCCGGTCTTTGGTCGGCGCTCAGGTCCGCTGTCAGACGGAAAGAAGAATGAGGTCGTGAACTTCCCGATACTTGCAGCAGAGTCTTCTATTATGCGGCTCGCAGAGCAGGCGGTGATTGGAGAGTTCGCGTTTAATTTTGCAGGCGAGGGAACCGGAATGATACATCAGTGCCACGATTCTATCGCTGTAGAGATCCCCTTGCCGGATGGGTTGCCGCCAGATTGGAAGCCTGTAGATGGCGAGCCTTTACCGAAGGCACTTGAGGATGCCAGGCGTACTGTTGAGGAGTGTATGACCGTGACTATCCCTGGTTGGGATGTTAAGATGACCGCTGAAGCTGAAGTCGGACGCAGCCTGAAAGACATATAGGAGAGTAAATGGAACAGTCAAAATGGTTCTTGGCGCATTCTAAGCAGGATGACCCAAGAGAAATTGAACAATGGTGCGCTCAGATTGGACGATCACTTGTTCAAGATGGTTGGGAAACGAAAATCATTTCAGGGCGAGACGACTACGAGACTCGCAGTGCTGCCCTGGGTGGGTGGAAAGCATGGTGTCATGACGTACCGCATGGGAAAGACTTTACTGGAGCACCGATGTTTCACGGAGTTATTGTTCCCGTCTACTCTGACAATGAGAACCCTACAGTAGGGAAGGCTACTGCGCAGATACTCGAAGGCTTTATGTCAGCGGGAAAGCACGTGTATGTCTGGTGCCCTGCGCGAGATAAATTTTACCCAGTCGACTCAGTTGACGTTTTACCCGAAGAAGACTGGCTCGCCTGGGCACGGTTAGACTTTAAGTGTTGACACACTGGTAAGATTTCGATAGAGTCAATTGAAACCAAGCGTAACAGGAGGACTTATGTCTACGCGACCATATGTTGAGCATGTCTACAGTAATCTGAAGTCACCTCGACCCAACGGAGATGCCTGGGGCATCGATATCGGACCCAAAACTTTGATTGTTGGTTCGAACACAAGCCACAAAAGCACAATCGTTCAAGCTGTTGAGCTTGCAATTGCAGGTTCGGCTGATGATATCATTGGGAGAAGCATCGTATCTGACGCTGCGTTGCTACTTACACTTGCGCCGGGGGACGAGCTTGGGGTTACGGCAAGGCTTAGTGACGGCAGTACGGCGAATTACAACGCCCGTAGAGAGGATGGCAAGGTCAAGCGCCCTCAGCATGATGGGCCGGGGGCACAAAGTCTTGTCCACCGTTCGGTTGCGGCTGCGCTTTCAGGTTCGGCCACAACGGCGAGGAAAGCCTTTCTCGAATGGTCGAGTAGTGGTGTCAAACGGGATGACATACTCGCATGTCTACCAAGCGCACTACACGGTAAGTACGGCGACATTGCGCAGCATAGGGGCCGAGACCTCAGTGAAACCAAGACCCTCATTGAGGTTCTGAACTACGCTAACTCTCGCTCTCGTGAGATCTCTAAGGAGATCAAGGGTGCGCAGTTGGTGTTGGAAAACATCGGTGACTCTATCGATGCAAAGCCTACCGACGAAACCATGGAGAAGATGCGGTTTGCTGTGGCCGAGGCACGAGAGATTCTTGATGCCTCTATCCGTGCCGCGAGCACAGGCATGACTGAAGAAGAGAAGCAGTCTGAACTTGAGCGATTGGCGCAGCAATTGAATGCGTGGGAACAGAACACTTTGACTTGTGAGCAGCAGAAGAAAGATCTGTTGGCGCAGCTTCCAAGTAAGGGCGACAACGTCGACCTGGCGATTGAGATTGTGACTGTGGCAACAGAACACTCGCTGGACCAGTGCCCTGTTTGCAGTAGTCATGTTGGCTTGGAGCACCTGCAGAAGTGCCGGTCATTTTACGAGCAGCAAGTGGAGTCTTGGGAAAAGCAGTCTGAGCCAATCATTCAGAAGTTGGTTGAAGCTGACAAAGCAATCGATAGTTCAAATCAGAACATGGCTGCTGTTCAGGCGGAGATTAACCGCGTTCATGGTTTACCGACTCGATCTAAGGATTCGAGGGCTATTCCTGTAAACGACGCGCAGTCTCGGCTTGAGGTAGCGATGGAGACCCTCACGAAGATGGAGCTTGTGTGCGAGCGGTGGAATGATTTAACCAACGCACGTAAATCTATAGAGTCTCTTACGAACGACCAGGAAAGCTATCGTGCCTTGCGCATTGCATGTGAGGAAGCGGTAGGCTCGCTACTGTCTGAGCAGACACGCAACTTTACGGAACTGGTTCAGACTTACTTGCCCGACACCTGGAAGTTTAAGATTGAACTCATGGACGGTGAGCGGGAGGTGTTCCGCATGGGATTTGAGCGCGATGGTAGACTCCACTGCGCTTTGTCTGGTGCCGAGTGGGCCACGGTGATCACGGCTGTAAGTATGGCCGTCTCTACTAAGCTCGACTCAAATGCCCCTGCAGTGCTTGTACCCTACGACCGAGCGTGGGACGCACGAACTCTGTCTGCCGTGATGAAAGGCTTCTTGAATTTTGAGGGGCAGGTAATCATCGCAAGCACGGTTCGCCCGATGGGGCGTCCTCCTAAGGGGTGGACAATCCTCGACATGGACGTCATCAGCAAGGAGTGGGCTCATGGCCCGGATGAACCTGAAGAAGAGTCTGAGCCGGTAGAGGAGACGTTTAATCATAAGCCAATACGTAAGAAGGTTCGTAACGATCGTGGCTTGAGTGTGATTAGTCGCAGTGCCAAGAAGCTTGAGGAGCGAGGTTTCTTGATGGCTGACATCCTTACGATGACAAAGGAAACGGCAGCGCATTTAATCGAGAATAACGTTGAGCCTCACACGGTTACGATTACGGCTGATGGTGGATTCAAGGTGAAGAAGGTAGACAACATACTGCCTATCAACTTGCCTCCGGCACCATAGCGATATGTTTTGCGCTAAGTGCGGGAACAAGACGAAAGTGACGGACTCTCGGAACTCAGACTCCGAGAGCGTCAGAAAGAACTTTGTATCTATCGGCACCTACATGGGTCGGTACACTCCTGATTGGGTGTATCGACGCCGAAGGTGTAATCACTGCAATATTTCTTTCAGTACCGTCGAGCTATCGTTCGAGGATCTTCAAGCTGGTTGGGTACAGAAGTACTGAGTCAGGACTTGATTTCGTATCGTTCCAAAGTTTGGAATGAATACGATCCATCATCGTGAACCACAGTAAACGTTGGTGGGTTTCGCGCGCCCATAGAACTTTTGGGTGCGTGGCTCAAGCAATCAATTGCAGCTTTGTACTTTGCTTCATCGGAGAAGGTAATGATTTTCTCACCTGAGTTAGTAAGAATATACACACTCACAGGCGCAAACTTTTTTGGTGCCGCTTTTTTCGGTGCAGCTTTTTTGGGTGCAGCCTTTTTAGGCGCTGCTTTTTTTGCAGGTGCTTTTTTCTTTGGTGCGGCGGGTTTTTTAGCTGTGGGCATGGGTCCTCCTGTTGCCTTGAAGGTAAGTATAACAGGATGTTGTGCCCGATGGTTTGACACGGGGTAGCGGAACTCGATAGTCTGATGGGGTCGGGCAAGAAAATGCTTGGTTTGACCACTCAAACTTTGTGGGTGTGTCGCTAATAGTTGGGTTTGATATTGCAATAATCTTAGGCGGTGAAAGTGGAAGTAGATGGCACAGTAGGGATGGAGAGCCCTGGGAGCCAAAGCGGAGAGTCAGAACAACTTTCTGCAGTTGAGCGCGGTTCGGAACTTATTCAAAATCTGATCGATAGGCTGAGTTCTGGTGACAGGCCAGAGCAGCGTGCAGCGTGGGAATCAGTTCAAAATCCAGACACGATAAACCTTTTGGTTGAGGCGTGGTTGATTGACGAGAATCAAACCAGGATGAACCTCACGTTGGTCGAGATGGTTCCTCGGCAGGTACAAAGGGCGCGTCAATTTAAGCGGACGATTGAGACGTTAGCTAACGAAGTGAGGCGTCGTCGCTCAGACGAAATGCTTGCCGACATTGAAGAGCAGCTTGGTGAGCTTCCGACTATTGATGTGATGTTGGACGGTGGAGCGCCACCACCAAGTATCGTGTCACGTCAAGTGCTCGCGACATTACGCGCGCCTCGCGGTTTCGAGGTAGACTTTAACGGTGTCTACCGGTTGACCGCTCAAGCAGACGGCACAATCTCACGAATGAAAATTGCGCTTGCACCTATATTTATCGCTGGTCGTACAGTTGACGTTCTGACGGGTGAGACCAAAAGACTGTTGGTGTGGCGTGGTGCAAGTGGGTGGCGGTCAAGGGTTGTAGAGCGACGAACAATACTTGATACGTCAAAGATCATTAAGCTCTCAAACTGGGATGCCCCGGTAAGCACTAACAACACGTTGCACATGGTGTCGTTCTTGTCAGAGTTTGATGCGGAGAACGCGCAGCGGTTTCCTGTGGTGCAATCTGCATCGTCAATGGGGTGGCAGCCAGACGGTGGGTTCTTGATGCCCGATATGTACTACGCCTCTGATTCGAACAATGACCGTGACTTTGCGCTTACACCGCCGTCAGGACTGGAGACATTGTCCGGTGGTTGGAAAACTGAAGGTACGTGGGAAGAGTGGTTGGATGCGATGCGTTTGGTCGAAGACTTCCCGTACATGTTTATCGCTGCTTATGCGAGCGCGGCTGCGCCTTTGCTTGAGGTGTTGCACATTCCTGGCTTTGTGCTCGACTTCAGCGGTGAGACGAGCGGAGGTAAGACTACAGCGTTGAGGTATGCTGCATCGGTATGGGGAAGGCCCGCAGAATCCTACCCGACAGCAATGTATTCCTGGGACGCGACTAAGGTTTGGATTGAGCGCACGAGTGGGTTCTTGAAGAATCTGCCTTTGATCTTGGATGAAACAAAACGTGCGAGGCACAACCGTATTGTTCGTGATGTCATCTACGACTTCTGTCAGGGGCAAGGTCGTGGTCGCGGTTCGATTGAAGGCACGAGGCACACCGAATCGTGGCGATCAATACTTATCAGCAGCGGAGAAGGTGCGGCGACATCATTTTCGCAGGACGCCGGCACCCGCGCCAGGGTGCTGTCGCTCAAGGGTAAGCCTCTTGGTGACGACGTAGTGGTGGGTTCGGCTGCGAGTGAGGAAGCTCAGGCCATCTTGGCGCGCACATACGGGCATCTGGGACGGCGAGTAGTGCAGTATCTTGTGGCAAACAAGGAGCGTCACGGAGACATTCGCGCGGTGTTTCAGACGGCGCGTCAGAAGTATTCGGAGATCGCTGACTCAGCGGTGGCTCGTAGGCACGCAGGGCATTTGGCGGTGTTGGAGGTGTCGTCCAGCATTGTGCATAGCCTCGGCGTACCGATGCCTGCGGTTGATCCGTTCCTGTGTTTGTTGGAGTCGCAGCACGATGCAGGTAAGGATGCGGATAGACCGCTGTCTGCGTTGCAAGACTTTCTGACCTGGTGCGCCACTAATCAGAAACGCTTTTGGGGGCGGGGTGAAAGGGACCGCGAGGGTAACACCAAAGCTCCGCCACAAGGATGGGTTGGCGCGTGGGAGAAACAAGCAGACTGGGACTCTATTGCGATTACGACAACGGCATTCAACAATCTGATGCGCGACCTCGGACACGAACCTGATGAAATCGTGTCTCGGTGGAACGACAGGGAGTGGTTGAAACGCAGTGGTGGTCGTCAGAAAGCGCGCAGTCGAGTCGTTCGGGTCGATGGCGCTCCCACACGGTGCTACTGCATTGACCGGCACGCGGCCGATATGGCAATCGAATCCGAATAAAGGGGACCTCTGTCCCGGCTCCGAACCTCAGATGCGGATGGAACCTCCGCCAAGAAAACACCGGCACACGAATGCGTACCGGCGACACAAAAAAGTTGGGCCCAGGTGGTTTGAAAAAAGGGGTTGCCCCCTAATTTTTTGGTGTGATGTCGCGAATCCGTAGCATGCGGAAGAATTCGAAGAACTTGTGGAACTCGGGGTGTGGGGTCATGGGTCACCTCCTTAGTTGATGACGTATACACATCCGTGCCAAAAGACGAATAGCCAGAATATGAGTTCGAGTTGTTGGCGGATATCGATATACATTAGAACGGCTCTGATTTGTAGTTGTGGGCGGCCAACCACTCGGGTGTGGTGAGGTAGAAAGCTGGTCCGGCCTCGTCGTCTTTGAGTAAGTGTTGGATGAGAGGTAGTAGGTCGGTGATCTCCTCGCGGCTGAGTGGCATTACGGGTTCGAGTTTCGTGGGGTGTTTAGTGCTGTAGGAAGCCAATGATTTTTACTCCTGGGTGTTTGGTTGCGTCGCATAGCCCACATGTGTTGCAGTCGCGTCGACCGACCTGGGCAGGGCAGAGACGTACAGGGGTTCCTGCTGGTGTGGTGTACTGTTGACCGGACCATTCCGGTGTGTTGCGTAGCTGTGGTTTACGTGCGCCCGGTGCTTTGCAGTCGGTGATTGTGACGGCGGCACGCCAGCCAGCGGCTACGGCTTCGTCAGCCTCGGCAAGGGTATCGCACGAGGCCATGGCGAGACCTTTGAGGTGAGCGCCTTTGTCGCGGAAGAAGTGTGTGTAGATCAGCACACCTTTCATGCCGGCGGTTTTAGCTTTGGTGTGCCAGGACCGAACGGTAATGCGCGAGAATACGTTTGGGTCTCCACCAACAGCAGCGCGCATGTATCGAGCGGCACGGCGTGCGTTAGCGATGGCGTATTCGATGGTGTACTCGTGTGGATGTTTGCGTTCGCGGACTCGCATGGACTCGTGGGCACCTTGGGTTTGACCTTGCCAATAGTAACAGCCGCCGCCTGTGTTGGTGACGGGGTCTTTGCGTCGCCATTTGCAGCCATGGCAGGAGCTTTCGGTTGCCTCCTTGGTTTCGCCGACGTACCCCTGTGGTATATTGCCGGTCTTTTTATTGCCCGATGTGGGTCTCCAGAGCATCTTCATGGCATCTCCTGTAGACGAGAGTTCGTGTTTCATTTGAGTTGATTCGCTCTACAAATCCTTCAACGGCGTGACCGTTACTTACGTCCCAGTCAACGGCTTCAACGGCTTTGATCAGCCCTTCGCGTCCGTGCTTAACAAATCGCGATGACTCGGCAGTCTTTTCATCGCCCCAGTCAGTTACTTTTTGTATGAGCGTTACAAGGTATATGTCATTCATGTTGAAGTCCTTGGCCCCTGGTCGTAGCGGTCGCAGTCTGCGTCGCGTTGCAGGGGTTCGATGAGGTTGTAGACGTATGCCGCTGGAGTTGTGGCATTGGATGTTGCGTTGAACTTGGAGCAGAGCTTTGCGAAGTTACTCCACAACACAGGCATGTCAGGTGCGCTGCGGGACACAAATGTGTGGTTGTGGTAAGGGTTGTAGGTGACCTCGATGCGGCGTGTGAGACGTTGAGTATCGGGGAGGTTCTGGAGTTCCTCATCGCCGTAGATCCATGTGCCTTTCGCAAAAGCGTGTACGTTCTTTTTGCGTTCGCGTAGTACACGTTTGCGTCCTGCAGGTTGAACGACCCAGGTGACGTCTTTGAGGGTGACGAACGGTGCGTGTGCTATGACCTTGCCTTTGTGACGTACGCTGTAGCATTTCTTGTGTAGGTTCCAGTAGACTTCGACTTGCATCATGGCTCCGAGGTTTAGGCGGTTATTGGTACAGGGGTTTGACCATACGGGTTAGCTCTTGCGGCGGTTCCTCAACCCCTGTGAAGGCAGACCGCTCTTTTGAAGATGGTAGGGTTTTGGGTCAATGGATTACCCTGCGAACCATAAGGTGGGGGGTTTTGGCCAGACCCCAAACTGGTCGGTTGCCCAGGAGTCTCGTTTTATGTCGGAGTGTATCTGGGATTATATGCGGGTTGACATCCCGCCTGCACTCACAAGCCGAAGTGTTAATCGAGGCGAGTTCCGCTTCGGATTTCGTAATGGTGGATGTCGCCAGTAGCCTGCCATTCTACGGAGGCTACTGTTTCTTCGTTGGCGAAGCGTTCAAGAGTTGCGAAGAGCGCGTCTTTGAATGACTCAGCCTTTACGTGGTCTTGGATAGTGACGATGTATGTATTGAGGTCAGTCATTTGGCTTCGTAGGTGATGGCGGGGTACCATGATCCGTTGCGGCAACGTTCAACGGTGACCTGATTGTTGTAGTCTGCGCCGTCTTGGATTGTCATTCGGCTGAGCCATATTCGTTTGAATTTTGTTTCGACCTTCAGGTTGCCGGTCCATGCTTGGCGTATTGTTGGTAAAGCTTGAAGTTCGGCGAGAGTGTATATGTTTTTCATGGGTGCTCCTGTTTGGTAGGGATGGGATTTTGTTTTGGTTTACCGCAGATCCTGTACTGCGCGCATATAGACGTTGACTACTTGGCTTCGCCAACGTCTACGTACTCACGGATTTGCAAGTTGAATGACGGGATGTGCGCGTCTGTGACTGAGCCGCCTGCGTCAGCAATGGCCTTAGTTGCGTGGTCGATGCCGGCGAAGTGACGGAACGCATTACGTGGTGCGGCGCGTTGGCCGGCTGCGGTGACTGCCTGGTACGCGCTGTACAAGTCGAATGTACCGTGCTCGTTGTGCAGGTCGCCTGTGTGACACGCAGTCCAGTAACGGAATGCTGCAGTGAACTCCTGCGGTTTGACGAGTTGGCGAGCGAAGAGCACTCCCATGTATGCACCAAACAAGTCGTTCCCGACTCGGATGTCGCGCCAGCCTTCGACCATCCGGATGCGTTCGAGGACTGGGCCGACGGCGGTTTCTGTGATTTCGTTGAGCATGCGACCGAGTGTGGGAAACACATTGGTTGTGTGTTTCGCGCTGATCATGTGTTCGCCGGAGAAACAACCGTTGGCGCAGATGAATGGTGCGCTGCCGATGGCGACTTGGTTGGACAAGGTTTTGTCGTAGCTGGAACGAAGGGCGACTGTGATGGCCTGACCGGTCAAGCCGGAACCGAAACCAATCATGCCGAACATTTGGCTGCCGGAGTTGTTGAGTGCATAGGTCTCGAACAGTGGGTCGGCGTCCAGGACGGTTGCCATGGCATCGCGAGCGCCATTGATGAAGGAAGCGTATGGTACTGGTTGGTACTGAGCATTTCCAGAGCGTGGGTGGTATGTGGTCTCGGGGACGGGGACCTCGCAAACGGTTTGATAGTCGGTTCTGTACGCATCGGGGGCACCGATGGTGCAGATCTGTTGGGACTTGAGGTGAGGTAATGGTGCGACCTGTGCGCGATTGAGCGTGTCGTCAAGTCGAGGTGCTGCGATTGGAGTTGTGCTGTAGGGTTGCATTATCGTTCCTGTGTTTGGGTTTGGGCTTTGATTATGAGTCGGGATTGTTGGCGGGCTGTCGTGCATTTGATGCAGTTGCATATCGAAGTGTGTCGGGCCCAGTTGGGGATGACTTCGTAAACTTTCTTTCCACTTTCTATCAGTGTTAGTTGTTCGTCAGTCACTGCGATGGGAGTTGGTTTGGATAGGGTGTATCGCTCACCGTCGTCGAGTACGTAGATAATCATGGTGGGTTATTTTATCGCGAAGCAAGCATCGGTGGATGTTGTGATGATGGAGCCTTGAGCCAGCCCCCCGTGTTGTTCGATGATTGACATGATTGTTTGGACTGGTACGTATGCGTAGACGGTTTCGGTGGGGCGCTTCGCGTCTTCGGCATACTGTATCAGTTCGGGTACTGGTTCGGATGGGAACCCGATTTCGACTTCGTGCCATGGGCCTGAGTCGTCACGCGGGGTGCAGTAGTGACCGCTGCTTGTTTGAAGACTGAAGGTGAGGCCGTCGTTGCAATGGATGAGGGGTCGTCGTTGCCACATGGTTATTTGTCCTGCTTGGGTGGTGGAAATGTGCCGTACTGATTGCGTTCAGTGCGGACCTGAGGGTCGTCATGCATGGCCTGAGCCAGGCGAGAACGGGGTTTTACGGGAGGTTGGTTGACATCGCCGTTGATACTGAAAGGATTGAATGGTTGTCGTGTTGCGTAGTCCTGGAGCACCATTCCAATGACACTCATCAAACCATCAAGTCTTAGTTGTTCCTCTTCGCGACAGGCGCGGAGTTCTGTGGTGTCGGTGTCGGGGTCGTTGTACCAGTTGACCTCGGCTTTGGCTCGGGTTTCGACTGCGCGTCGGTAGGCTTCGATTTGGTCGTTGATCATGTGAAACATGGGGTGTCCTATTTGAGAGGGTGAGCGTTACTGCGAAGTACCATACCTAATATTTCGCGTTGTTCTTTTCGGTATTCGGACAACGTTAGGCTGTCGTCGCCTGTTCGTTGGGCAGCCAACCATTTTCGAGTTGTTTCACATTCCTGTCGGTGGGCACGGGCTAAGTCGACGCATCGGGTAGAGAGTGTGTAGCCGTCGAAATAGAAACGGCCAGAGTCAACGGCCTGTTGTAGTGCCTCGGCATGACCTATGGGGTGGTTGGCTAACAGTCGGATATCGAACTCGAACTCGCAGTCCTCGTGTCGGTCGATGGTGTACCAGTACTGGAGTTTGTTGTAGATAGATTGGTCTTTGTAGACGTGGTACACGTCGTAGGTCAGGCCACCTTGGTCGTCGAAGTCGCGCAGGTCATTGTCGGGTGCGCGTTTGCAGTGGTCTTCGATTTCGGTGCGTGTGTATTGCACACGAATCTGGAAGGCTACTTCTGGTTCAGTCCATATCATTGGCATTACTGACTCCACAATGAATTGAGGTACACTTGGTGTTTTTCGTAACTTACAAGCGCCCAAAGTTCGTCTATGACGACCTGCATGTCGTCGTCTTCGTCGTGTAGTTCGTCAATGGTTTCTACTTTGTTTAGTATTTCAGATAGCAATTGTTCCATCACTTACCTTCCGTGTTGAGTACAATCTGATCCTCGTCGAGAACATCCTGACCAAGATCAACTACACAAATGCTGTGCACCGGGATGTACTCATCGTCTGGAATATAGACAGTCACACTCTGATTTAGTTGGTGCGGAGAAAGCTCGTACAGTTGCTCCAATAGTTGTCTGTAGGTCATCACTTACCTCCTTTGTTCCATTCGGGGTACAGATCGGTTTGGTCACCGAGCATCCCCCTGATTATGCTCATTGTTTGCTCCAAGTTACAGAAGATCGCCAGCCACTCATCCGTGGTGTCCATGGCGTTGCGCGGTCGAGAGATATGCTTCAAGGACGAAAACAAACCCTCCATGTACATGAAGTGTTCAACCAGCTTCGAGTCAAGCGCAACACCGTACACGTACTCGACTCCATCACGGACACCATCGAACGGCTGTCCGCTCTCATCGCGTAGTACCTCGATCATCACTCACCTCTCTTTGTGCAGTGTGGGCAGCGCCATTCTCCAGCCTTGAAGGACCACCCCTCACGCTGCATTTCGTCAGCAACTTTCTCCACACTCCAGTTTTGCGCGTCGTCGTGGTGAGCAAGATACTGCTCTGTACACCACGGCTCGTCATCGAGGTAGTGTGTGTCGGTGCCGTAGTTGTAGGTCAACTGCTTGCCTTCTGGCACATCACCGATTGGATCGCAATACACACTGACTTTGATGCGACTTGAATCAAAGTAGCTTTGTAGTGCGTCATACTTGTTTTTACCCATCACTCACCTCCCACGATGACCAACCACGACTCGTCTGGACGTTTGCGAATATGGAGCGTTGGTTCACTTACCCAACAGTCTCCGCCGTGTCTGTCGAACTCGGCAGTCTCATACATGTCCTCCCTCCAACTAATCGTGAAGTTCAACACGTCACCATCGGCCAGTGGAAAGTCTCGACCGAATCCACTTCGACCGTCCCAACCCAAGTCGCCTGGTTGATTGTTGCTCGTGTACTGTTTGCCGCTGAGTGTTCCGAAAGTAAACTCAGCGCAGTGCTTTCGCGTATTGTATCCAAGCGACTTGAGGATCGCATTTACTTGTTTTCTCAATGCCTTTTGACTGTTCATCACTCACCTCCTTTCGCTTTCGCGATTGCTTCTCGGGCTTCTCTGCTTCCATGCTGTACGTGCTTATCAAATCCTTCCATTTCGCAGATTGCGTCAAGGGTTGATAGCGTCTGTTCCAGCGCAGCCAGCAGCATCTTGTTCGTTGCATTCAAGCCTGAACACTCTGCAAGCAACTCAAGGTATCCGCCACGGTACTCCATCACTCACCTCCAATTAGTTTCAAGCCTTGGTCATAAACGGCATCAGTGTTTGGTTCGGGTATGTCCTCGATGATGACCTGGCCGTTGAAGGATGTTGGGCCAGCACGAGGTACGGTACGGTACGGCATGAGGCGGTCCAATCGACGTTGGTATTCCTCGGGTTCTTTGTGTTCGTACTTGCCCTTTCGGATGTTGTCGATGTCGGCAAGCATGCGGTCGTAGGTAGCGTCGTTGATGCGGTCGAGCAGGTAGCGCACGATGTGTGCGGAGCCTGTATCGTTGCGACGATTGGATGTGCTGGGCTTGCCCTTTTGTAGTGTGCCGGCGATGCTGACAGTCATCTCGATTGGGTAGGTGCCAGGTGGTAAGTCGTTGGCTAATGATTTGGAGTTGCGTCCTGCGTTGAACTTGCGGAGCACTTCGAGTTGGAGGTCTTCTACTTTCATGTCATGTCCTGTGTTTGTAGGAGGGTGCGGTTTTGGTAAAGCAGACCGCAAACTGCTTCTCCCTTAAAATGGAATCTCGTCGTCGTTACCCCAGGTATTGGAACTGGTAGTTGGGGTTGGTGGTGCCATAGTGTTGGCGGGTTGAGCTTGCGCCCTGCCTGCGAACTCTACGTTGTCGGCGACGATCTCTGTGGACCAACGGTCCTGGCCTGTCTTTGGGTCTTGCCACTTGCGCGTCCGCAGCTTGCCCTGGACGAAGACCTTCGAGCCTTTGGACAGGAACTTGCTGCATACCTCGGCTTGCTTGCCGAAGACTACGATGCGGTGCC
>CEUI01023851.1_pt1 | contig 22035 bp, 3 predicted proteins | sample 531411 | NCBI WGS metagenome assembly CEUI01 (sample SAMEA2622841, study PRJEB7988) | marine metagenome | isolation source: saline water (ENVO:00002010), including
CAAAAGATACAGAAAGAGCTATGTTAAAAGCTGCTTATACAGGTAATCAAAGATTTATAGATACTTCTGGAGTAGGAGGAGGGTCTGCTATGGCAAATAGACAAGCTTTATTCTCTAAATATGCACAAGGTTTAAATACAATAGGAAGTCAAGAAGCTAAAGAGCAAATACAAGCTAGAAATTTAACAGGACAACTTAGACAACAAGCTAGTATTAGTGATTTACAAAGAGAGCAACAAGCAGCAATGGCTAATCAAAGTGCTTTATTAAGGCAAGAAGATAGAAGATGGCAGACAGATGTATATAATACACAAATGAAAGAAGCGGAAAGACAGTATCAAGAAGATAAGAAATTATCAGCTTTAGATAATCTTGCTCAATTAGCATCTACAGGAGTAGGAGATTATTTAGATTATGCTGCTGAAGATTTAAAAGCTAAATCTAAAGGACTAGATGTTAATGCTAGAGCTAATGTTATTGATCGTTTAATGAAAACACAAAACTTATCTTTTGAAGATGCTAGAGTAAAAGCTAATGAAATTATGAAAATGTATACTACAGATACAGAAACATCAGATTTTGTAAATCCAGCACTAAGTAGAAATAGAGAAGATCAATATAGCCCTGAAAGTCTTACTACACAAAATTTTTGGAATGATTATTTGCAAAGACAATAATAAACTATAAAATATGGCACGATATCAACTGAAAGCACCTCAATCTATGTACAGAGAAACGCATAGAGAAGATTATGCAGAGGCTTTACAAACTGCTTATGATTCAGCTTTAACAAAAGACGAGGAAGCATTAATAAATGCTATTAATTTACAAGCAGCTCCTTTTACAAAAGATCAAAAAGAATTAGTTAGATTAGTAAGTGAATATACAAAAAATATTAAAGAAAGATCAGCACAAGGAGATTATGAGTATATGCTTAAAGATGTAAATAGATCTGCTCAGCAGTTTAAAATAGATACTTTAGGGATAACCTCTAATAAAGCAGCATATGATGCGGATGTAGCAGCTTTAAATGAAGATGATATGAACTTTACTCCTGCCCAAAAAGCAGCTCGTTTAAAAGTTAATAAAGATCTTTATGAACAATCTGGAGGATATCAAGTAGATCCAGCAACTGGGCAAGTAACTAATTTGTATAGGGGTCAAGAATGGTCTCCTGCAGTAAATCTTCCTCAAATTGTACTTGATTATGCAGAAAAGATAAAGAAAGAATATGTTGATTCTGGATGGTATCCTTTATATGCAAATTATGAAGAAGGAGAAGATGGTAATATGTATGGAGTAGGAGAACCAATAGGATTACAAAATCAAAATGGAAATCAAATTCAGTATTCTAAAATTTATGAGTTAGCTTTAGCAAGGTTAGAACAAGATCAAGATACACAAGCATTTTTAGATGATGAGGCTTCTATAGCGGCACTTAATTATTTACAAAATCCAGATGCTTATTATAGCCAATTAGGTACTGATCCTGACCAAAGTTATGGAGAAAAAGTTCCAGGAACAGAAAAATATTTTTCTGAAAAAGAATTTTTTGATAGCCTTATGAGCGAAGTGTCAATTGATCCAGATATTATAACTGAAGCCCAAGAACGTTTTAATTCTATTCCTGTAGAACAAAGAGGAGATATGACTTTTGAAGACTATTTTAAAGAAGAATTAACTAAAAAAGCTGCTCAATTATATGGTAATTTAATGGTTCAAAAACAAATGCATAATGCTGCAAATTTAGCAGGATATACATATGAAACTAGTAAACTAACAAATACAGTAAAACTTACTGATGCATTAAGTGGAGATGGTGGAGGAGGTACGAAAACTAGTAAAGTTCTTGATATTTATACTAAAGAAGGATATGTACAAGAAGATTTCACTAGTATTTATCCTAATCCAGAAAGGCGCTCAGAATTAGAAATTAATCTTTTTGGTGACGGTACTCCAGGTACAGGAGCTTTATCGGAACAAGAACATCTTTTAACTAATGTATCTAATGAGTTAGGAGTACAACCTGAGCAATTAGAAGCAATGATACTTACTTTATCAGAAGCTATAAAAATAGATGAAGAGTTATTTACTGACGATTACGGTATTAATGCAGAAAAACTTAAAGAACATTTCCCTGATTTAGATGAAGAACAACTTAATCACTTAGCATTAAACTATCCTACTATTGTAAATCAACAAAGAGCAATTGAAGCAGCTAAATATGAATTGGAAAAAGAAGATGATTTATATGTAAATTTAGATACAACTCTTACATCAAAAGGTATATATAATTTAAAGAAAGAAATTAAAGGAAAACTAAATCTATTATCTCAGGAATATGAAGATGGATACCAACAATTAATAAAACTTTTTGGTACTAGAGAAGCTTTAGAAAAAGCAATGTTTGAAATAGCTAATAATAGAATGATTCCTAAAGAATTACGGTTAAAAGATGCAAGTTATAGAGATATGCGTTTTGGTCCTACTAGTGTAAATTCTCAAGATATTTGGGATAATACAATTCTTGGAGAAGGAACTTCTTTTGGAGAAAGATGGATAGCACAACAACGGCCTGGAGAACCTGATGATGTTTATGAACAAAGAAAAGAAACAGGAAGAACTAATGCTCAAAATTTTGCAAATGAATTTAGTGATATAGTACAAACTTTACACGGAGATTATCAAGAAGCTATAGAAAAGTACTTAGGGGATCCAGAAAATCTTAAAACTCTTAAAGCAAAACAACTTAAAGTAAGTGGGGGAGAAATTAAGAAACAAATTCTAGATCCTGCTAAAGATATTTATGGAGATGCAGAAGTATTTAAAAATAGTGTAGCATTTTCTCCAAATAATAACACAGATATACCATTAATTTCTGTAGATGAGGATGGATATTTAGATGCAGAAAATTCGTATTTATTTCAATCTGGACAATTAGATGACGACCAACTACAATCTATATTAGATGGTAAACATACTATTAAATCAGCAGGTTTAGAAAGAGGCTCTTTACAAGGTGTAGGTTTATATTTACAATTACAACTTGGAAATAAAAGTGACGGATTTACAACACATGATATAGTAATTCCAGCACAAGCAATATTCGATTCAGATAATAAAACTGATGCTTTAGTAAATTCATTACAAGGAGCTTTAAAGAAAGGATCTGAAACAGAAAAACGATTAATTCATGAGCTAATAGGATATGAATTAGTTGGAGATGCTTTTAGATACCGACCTTATTTTGAGCTTGAAGTTCAAAATATGAAACCGGGTACTAAAGATAAACCTTCTAAAATGTCTCCAAATGATCCTTCAGCAATACATTTTGATATAGGAGAAACTAAAGGTGCTATTACTGTTCAAAAAGATGCTACTGGTACTCCGCTTTATGTTTTAAATTATTATATACCTGCTTCTGGAGATGCTGAAGGATATTGGGCAGAAGCTGGTGATAATTATGCAGATTATGGGGCTCTATTCCAACGAATAAGTGAGCTTTATTTTGCTCAGCAACAATAAAAATTAATATATTTGCATATGCCAAATGATTTAGACCCAAATACTAATTTACCGTCTACATCTGATACCACAGATTATTTAAGTGACGCATCTGATTATCGTCCTTGGGAAGATGATAATGATGTTAAAGCTGAATTAAGTAAGTATCAAACAGCAGAAGATCTTAATAATGCTATTGAAAAAGGTGAAGTTTCTGAGAAAACAGTCGATGCTATAAATCGTCTTACATCTCGTTCAGAGCCTCGTATAAGACAATCCCCTATAACTAAATCTACAATAGAAAATATTGGAACGATTTTATCTCCGGAGCGCTCAGCATCTACTGTAAAAAAAATATCTGAAAAAGAATTACTTAAAAGTTTAAAACAAGTAAATAAACAACCGTCTATTTATACTAAATTAGGAGTTCAACCAGGAGCATTTAGAAATATAGATCTAGATGAATATAAAGAGTATTTTCATGAAGGTAAAGTCCCGGGAATATCTAGAGCAGTTTTAGATGAACTTAGAGCAGATAGACAAGGTTTTTGGGAAAAAGCTTGGAATGGTGTTGTAAAGCACGGTCTTATAAATACTCCTTTATCTTTTGCTGAAAATATCTATTTTGGAACTATTGGATTACTTGATATAGCACGAGATCCATTAATTACTGTACCAATAGATCCAAATGATCCAAACTCAGGTGAAAAACAAGTAATAAATTGGGAAAGAGGATATAATAACTGGTTAGGAAAATATAAGGATCGAGTAATGGAGGGGGAATCGCACTTTTTAGGGCTGAGAGGAGATGACTATCCCCATTATTATACACAACTAGAACGAGAACGTATAGGCCAATTTATTGAAACTATGCCTGGCGCAGAAGGGTCTGCAAATTTTTGGTTTGATAAAGTAGCAGGTGGTTTAAGTTATTCTGTAGCTTCAGGATTATCTATATTAGCAACGCAAGGTAGAGGTGGACTTGGATTTATGGCTAAGGGAGTATCTAGACTTGGTAAGGCAACAGGAGTGTCACAAAGCTTAAAAAATATAGGGGCAAGTTCTAGAATGCTATCAGGAGGATCTACAATAGCCAATATAACTAAAAGAATACAAGGTTCTAAGAATATAGGAGGAATAAAAACTGCTTTTAATGTAGTAGATGCAGGGTTAATGATGTCTGGAGCAGAAGCTTCAGTAGAAACTAGAGAAACTCTAAAGCAATTACATCAAATTTTAACTCAACAAGCAATGCAAGCTGAAGGAGTCTATGATCCTGAGCATTTATCTAAAGAAGCTAAAGAGGAAATAACTAAAACATTATCGGCTGCAGGTAATATGTCCTTTTTACATCAAACAATGTTATTAGGAATTACTAATCATTTTATGTTTAATAGATGGATGAGAGCTTTAAGGGGTCAAAATCCTAGAGGATTATTTCATACTTTAAGACAAAATAAGCAAGGTCTTTATATAAGACCTGAAGGAATTTTTGCTAAAAATAGATTTGTTAATCGAGCGAAAAATAGTTGGATAGGAAAAGGTATGGGGTATTTAAGAAATAGTTTGCCAGGAAGAATTGCTGGAAAAATATTTACAAAAAATAGACTTAGACAAGGGGCTATAGAGGGTTTCCAAGAAGGAAGTCAATATGCTATAAATGAATATGTAAAAGATTATTATTTAAGAAGATTTGAAGGTGATAATACGGCAGAACTATATGATTCTATGGTATATGGATTAGATAAAACTTTAGGTACTGGAGAAGGAAGAGAACAAATAATGATAGGAGCTATTGTTGGGATGATAATGGGAGGAGGTATAGGAGCTAAAAGAAGTAGACAAGAAGAAGAACTAATGCTAGCGAATAATACTAACTATGTACAATCAGTTATGAACTCTGGATTTCTTGAAGATATAGCAGATAATGTAGAAATGTTAAAAAGATCTAAAAGTTATTTAGAAGAGATGGAAATGTATGCAGAAGAAGGAAAGATGCCTGAGTTTAGAACAGCTTGGTGGAAATTCCATAAATCTATAGCAGACCAAATGGTTAAAAGAGGCGCAGCTAATATGTATATAGATCATTTAGAAGCATATAAAAACTTATCAGAACAAGAATGGAAAGAAAAGGTTGGTTGGCCAGCAGATCAACCTGTACCAGGAGGGCATGTAGAAGCAATAAGTTGGATGCAAAATAACGTAAAAAAATTAGAAAAATTAAATGATAATTTAACAGCTAAATTTCAAATAAATCCACTTAGAGGTCTTGATAGAATAATGGCAAAAGCACAAGGTACTCTAAAAGAGAGAGAAGCTGCTGATAAACGTAAAAAAGTACAAAAGACTATACTCTATGATATATTATCTGATATGGAGTTTATTGATGAAACAATCGAAGAGTCTTTAAATAATATATCTAAAAAAACTAAAGGACAAGTAAACTTAAGAGATTTACAAGAGCTTAGAGAAGATATTATACAAGAAAAAATTGAAAAAATTGATGAGGCTTTAGAAACAGTAGTAGATGATAATATTAGAAAGAGTTTAACTAAAGACAAAGAAGATTTAGAAGAAAGACGTGATAAAAATGTAACGCAATTCTATAGCGATTCTGTAACGGAAAGATTTACTAAATGGGCACCAGGTAATACTAAAGAGTTAATAGAAGAAGTTAAAAATGAAATAGAGTTATTAAATAATTTCAGGTTAAAGAGAATGTTAGCCGTGGATGCTTATAACCTAATGACTGATGAAGAGGTTGCACAAGCAGCAATAGATGCCGCTATATTTGAAGAAGGTCAATTAAAAGATAATAATAGAAAAAGTGCAATATACTCTAAAATAGATGAACAAGAAAGTATTAAAGATGTTGATGAAATAACTGATGAGCAATTAAAATTAGATTTAGAATTTGATGTAATAGAAAAATCAAAGTCTAGAAAAAGAGAAATTATTGAAAATGATGACCGTGTTGATGATTTAATTAAAAATTCTACAGAAGAGGAACTTTTTGATATCCTTCAAAAAATTAAAAATAATGACTCAGAACTTATATCAAATTTTACTCCTAAAGAACTTGCAAAAATAAGAGATTTAGCTGAAAAACATTTTGGTATTACTGAAGAAATAGATGATATGTCAGTATTACTAAATCAAAGTTTAAAAGAGCAATATAAGAATATACTTACTCCTGATATAGATAAAATTATAACAGAAGAAGCTAAAAAAGTACAAGAAGAAGAAATAGATACCCAAGTTACTCCTCATAAAGAAGAACAAGAAGAAAAAATTGATGAGTCTCAAAATCCAAAAAATCTTATAGAGGAAGAATATGATGAGAATATAGACCCTGTAGCTATTATAGAAGGTCAAAATCATTTTAGGAATTTTATTAAAAGATATAATATAGCTATAAGTGAAAAGCATAAAGCATGGACAAAAAAATGGTTTAAAGATAACGATATAGAATTATTATCTAAAGAACCTATTTCATATTCAGATTTTTATGGCGATAAAAAAATCAGAAAATGGGAAATCACAACTGACTTGTATAATTGGACAGCGCAATTTATTGATGATTTTAATATCTATGAAAATGAACTAAGTCCATTTCCAGGTAAATTACCTGAAGGAGCTGCTATGGCTGCATTTGAACGGGCAAAGAAAACTACTGAAGAAGAAAAGAAAACAGGAGAAGAATTTGCTAAAAGTCAAGGATTTACGGATTGGAAACATGTACTTCATAGTTTAAATAAACAAGAAAAAAAAGAAAGGCATACAGACATAACTATAGAAAGATTTGACGCGCTTTCAAACAAAGATATTTCAAATATTGCTTCTAAAAGTGAATCTGCAAAAGCTCAGAAAAAAAGAATTGAAGAAGCTAAACCAAAAGAACCAACACCACCACCTATAGATAAAAGTACTTTAGATAAATTAGCTGAAAGGAAACAAGCAGCAAAAGATAGATTACGAAAAAGAGGAAATAATTTTAATATGGGTATTAACCCAGAAGATTTGGCAGATATTATTGAAATTGGAACTATTGAAGTTCTTCAAGGAACAATTAAATTTGCAGATTGGTCTTCAAAAATGATTTCTGAAATTGGACATCAGATAAAACCATATTTAAAATCTATTTATAATCAAATACGTAAGGAGACTAAAGTTGAAGGTATGGATTCTGAAAGTGATGTTAATACACATACAGACCATAGAGTTACAGGTAGATTAGAAACAGCTAGAGGCCAATTAAATCTTCAAAATGTAGGTATAAGAAAAAGAGATGCTAAAGAAATACTAAAACCAATAGTTCTTATAGGAGAAGATAATACTGTTACCTTGTCTCCAAGAACAGAAGATAAAGTAGATGATATTCCTTTGGATGTAAAATATGAATTATTAGCTAATCCAGATATGAGAAGTGGGGACCAATTTTCATTAGAAATTATTGAAACAGATTGGTGGAAACGAAATAAAGGTAAATTACTATCAGAAGATCTTAAAACAGCTAGAGAAGATTGGATGGATATACCTATTTTTATAAAATGGAGAGGAGATTTAGTAGGAAAGTTAGAAAAATATTTAGATCTTGAATCATCTGATATAGCTACAAGACAACGAATTGTAGAAGCGTTAATTAATAATAAAAAAGTAGTAGCTACATTAAAAACTTTAGGGAAAAAAATAGATAATACTAATATTAATAATCTAATACATGAACAACGTCCTGTACACCGTAATTTAGAATCTTTAATATCAGATGGTATATATGTAAAAAATATAAAAAAGCCTGAAGGAGAACAATACGAATTAGTTAAAGATGACTTAAATTCCATATTATTAGCAACTAATAGAGCGCCGCTTTATGAACCGTGGGAATGGGTAACAGGACCAACTTCAGGAATTAATCCTTTATTAGCAGAAAATATAAAAGAAATACAAGGAGCATTATTAAGAGCTGAACTAGGAACAATGTCAGGAGGGCTAATGTTAGGATGGGCGGCTATGGTACATGTAACTCCACGGGGAACTGTAACTCCTTTTATACTTTCTACAAGATACTTAACTACACAGGCTAAAGAACAAATAATTGATTTATTAGCAACTGAAGATCGTAATGCTTATACAACTGTTAATGCAATTGTAGCAAATTCTATAATGCCTCCAATAGTATCTAAAGAAACATGGCTTGGTTTAGAAGATAAATCTTTTACTTATTACTCTCCTAAATTAGAAGAATTTGTTAGGGTAAAAGCTTCACAACTTTATCTTGCTAAAGAAGGTAATAGAGCATTTGTTGATGTTGTTAAAGTTACAGATAAATTAGATGAGGAAGGACAGATTATTGGATTTGAAACAGAAAAACTAACAAATATTGATAAACAAGATTTAGAAACTACTCTTATTGATGATCTTACAAAATTTTTAGATAAGAAAAAATATCAAGTAGATAGCCGATTAATAAATCTTAGAAATGTACCATATACAAGTCCTATTACAAATATAAAACATTTAAATTATTTTGAATATTTAACTTCTGAAAAAGAAATAGAAGAACAAGACGGAGAAATAGCGTCTGGATTAGACCCAATAAGTTCTAAAGCAATTTTAACTACAGATGTTTATAATAATAAAGGTTCTTTATATAATGATATTACATTACAGTTTGATATAAAAGTAGCTGGCCAAACTATATCACAAGATTTAAATGTAATTAATGAGTTAACTAAAGATTTAGATAAAGGAGTTCAAGGCCCTACACATACAATTGGAGAAGTTAAAAAGGTTAGACGTAGAAAAAAGACAGAATCGCCAGTAGTTCCAGCAGGTGCAAAAGAAGGCGTATCTGAAGTATTTAAAGAAAATCCTGAATTGTCTAAAATAGGCACACAACAACAGTATTCTGAATACTTAGATAATATATTTCCTGACAGTAAGGTTAAAGATATTGTTTATCATGGCAGTGATGTTAAATTTGACACTTTTGATAAATCTAAATTTAGTAAATCTGATGAATTTGGAAGTATTGTAAGTCGTTTGAAACGAGAAGGCGAAGTAATTGAAGGTTTTTACTTTTTAGATAAAAAGACAAAAAATTACGGAGAAGTAGTATTACCTGCAATTTTAAATGTTAATAAACTAAAAGATTTTGGTAAAGAAATTGAAACTACAATTGCAGGTTTTGGATCAGACATAAGCCCTCGATATGAAAAACTTGCTGTTGTAACTCCTTTTGATTTAGAACAATATAGAAGATCTAATATTGATGGCTTGACAGGAGATGTTAAAAATGTAGGTCAAGAATATGTAGTTTTTGATACAAGCCAAATCCACATACTAGGGTCTAAAAAAGATGTACAAGAGTTTAAGAAGTTTGTATCTAAACCAGCAGCTCCAACAGAAGGAAAAGCTCTTTATCTAGGGCCTGCAGTTAAAGAAACTTTCGAAGAAGAAAAAGCAAAAGAACATTTAGAGAAATTATTACCTAATTATAAAATAGGAATATTTAAAGCTATTCAAAAAATAAATAATAAATATGTACACGGAATACATGAAAATATGGCTATCTCTTTATGGGATAAAGCTGCAGTTGGAATAGAATATCATGAAGGTTTCCACGGTGTATTTAGAACATACTTTAATGATAAACAAAGATCAGCTTTATATGAAGAAGCTAGAACTAAATACGGAATTCCTACACAGGAACAAGTTCAAGAATTAAAAGATTTATATCCTAATTTAGAAGGAAGGGACTTATTTAGAGAGTTATGGTGGGAGGAGCAAATGGCCGAAGAAGCTAGAGTTCAGATTAATACTAGGGGAAATATGCCTGTATTAGATAAAATAGGACAAGCTTTATTGGATCTATACTATTATATTAAAGCTTGGATTACTGATTCTATTACATTACGTCAAGCTATTTCTATGGTTAAAACTGCTAGAGTACCGGCTAAATTTCATAGAAACACAGAGAGATTTACTCCAGAAATGAGTATGTATAGCTTGCAAAAGAAAGGAAATCATACTAATGAACAAATCGAATCAATTACTGATGTATTAGCTTTAAGATTTTTAACTGTTAAATATAAAGCAGAGAAAAATAATAAAGTAGTATATCCTAGACAAGTATTTCAAAGTGTAAAAGAACATTTTCTGAGAAATGCTTGGAGTCTTCCTACAGGAGGCCCTGTTTCTCTATCGCAAGCGGAATTATTATATAAATTAAGAAATACAGATGAAGAAGCATACTTTGATAATGTTGATGAATTAGAATTAAGACAGGATGAATTAGGAGATCCTATAGTAGCTAAAGAAATACCTAAATCTACAGTATTAACACGGGTAGAGCAACATGAGCATATATTAGATATAATAGATAATTGGGAAGATGAGATAGAACCAATAACTAAAAATATTATTAATCCAGGATTTGAAACTTTAACTAAAACTAAATTAAATCTATATGGTATAGAAATTAGAGAAGATTTTTCAATCAAAATGGATGATCTTGGATTTGAAAGAAAAATATATAATCAAAGTTCATTCTTAACCGATCCTGTAACTAATTTATCTCCTAGAATTAAAGCTTGGTTAAGCCAACAAAGAAGTAATGAAAGAAATTATTTAGGATTTTTAACTCCTGTTCCTTTTGAACTTTTATATAGAGATCTTACAATGTTATTAGTAGGAGCTCAAACTTTAAAGGACATGAAGTACAGAATCGCAGAAGAAGTTGCTTATAAGCCCTATTATCAAAATATATTAGATGAATTAAATAATGCAGAGCCTCGTATTCAAACTGACTTTTTTAGAGCTTTCGCTATGGTTCATACTAATCATATTACACATTTAGAAGAGTTAACTCCTGTAAAAGTAGATAATAAAATAATTTGGCAAATGAATGTTAAATTATTAGGATCTAATCGTAGAGGTAGAATAGGATTAGTATTATCACAATGGCGTGCTAATGCTTTCGAAAAAGAATTTTTAGATAATCCAACTGCTTTATATAATAGAAGTTTTATTGAAGATGAAGGAGAAGTTTTAACATTACGAGAAGAAAATGTAGAAAAATTAGTAGAAGCTTATAAGAAAATAAATAATATTTATAAAATTCAAGAAGCTCAAGTAGAAGTCGAGCCAGAGCAGATAGAAGGATTAGCAGAATTTATGAAAGTTTTAGGGAGTGATATTTCAAATTCTGAAGTAAAAGAATATTTAAATAATGGAATATTAGTAGAAGGTAAAAAAATATCTAATTTTCCATTATATATCTATTTAATAGAAGGTACGGGAACTAATAGTCCTGGAATTAGATCTTTAATAGATGCAGTTGCAGATATAGAATATACTAGTAAAACAGGTATAGGTAGAGGAAAATTATTTGGTAAATATAAAGGAATAAAAGAAAATCCTCAAGATATATTTAAAGCTTTTTCTTCTACTTTGAAACGATTAGCAAATGTTCAAGCTACATTTAGGGCTACCTCAGCAGCTTCGTTTGTAAATGATTTAGGGAAACAGATTTATCCTATTAATACCCCAACTACATTTGATGATAAAACTACTAGAATAAAAAATGGAGACTATTTTAATGATCCTAAAGTTTATAATAATCCTCTTCTTCGCCCATTAGAAGGGTCGGATCATTATTGGGATCCGTGGTTTTATGTTTTATCTAAAAATTTAAATGGGGCTAGAGAAGTATATCAAGCTACTGAATTTTCTTCGCATAAAAAGAAAGGAGAAGATATAGCTACTACAGAATATGAAGGACTTACTGCAGGATCTTCATTACTAGTAAGATTAAATGCTTTCCTTAATAATAATAACTCTATAGTAGCAAATTATACACTTCCTACTCAAGGAGATAGAAGGAGAATGAGTAATATAGAGTTTTTTAGAGTTAGTGAGATATTAAAATTAACTTCTGGATTAAATAAAATGGGGTATAAATCACTACTTTATGGATCTGTAATACAAGAATTAACTAGAATATATAGAACAAAACAAGATTTAGAAACACTGTCTAAAAATCAACTTTCGAGAAATTATCATTATGCTAAAACTCCAGGAGATAATGAAGCTAGAGGCGTAGAATTTATTTTAAACGATATGCTAGAACAAGAAGATTTAGATGTATCTCCAAATATATCAATAAAAGATATCGATTTACAACGATATTTTGAAGGAAAAGATAATATAGTAAGCCGAGAAAAAATAGAAAAGAAATTAATGAATTTAGTTAATTTAGTAGATTCTTATTTAGAAAGCTTTGCTCAACAAATTTACGGTAAAATGCTAGAAGCTCAAATTATTAGAAATAATGGTAAATTTGAGTTAAAAACAAGAGAAGATGGAACTAAATTTGTATCAACAGACCCTAAATTTAGGTTTCAAACTTATAATGCTAGAGATGTTAAATCTACAAAAAGGGCACATAGTAGATTAGATAGACCTTCTGTTATAGCTAGAGAAAAGAAAGGTAATCCATTTTTAGCTATTGCAAGAGAGTTTGTTAAAGATACATTTATAGCTAAAAATGCACAAATAAAATTATATAGAGGAGATCCTGCATTTGCTAAAAATACTGAAGACTTTTACAAACGATTCTCTTCTATTTCAACTCCTGGAGTAAAAACATTAATAAAAGGTGATATTGAACAACATCCTAATTGGGGAGTTAATCCTGTTATGAGGGAGTCTTCTATATATGATATAACCACGGAAGGAATGGCTACAGAGAGAGCTAAAGCTGCTGAGAACTATCGTAAACGATTAAATGATGATCCTAATACAACTGCAGAAGAAGCTGATTTAATAGCTAATTCTTATATGCCAGGAGCCTCAAATAAGACTGATTCTTTTGCTGTACTTGATATAAATTTTGTAGCCGGTTTTATGCAGGGAACTGAAGGATGGACTCCTTCACATGAGGAAGCTCTTGAGAATTATAATAAAGCTCCAGAAGGACAAAAACGTTTTATAGATAATAAAGGTAATTATCCTATTTTCCCTCCATTTAAAACTTATCATGATACTTTAATATATAAAGACAATAGAGTAGAGAATCATATGAGAAAAAATCATTATGCGATACTTTTAGAAGAAGCAACTAAAAATTATCCTATTCTAAATGATTTAAGACAAAGAATGGCATTAGAAGGTTTGTATAGAACAGGACAAGGTATACTTGGAGAAACACAAGAATCGGTAGTTCCTGGATTTGAAGTAAAACCAATCGAAATAGCAATAGAGGATTTAAAGCCTATAGATGCTGTAAATTTTGATAGTGCAAGTAAGTTAGCTGTAACAGGAATACATAAAATAGGAGCAGGATATGGATTAAGCGCAAGAAGACCAGATTATGCATTGAAATTTGAACCAGGTGAATTTAGATATTTAAATACAGTTAACTTGCCAATGAATGATTTACGAACTCCACAATCTATTTCAGAAGATCATAAGAAATCTAAATGGGGTACTCAAATTATGAAAATTGTGAGATCTAATTTATATGATGAGGTAGACTATGTAATAGAAGCAGGTTTAGAAACAGAAGATATCTCCCCAACAAAATTAACTGGTAAGCAATTAAGAGATTTATATAATTGGGCCGGCCATCAAATGCTTAAACAATCTCATGAGAATCTTATGAAAGAATTAGGATATTCTCAACTTCAAAAATTAGAAAATAGTAAAACTTCTACACAAGAACAAAGAGATGGAGCTAGATTAGAATTTTTACAAAGATATAGAGACTTTTTAATAGGTCAAAATAAAGATAAAAAACTCCCTGAAACATATACAGAAGCTTTACATATTGTTAAAGATGAATTAGTAGGATGGACTTATCAAATGCCATTATCTTTTCCAAGTTTTAAAAATAAAAATGAACAAAATTCGTATAGTTTATTTAGAAATAATATATTAACTCAAAGATTAAACGGAACTGCAGCTGTTAATATAGCTGAAATAGGAGGACATGCAGTAGATAAAGAATTAAAATTTGTTACAGTAAAAGGTGAAAGAGTAGATGAAGCAGAATTTGATCAAATTGCACATGCTGAAATTGCAATATCATGGCAATTATCTAATATAGCCGGTTTAAAACCAGGAATGGTAATAGAAATTGATCAATTACCTGAATCAGTTCGAAGAGCTATAATATATAGAACTCCTTCTGAAGGTCGAAATTCTATGCTTCCTGCACTCATTAAATATATTCTTCCACAAAATGTTACTCATGCAATAATGGTTCCTGGAGAAATTACAACTCAGATGGGAACTGACTTTGATTTTGACAAGTCTACTGTTATAATGCCTAATTTTAAAATAGATAAATTAACAGAAAGTATTAAAAAATATTTAAGATCAAAAGATTTTAGCTCAGAATTAACTAAAGAAGATACAGATTGGATTAGATTAAGAAGTTTAAATCCAAATAACTATAAAGATAAAATAAATTGGTCAGATAGGCAATATGAAATAGCTAAAGGAGCTTCTAGATATTATCAAAATAATCTTTTTAGAGCTGAAAAAGTTCGTGTTGATTATAATACTATACTTAAAGATGGAAAAATAATAGTACAAGAGTTAGAAAATTTATCTAGAGCTCAATTAGAGAATATAATATTTGATATATCAGAGGCCGCTTTAAGAAATCCCTTACATTTAAGAGAGATGTTAATACCGTTAGATATACTTCAAGGTGAAATAGCAGATCAAGCTGAGAGAACTAAAAGAGAGCTTCCAGAATACTCTAAAGATTTATTATTTTCTGATCCATATACAGAAATAGAAGTAGAAATGAGAAATAAAGCTGGTAGTGATATGATAGGTCCTCACGCTTTAACTTTAGCTGGTAGAAATACTGATATGAATTTAAATATCACTAATAATTCTCAATACGATATTAAATTTTATAATACTCAAACTATTAATATATCAGAAGCTAGAAATAGAGCAAATCAATTAAAAAATGAAAGTAAATCAGGGTATTTATCAGCTGCAGTAGATAATGCAAAAACTTTATTATTATATTTTGTAAATGAGAATCACTTTACAATGCCTATTACTATATGGGGCCTTATTAAAGGAATGACTTCTAATGATGTATATAACTTTAAAATGCAGCCTTTAATAAGAAAAATATCTGAAGATTTTATAAATAATGAAAGAAGAGGTAATGAAATATTAGATACAATTTATAAAAATATTACAGAATATATAAGAGAAAATAGAGAATGGTTTAAAGAAAATTCTCCTGAATTTATAGGCATAACTAAAGGTGATATATTAGATCAAAATTCTTTCGAAATGGATCTTGAAGACTTACAAAATATAAAACCAGAGTTTGTTAATCCTGCAGAACAAATAAAATATGCAGTTAATGCGTATTTATTTAGAAAAGCAGGACAATCTTATATGAAATTTAATAAAGCTTTATTAGCAGATAGAATTAAAGATACTTCTGAGAGCGCAGCTATTCAAATATATTATGATTTACTAGATGAAATAGAAAAAGAAAATATAATAATAGATGGATTATCGCAAGTATATACAGAAAAGGTAGAAGATAGCGCAGACCCTTTAATGTGGGCTTTTAGAAAATTTGGTATTGAAAAAGCTAGAGAATTCAATGATAGATTATTTTCATTTAATAAACCAGCAATGGTAACTCAATACAATTTATTAAAAAAAGCTACAGCTAAATTAGCAATAGATAAATCAGTATATAAAGCTTTAGAACAGCATGTATTTTTACATATAATGTCTCAAGAAGGATCTCCTTTTGCAGATATTTTTACTAAAGATACTATAGAAAATTTGCATCTTAATAAAGATACTAATATCTTTGCTCAAACAAAAGAAATTTTATCTAAATACCCTGAATTATCTAGAAATTCTTTTATGGAAAATTATGAGAGTCATGAGCATAATATTAAACCAGAGTATTCTTTTATAAAAATGACTATTAATAATATGTTTATTAAAAAGAAATATGATAAAGATGCGCTTACTAGGGGTCTTCATTCTATGTTATATGAAAGTCATACGTATACAGATGTTTTAGAAGAACAACAAGAAATTTCAAATTATGCTGATAATATTATAAAATCTTTATTATTAACAGTTGGATTTAAAGTTCATGCTCAAAACTTTATGGATATAATTCCTACACAATGGTGGATGTCTAAAACAAATGATCAAGGATTAAATGCAAGAGAATATTGGAAGCGTATACAGTTAGTATTAAATGATCCTTTGGCTTTATCTAGTTTAACATCTTCTGAAATAATTCATGACTTTATGCGTTTAAATGGAAATCTTAAAAGATTATGGCCAACTGTATCTCAAAAGAAATTAAAAGCAAATAATAGTGAAATTAATACTTTTTATCCTATATTAAATAAAGAAGATTCTTCTGTATATAATAGAGAAACACAATCTTATGCTCAATATATGAAAGTATTTAGTTATGAAGAATTAGAAAATAGATATTTTAAATTAAATAGTATTGATAATGAAGGTAGGCCTCATTATCAAAGAGTGCAAATGAAAGGAGAGGGAGGATTTGTAGCTGAAGTAAATATAAAAACTTCTTCAGGAAGAATATTACAAGATTCAGTAATTAAACAAAATAGAATTGCAAAGACAACTATAACAATGCCTACAGAAAATAATGGATTTTATACTAAAACTCAAAGTGCTGTAGAAGCATCTTATGATATTACTAAAATAGGTAATATGACATTAGATGAATGGAAAGCCTTTATGAATATTTGTTAATATGGCATGTGCACCTAAACCAAAAGCTCCTAATGGAAAAGAAAGCGAATTATATAGCGCTTTAGAAGACTTGAATTATACTCGTGATAAAGCATTAGAAATATATAAGAAAATATACGAGGATGAATTTCAAGATTTTTTAGCAGGTTCAGCCGTTGTAGATGAAAATGGAGAACCAACTATTCACTTTGTTGGATTTAATGATAGAATTCCTGTTATTGTTAATTTCAATAAAAAGCTTATCCCTAATAGTGATATCAGTGAGTTTGCCAAGGTATTTCCTAAATCTATTAAATATTTAGATAAACATGTTATAACTAAACAAAGAATAGCGCAATTAAAAAATGTTGAAGAAGTTAATCGATTGAGAAATGAAGACGGAAGTATTCGTACTTTAGGTAATAAACAACTTGTAGATTCTAAATTAAAATCTTTATCCGTAAAATATACTAAAACTAAATTTAATGCGTTTAAAACAAAAGACGGTTGGGGAATTTTAGCAAGATCTCAGAATAATTATCAAACAGTAACTAAAGGAAATATTCTAGAAGATCAAGAAGTTCTAACTGAGAAAGAGTTTGCTAAACAAATTGAAACTCTTCAAAATAATTTTCAAAAAGCTGGTATTTCTTCATATACAATAGAACAGCGATTAAAAAAAGGTGACTATGGTAAAGTTTTAGGAAAAGCTGATCCTCAATATATCTCACTTTTAGAAGAAAAAGTTATAAATTCTAAAGATTTTGTTGTAGTTTTAGATAAAACTTTAAAATTACGAGATAAACCTTTTCATGAATTTGCACATATATTATTAACTACATTAGGTGCTAATGATCCTTTAGTAAAACAAGGAATTAAGCAATTAACAAAAGAAGATTATATTTTAGCGGATATAACTAATCCTGGTCTTTCTGGACAAGCTAGAGATTTTGAAGCATTAGCTAATAAAATAGGACAAGAAGGTGTAAAAATAACAAAATCTCCTGAAAATTTTTGGCAACGATGGGTTAATCGATTTATTAGAGCTATAAGTAAATTCTTTGGTATTAATAGAAATGCGGCTCAAGATTTAGCTAGAGATATGTGGGATGGCACTATATCTAATTTACAAAATGCAGGCCCTGAATTAATTACGAGATACAGTCGAGAAGCTAAACGTAGATTTGCACAACTAAAAGAAGGTTTAATAGAAATAGCTGAATCTAAAATTACTTTAATTAAAAAAGATTTAATAAATGATCCTACTTCTGAAGCTTTACTAGCCCAATTAGAAAGAGAAAAAAATCTTATAGAAAATGCTACAGAAATATGGGGACTAGCTGAATATATTATAGATGTACGAGATGCTTCGTTAGATGCAAGAAATAAATTATCGTCTTGGTTAGAAAGTCCAGACTCAGAAAAAGTTTCTCATATGTCAGATATTATGACGATACAGGAATTTATGACAGGACATTCAGCTTTAGATGATTTAAAAGTTTTATTATCCACTGAAAAATTTGAAGATAAGGCAGGTATACCAAAAGAAGGTTTTGAAATGATGGATATATTAACAGACGCTTTAAATAATAGAGATTGGATATTATCTGAATGGAAAAGAGTTGGAGCCCCAGCGGTTGCTAACATTATATACCCAAAAGTAAATCCTAATGTATCTAAAGGGATACAAGAAGTAGTAGATAATGTTCAAAAACATTTAGATGAATATATTTCTACAGAAGGTAAAAGTCCTTATTATCATCACACACTTAATAAGAAATCTCGTGATTATCAACGTTTAGAAAAAGCATATAACAAAGGAGGTTTAACTAAATATGAATGGGATGTTGCACGAATGGAATTAGCTATTAACCAATTAAATAATTTTTTACCTACTAAACAATTATTTATAAACCAATTAACAGAAGCGTTTGAAGATATATCTAAAGCTTCTTTAGCTCTTGATCCTGCTATATATTCTAATAATCAATCTATTCAAATGGTTGTAAGAATTATTAAAGATTCTATTTATAAAGCTGATCAAGAAACTGTAGATTTACAGCCTAGATTAGGAAAACTTGTAACTACATGGGCTAATAAATCTAAAAGACTTGAAATTAAACCAGAAGTATTTAATGAAGGAATATATGAAATAATTAATGTTCCTCATTGGAATCCTGAAACAGAAGAATATGAAAAGTTACCTGTAAAATCTTTTGTACAACCTTTTTTAATTGATAAGCTTTATAAAAATAGGCAGGAAATGTATGAGCTTATACATAATAACTATAGAAAAAAATGGTTTAAAAACCCAGTTACTGGAAAAAATAGAACAAATGGAGAAATGAATGCTAAAGATAATGCTCCAACAACAGCTGAATGGGAGGAATTCACTAAAGGAAAAGGAAAAGAAGATTATAAAGCTTACAGAAGAGCGCAAGCAGCTTGGTATAGAAAACATATGGAACCTAAACCGGGAGCCGAAAAAATAGGTCAAGCAAAACTTGATGAGTTAGATAAAGTAAATGAAGAAATAAAAGCTGAAGAAGCAACAAGAAAAGACACTAAAAAATTAAATTCACTTATGTTTCGTAAAAGTGAAATCTTGGAATGGTTAAATCGTAACTATCCTTTAGTTTGGGGAAATATTATGGGGGAAAGAATGTATAAAGGAGCATTAGCTCAACCTAAGAAATCTATCTATAGAAATCCAAAATATGATAAAATAATGGCAAATTCTGCTATGAAAGAATATTATGAAGGATTATTAAAAATATATTGGGAGGAAGGACAATCTATAGTACCTATTAATAGAATTGAAAGTATGATTAAAAATCCGTGGGATGACTTTTCTTATATGGCACCTGCACAAAGAAAAGAAACTTATGAGAGATTAAAAGAACAAGGATTATTTTCTGCATCTGCTGAATTTTTTAGGGATCAAGTTCAAATGAGGACTACCGATCAAGTATATGGGCCTATTAATGAACTAGGAAATACTAATAAATCTATACCATTATGGTATACTACTCTTGAACATGCTGATGATATTAGTGCAGACTTACCACGAACTGTTTTAGATTTTGTTCATATGGCAAAACAGTTTAAAGCTAAAAATGAAGTTGTTAAGTTAGCACAGGTAACTCAAGAATTATTAAATCAAAGAGAAGTATTAGAAGTAGATGCTCAGGGAATTGCTAAACTTAGTTCAATGGCTAAAAAGCTATTTAATAAGGATAAAGAAGTATCTACAAAAGAAACTGGAGGTAGACAAGCACAGCATTTTCAAGAATTTGTAGATACTCAATTACATGGTATATCAAAAAAGAGAGAGTCTATATTTGCAGGTGTGAAATATAAAGGACCTTTTACAGGTAAAACTAGATCTTTAGAAATGGAAAAAACTAAAGTAGCTGGAGCAATAGCTAAATATACAGGACTTAATTTATTAGCATTAAATGTAAATCAAGCTTTTGCTCAGGTAATATTAGATAATATATATGGATTTTCTGAAGCTACAGCAGGGGAGTTTTTTAATAAATCTGATTTTATTTATGGAAAAGGACAATATAGTTACCATCTTCCGGATTATTTAGTAGATTTTAATAGAAGATATCCAGAAAGTAAATTAGGACAATGGATTGAAGTAATGGATCCTATACAAGGAGAGGTATCTAGTAATTTAGGCGCTACATTAACTGGAGATATGGTTACCAAAGCTATTAGAACTAATACTTTAATGTTTTTACAAAGAGGAGCTGCGCATGAAAAAATGATAAGTCAGTCTATTTCTATTGCTGCCCATGTTAAAGTTTATGATAAAGATGGACACCCTATAATGATAAAAGAAGGTCTTAGAAAAGGTAAACAAATGAATATGTGGGAAGCATATCAACGAGGAAAAGATGGAAAAATGCGATTTAATCTAAATCCAGAATCTAAAAAATTTATTGATGTATTTGATGAAAATGGAAAACTTATAGATTGGACAAATTTAAGAAATATAGGACATAGTATAAATAAAAAAACAGTTGCTATATCTAATATGATGGACCAAGCAGCACTTAAGAAACAATGGTATGGTATGCTTGTAATGATATTTAGAAACTGGATGTGGGGAGGATGGAGAAGAAGGTATGGAAGAAGTGGATATAGCGGAGGATGGTATGTAGATCATGAAGCAGGTAACTTTACACAAGCAACTTATGCTACATTTAAAAATCTTATTTTGCAAGTTGAACAAACTCCTTGGAAGCGATATGGATTAATGAGTAAAACAGAACAAGCTAATATTAAAAGAGTTAATGTTGAAATAATAAGTCTTATGACAACTATGATTATCCATAGTTTATTAAAACCAGATGATGATGATCCAAAATCTTTACCGGATACTTGGTGGGAAAATTTTCTTTTATATCAATCTAGACGTTTACAAACAGAACTTTTAGCTTGGGTATGGATTCCAGAAGGATATAAACTTGTTCGATCTCCTACAGCAGGAGTTAGATTAGTTGAAAATTGGACTAAATTTTTATATCAATTTTTATTTGTATGGAATGAAGATAATAGATATTATAAAAGAAAAGTAGGGACAATACCTAAAGGAACTAATAAATCTTGGGTATATTTCAAAAGATCTTTACCACTACTTTATGGATTTGAAAAATCACAGAACCCGCAACAAGCTTATAAATGGTTCCAGAAAAAGTTCTAAAAAAAAGAGCAAGCAACTTAATGCTTACTCTTTTCTTTTTT
>CEUI01026001.1_pt1 | contig 22008 bp, 22 predicted proteins | sample 531411 | NCBI WGS metagenome assembly CEUI01 (sample SAMEA2622841, study PRJEB7988) | marine metagenome | isolation source: saline water (ENVO:00002010), including
AAATCGTTTCCATTACCTGATTCATCGTCTCCAAGATCAGAGCTATCCCGGCCATCTATAAAAAAACCATTATTTCCATAGCTTCCTGAGTAAGCTTTTGGCACCCATACACCATCGGCGTTGGTTTCACCAAAGCTGGCAGGAGTTAAGGCTTGACCATCTATAAAATTAAACTCAGCTATATAACCATCAAAAAACTGAGACGAGGTGCTGTTTGCTCCTATTACATGCTCAACAGAACTACTGTTAGCAGTAAAGTTTGTTGAATAACTAGAACCGGGATAATTCTCTGTAGCAAAATTCGTGACTTGAGAGCCATTAACATATAGTGCGGCTCTACTGCTTTCAGCAGCACCAGTATTAAGCACAGCAACTATGTGATACCACGCCCCGACATCTCTAAAAAGTTGGGTTGTCTTTAAATCATAATCACTGGACGCTTGACTAAACTGAAGTTGATTGCCCGTACCAAAACGTAATGATTCTGCTGTTGAACCACTTGGATCGCCACCATAAATAATTACAGAGTTTGATCCAAGATTATTACCACGTTTAACCCAAACGCTAATGGTGCAAACTGTTGAAGATGTCGGGCTTTGACCAAAACCGTCTCTTGCTAGATGAGCAGAATCATTGTCGTTAAAACGAATAGACTGATCTATTTCATATCCTGTATCAGGATTAGCCAACCACTGTGAATTAGATAATGCCATTATGAGAAAGCCAGTTGTGGTGCGCCAAGTTGGATTGAGCCGCTAGCTTTTACTACGTAGGGTATAACATCAACAGCACTAGCGGCTGTACTTAAAGTAATACCTGCTCCACCAGCGGTTTCGTAATCTGTGCCTAAACTAAGAGTTCTAGAACCTGTTCCGTCCTGAATACAGATTATAACTCCTGTTTGACCTACCGACTCTGTGCTAGGATTAGCCAGCGTTACGTTGCCTGTAAAGGTAAGAACAAAGTTTTGATTAGTATTAAAGTCTAGGGTGACGCTTCCTGTGTTACTTGTATCAGTATCCGTGCTGCCAACCACCGCTTTAGAGAAGGTAGTTACGCCTGTTGAAGCTATAGTGATAACATCAGCATCAGAGGCTACACCAATGGTGCCACCATCTTTAATCAGGATATCATCTTTAAATGTAACGATACCAGCGGAGGATACAGTCATGGCATCAGCCGCAGAAGCTACGCCGATTGTTCCCCCGTCCTTGATTTTAATATCATCTTTGAAGGTAACAATGCCAGCAGAAGAAATCTGTATAGCATCTGTAGCACTTGCAGAACCTATATCTCCGTCATCAGGAACTACAAAGCTTCCTCCTGATACTGCACCAGTAGTCGTAATAGTGGACGAGCCATTATTGATTGTGCCAAACCCGCTAGTAATAGAGCCTGAATCAAGAGCACCCGTTGTTACAATACTGCTAGAACCAGCAATAGCAGAGAAAGTGCTTCCAAGCGCAGTGCCGTTTAGCGTGATAGCATCTGCCTCAAGTGTCCCGTGTATGTAGGCATCTTTGAACTGAAGGCTGCTTGAGCCAAGGTCAATATCAGCATCGCTTACAGGGGCTAGCACACCGTCAATTATCTTAACCTGATCTGCACCTTCAGCCCTGAAGATGATTGTGTTATCTGTTGCAAAGTCAATGTCATTGTCAGCATCACGGCCAATAACCAAACTTGTATTTGTAAGAGATGTAATGCCTGTTTGAGTTGCGTTAACAGTAAACGTAAGATCATAGGGGTCGCCATCAGTACCATTGTCTGTATCAGTCCAATCAATATCAAGACCGCCGCCCTCTACAAACTTAACTTCATTGTCTTTATTTATGGTAACTTCAGTGCCATCGCCATCTTCCAATACAAATGACATATCTGCTTTTTCAGCATCTACATATGCTTTAACAGATTGTTGCGTGGGGATTAAAGCAGCAGAGTTAGAAGCCATATCGTCTTCATCAACGAACGCCGTTATAGTTATGCTCCCATCTGATAGACTCCCAAACTGCACAGTGCCGTTGGATGTAACATTTCTAACAGTGGCTATATCTTTGTTAGCGTCTAGAACAACTGCTTTGCTAGCGGCTGCAGTACCTGCGGTAATTCCGTCTAGCATCTCTAATTCTGCTTCTGACAAAACTGCGCTGCCTATGCCAATTGAAGTTGTTGCAGTCAAAGTACCGCCAGAAACAATAGTGCCTGAAACGTCAAGATTGCCATTTACGTCAATGGTAGTAGCAGCTATCTGTATCTCTGTATCAGCAACGAGGTCTAGCTGACCATCTGTTGAAGAATTAATGTAGATAGCCGTATCACGAAACTGTATCTTTTCTGTTGTGGTTAGCAGAATGTCATCAGAAAACTGAAAGTAGTCTTCATCTTCCATCCATGTTAACACACCATCTGATGTATTAGCGTTGAATGTTATGGCTATGTCTGTATCAACACCAGTACCAAAAGTAAGGGTATTGCTAAGAAGTTTCTCAATCGCTCCCCCCTCACCATCTGTGCCGTCATGCTGATGACCTCCTGTTTCAAACGCAGCGTCAATAGCATCAAACTCGGTAGTAAAGTCAGACGCATTAATTGTCTCTCCATCTACAAAGTTTGTTGGGCTTGTTTTTGTATATGCTGTACCCATTACATTCTAGCTCCCGGTGTAAATTCTAGCGAAAACCCTTTAAGAGTATACGTAGGGTTTGTGCTTGTATCTGTAAATTTTAGTGCAACAGCAAATCCTGAACCTTCTACAGATTGTCTGTACAAAGGTGTGTATACTGATGCGCCATATTCTGCTGTGCCTATAAGCGCACTGCCATAAAATGCAGACCCGGATGGGTCTAGTAAGTCGTATAAAGCTGGACTTGGTAGAAGTATGTCGCCATAGTCATATTCAATGTTCATATCCACAGAGGATACTGTTCCTGTGCCAATATAATTAATAACTACTCTCTGCATATTTTTACGAATGCCAACATCGCCCATGTTATAATCTATAGTTCTATATGTGCAAGACATGTTAGTACCATCAAAGGTACTACCAGATTCTTGTTTATAAACATGGCCACTATCAAAATCTCCATGAAGAACATTCTCTTCATTAGAAATATCTCCATGAGTAGCAGACATAGGTTTAATACCTTTTAAATCTGAATACTCCCAACCAATCTGTCCAGTATCTGAACTGCGTTTTAACACAGCCATAAGACCTGTTGAGTTTGCATCTGTTCCTGATGTTGTAGGGTAATACAACCTGTATTGACTTTTTCTTCTTATTACATGAGAAGATATGTTAGATATCTGATTAGCACTGAGATTATTTAGCCTAGACTGTACCTGTTTAGAGACTGTTCCTAATTCTGTATCACCAATCTTTTCAGTACCTGCAACTGTTCGCAGTCCGTCAGGTGCAAGATAGATCAGATCACCACCTATTTCCTGTATGCTAAAGCGGGATACGCATCCAATATTTCGTGTAACAGGTTGAAGAACAAAGTCTGAGACGCTAGAACCTGCTAGCCTGTAGATGCTGTCTTTGCAGAAAATAACCAAAGTTTCACGGAAAGTAGCCAGCCCTACTATCTCATCGCCTATAGATATCTCTCCTGCACCCGATGCTGCACTAAAATCATTCTCACTATACGGAGCGCTAAACTGCAAAAGGTGTCGTTTGCTTGTCATGCCGCAGAAAAATAAATGATTCTTATGTTCTATTACAACTTCAGGTGCTGTAGGTTTTGTACCAGCCCCCGACCCTGCACCTCCAGTAAGCGCTGTGTATGTGCTTCCATCAAACATAGCTGCATCATTGACACCATCTGCCATTGCAATTTTTTCAGTTCCTGTCCAGTTGTAAACTGTAAAAGTGTATCGTTCTGCGCTAGTGCGATTAGTAACAAAATTTGTCCACCCAGAGCCTGTACTTGTTGCAACATTTGCACCTCGCGCTGCAACTACTTTATTTTGAAAAATAGCAATTCCTAATATTCCGCCAGACCCCGATACTTCATTGCTATCATATTTAGTAAACCCCAGTATTTTAGAGTACCCTCCTGTTACAGACGGTTCGTAATTTTCTAGAGTTGTTGCCTCTCCGGGTTTTGCAACAAACACACTTTTGTCGAGGACTAGTCCACCATCGCAGTTTACAGGAAACGCTTGTGTTGGCATTAGACGGCTCTCATGTAATCTTTTTGATTGGTTAGCTCAGTACGCATTCTCCGCACACCATTTTCATAGTCGCGGAATGCAAACTGTGCAGCTTGGTCGTTACCACGAAGTATGTGAACAAAATATTTTACGCGTGCTACAATCACATCATGGTATCTAGATGGTATTCGTGGCTTGTCTGTAAATACCGATAAGTCTGGAGATGAGTCATAAAAATCAAATTCAATTTCATACTGTGTATTTTCAGGTATAGGTGTAATACCAAAAGCATTATCATTTTTAATGCGATATACACACTCAGGAGTTGTAAATCCGTCATCTGGCGAATTAAGCGCTAAAAATTCATTCTCTCTATACGAGGTATGATATCTGCCTCTGCCTTCGTGATACTCATCAATTGATTTATATTTTAAAATTTTTGCTGAACAATCGTCTTCAAATACTTCAACAAAATCTACATCTAAATTTGTTGAAGCTGTATTGCTAAGACTAATAAAAGTTTGTTGTGTAGATGCAGTAAATGTAGCTGTTTTAATTTCACCATTACCAACATTGTCTATAGTAAATGTAGTTGACAAATCAGAATCCTTATCGCTGCTAGAACCAGCAAATACGTTTAATGTTTCTGACGTTGATGACATAGTACCAGAGGCTATTCTAGCAGTAATTCTGTATACTCTGTTTTCAACAGTAGGAATAGCTTGATCTACACAACCATCATTTAAACGCAAAACACCAGACGCATAGGTTCTGCCACTTACAGAGTTACTTAATGCGGGGGTGCCGGATGTGCTTGTTCCTGCAGGATCAGAGCTTCTGTTATCCCAATACGAACCTAGAGTAAAGGTCTTATCAAAGTTTCCTTGCCTAATTAAATTTTGCGGTCTTAAAAAGAAAGTATCATAGTCAACATCAGTGCAAAATGTTATGTCTCCTGATGTAGCTGTAAATGTAGAAGATACTCCTGTAAGAGTTTCAGAAGATTGAAAAGTGCCCTCAATAACTTCTATAAACATAAACTGTTCATTAGTATGGCCACCATGCAGGGGTACTCTTCGGAGAATCCCTTTTGCAGAAGAGGTTCCGCCCGTAATCATTTCATTTGGGGTAAACCCGCCACTAACACTAGAAACCTCTACCTTTATTGGATAAGTGTATTTACCTCTTCCGCCAAACAACGTGTAACGTGCAGTAAGAAAGTTCCAAGGCCATTGAATATATTCTGCTTCAATATCTCGTATCGCTTTGTTTATATCGTTTTTAATTGTTGTCTGTACGCCTCTTGTTCCTGACAGACCTGCTGCAGTTTCTGCAATGGTAGTTTCGTTGAGATCAAACAACACAGCGTTAATAAGTTCTACATAATTCATGGCTTGCCTAACTATGATTAGCTAAGAAGAGTTCGTCTATTGTTAACACTGCTTCTATTCTATTAGCAGTTCCTGCAGTTAACTTAATAGCATCACCTTCATTAAGATTTAATTCTATAAGCAAAAGTAAATGATCATTTGCCGCAATACTTTTGCTTCCTAAAAGTTTAAAAGTTGAACTAGCACTTGCATCTGTAAACTCTAAAGTTACAGGGGTAGCATTTCCTGAAGTTTCGCAAATTTGTATAGTTTTTAAAACAGCGTCGTGACCTGCAGGAACTGTATACACAGTTGTTTGGTTAGTGCTGTCAAGAGCAACACCAGCATTTCTAAGTCTTACTGCTCTTGATAGTGTTGAGGTCAAGAATCTACTCCTTTAGTATTGTGTACAACAGGTTTAAAATTAGTTCCTATTGAGGCCACACACTCTACTTCGCTATTTAAATCAGTTATACCAACAAGTGTGTATGTTCCGGTATTTGGATTTATGTACATGGTAAAAGTTATATTATACTGGGTATCTCTAAATGAAAAAGCGGGATACTCTCCATGTTTTTGAGCCTCAAATTTAAGTAATCCAACTGGAAAACATATATTTGTAACTTGCTGTGCTTGGCTAAAACCGGCCATTACACAAAGAAGTGCTACTGCTAAAATAAATTTCACCTTACATTCCCCAAGCCTTCTTTAAATACGTTTGAACAAGCGTTGATTTTGTAAACATGTCTTTTTCAGCGGTCTTTAAGTAATCGTTTACCTGATACATATTTTGCAAAATAAAAGACTGTTCGTAAGATACGTTAGAAGACATCCATCCAATTATATTCTGTCTAGTTCCTTTAGTAACTTTTTGTACCCCGTGGGGGTAAATGATAGGGAAGATAACTGCTTCTCCAGCGTTTAGCTTCTTTCCTATCTGCCCTACAGGAGTTGTTAATGTAAACTCCCCACCCTCGTAATTGTCTGTTAGATTTATACTAAAACCATAGTCAAAGAATACATTGTTTGATTTTGGTCTAGCCTTAAAAGCGTCTACGTGAAGATCGTAATAGTCACCCTCTCTGTATCGGTTATAAAAATTTACTGATACTCTTGTAGGACAATACACGCTGTCAATGTAGTGTGTATCATATAAGATATTAGTAACTAGTTTTCTAACTGTGTCTGGTATAGTAGCAGACTCATCGTTACTCTTAATATCTTCTAGGTCGGGAGCAGAGTCTTCACCTTTACTAAAAGTTTTGTGGTTTATATTATCTAGGCAATATTCAACATTTTGGTCGTTAAGTAGCTTAATAAACATATGTACCTCCGTCAATTCAATATCAAAGCAAGAAGGGTGGGGTTTTTAAAAGGAACCCCACAAAACCTTTAGTACAATTACGTACCCGACGACACCGTAGCCGCTTCTGTTAGCGGGTTGCGCGAAATGTCAACCATGCAAACGTGAACGCGGAAACGGCAAGCACTTTCACCCGTTGAGCCACCATCAAGGATGAGGGCATCAATTGTGTCAGCACTTGTAAAGATACGTGCGTTGGAACCAGAAGCGCCTACAGCAGCTTCTAGAAACGGCGTGAAGCCAGCAGCAAGCGCAGAACCGTCAACAAAACAGTCTACGTCACCACCAGTTACGCCAACATCCAACGTGATCTGACCATTACCACGCGCTTCAAGAACTTCAAGCGCACCAGCAACAATCATGGTATCTGCAGGAACATCGACCAATTGGACGACATCTCCACCTGTACCGCCATCAGCAGTATCATGAACCTGCGAAGTGACCACGTAGGGGGTAGGCATCCGCGAAGGATGACCAACGGTTCCACCGCCAGAGATGGTACGATCAATAGTAGCCATAATTCATCCCTCCCTTATGCGTAGTCTACAATGCCAAGGACCAAGCCTTCTGGACGAATGACCTTACGGCCATATACGTGCAGACCTCGAACCACATCCGCAAAGGAATCAGGGTCGCGAATAACTTCAGTCTTAGCAATTGAGTTAGCAGTAGCCGTTGACGACATGTGACCGGCAAGAACAATGTTCTCGCCCGTGCCAACACCACTGAGTGATACCATGTCCGTAGTCGTAGTCGCATCAGCGGACTGACGAAGGGCATTGGATTTATACAGCGTGAAGCCCATAACCTTTTGAGCCGTCAGCATCCCATTACGCATGGGGGACTGAGCGTCACCAGTTACATTAGCTTCAGCAATCTTAGCTCCCGCTTTGTAAAGAGTTTCATAAAAACGCGGGGGCGCTACAAACCACCGATTTTCTTCTGGAACATCAGCTTGATCAAGATGACGCGCCATAAGAGCGATGATTTGTACAGCCTCATCACCAGCATCACTGCCAGCCATCGTATGAGGAGTACCTGAAGTACCAAGATTTGAGTCGGTTTCAACCGTGCCAGAAGCACCCTTGATACCCGCACCATCAATCATGGCCTGAAGTACGTTTTTGTCGTAGTTACGTTTGAGAGAGAATGCACCTGAAGAGGTAGCAAGCGCCTCAAAGTTAACATGCGATTGACGTTCTTCGATATCATCTACCTTGAACGCAAACGCTTGAGCCTGATCTACAGTCAATTGAATTTCATCGTCTGCCAAGTCCTGCGGAGTAACCACAGCACCACGGGTATACGTTGAAATCGAGACAGTGGGTTCTTTCATAATGCGAACCGTATCACCGAAATTCTCAATTTCCCCCGCATAGTCAGTGTTAGTAATATCTTCTACAACTGACGCACGGCGGAAAAACTTGAGAACCTTCTGGCTATAGATCTCGGCTTGGAAATTACCGGACGGTAGATTACCGTAACCGGCTGATACACCAACAGCCATTTCCTTAACCTTTCTATATAAGTTTAGCCATTAACGATACGTCCCTCCGCATTTGCTTGATCTAGCTCTGCTTCAAGCTTGTCAAACTCATGCGGTTTGAGTTTACGTATCTCTGAGGTCGTCCATACTTTTTTATTAGCATCGCTATTATTAGTAGAGACGTTAACAGGGCTAGTCCGAGTAACAGCCTCTGCCGCAGCTTCTAACTGTTTTTTAGATGGACGCCCTCTGGTTTTCTTTGTACTAGCTGTATCTGCTTTGTACAAATCTAGAACGCGAGAGGCGTACTGAACATCGTTATTATTTTTGATAATTCCATCCGCAATACTAGGTGGCTGCTTTCCTAACCATTCTTTAAACTGGTCTGACTTCTTGATATCAGAGAAGTCTGGATGCAGGGCTAACAGTGCTTGGTAAGCATTTTTAGCTTGTAACTGCTCTTCCTTTGCAGAAAGACGTTCAATCTCTTGTTTAAGTTCTTGAACTTCTCTTGCAGAATTTTTAGTAGTCATAGCTTCAACTACGTTATAAACGTCAGGATAATTCTCTTTAAAGTTTGCAATGTCTGCATCCTCTTCGGGAAATTCCTCTATAGGTTGCGGTCCTTGCATAAGCTGTTCACGTTCTTCTTTCCACTCGTAGAGTTTAGAGTCGTAATGCTTCTTGAGATCATCATAGCGTTTCTTGTAGTCATGCTCCTCCGTCTTTACTTCTGTAGAGACGGAAATGGTTTCATCATCAATAACCTCGTCTTCAGTTTCACTTTCTTCTAGGGTAGCCTGTTCGTCTTGTGCATCATCTTCTAATTCAGAACGATATTTGCCACGATAGGGGCCTAGATTTTCCTGTTCTTGGGTAGTCATTTTTCCTCCTTGCGGGGCCTCTAAGGGGTAGCCGCAGTTGGGTTAGTCTAGCAGGGCCGCTAGTTAGCGGGTGGCTGCAGTAGGTGTCCGCAATCTTGAGTCTTGATCGGGACTTTCTACCATAAAGCTTCTATTAACGCTTTCTGGCGAAACTCTAATATTGTTTGTCTGTGTTTGCTGCGCTGAAGAGGCTTCCTCTAACGCAAGGGGTGTTCTTCCTTCGGGTGAACTGTTGTTAGAGCTAGGGGCAGAGAATAAAGTTCGTGCAGAGCTAAAAATCTTATTTGCAAAATCAACTCTTTTTTTACGACTAGCTTCTGGTTTTTCTGGGTTTTCAAAGATATCTAAGAATACGTTAGCAACTTGCTCTGCAGTTCCCGTTTTAAAAGCTTCACGTAACTTTTTTCTGTTGCCAGAGCCTAAATCATACGTTTCCCATGCTGGAGGTTTGGCAGTCGCTACGTTAATTGTATCTAAGGTGTACTCTATTTGAGCATTTAAGGAGTCTGTCTTGCCCATTGTGTTTAAATAATTTTCATAGGCTTTTTTTCTTCCGCCAGTAAATTGAAAAATGCCGTAGCCCTTTTTCTTTTTATTGTTATCTTCTATGCGTTGATACTCAAAGGTATCATTTTCTGCATGTATGTTGCCCATTATTCCGGCAACAGCTTCTTCTCTTAGCCCCTCACTTTTTAATTTATTATAGACTTGTTCTTGATTTTTTTGGATTTGCTCTAAGGAAGGCTTAACTTTTTTTTTACCTACTTGCGTCCCTTTCGCAGCCCTAACAGGAACTTGCTTCTGTGCAAAGTCCTGCTGTTGTTGCTGCTGCTGCTGGGGCTGCTGCTCTTGCTCTTCTAACTTCTTCTCTGTCTCTGCCTCACCACGCTTGTTAATCTTTTCAAGCAGGTCTGTGCCTATTACTTCCGCTAGCTCTGGAGGAATGTGATACTCTTTATTTGAGGCAAGTATTTGCTGATCGCCTTTTACCTGCTGTGCTGGCCTTGTAATATTAGCTTTATCTACTTCTATACCTTCTTTTTCTTTTAGGTATTCAATAGCAGGTTCAATGATACGCTCTTCAAAGTCCTTTTTACCCACCTTTGCGATAGCGGCTGCGTTTACAATAAATGCACCTTCTCTTGCCTTCATAGGAACGTCATCAGCTACACCTGTCTGATCTTCCGCTCCCGGCTGATCAATCATACCTGCTACCTGATCACCAAGGGCTAACTGTTGCATCTGGTCCTGCATGGGAGATGCTTCTGGCAGAGGTGCCTCTACCGGGGCAGGTTCCTCTAGTGCTACCGGCTCTTCTGCCATTACTTCATCAAGCACAGACGGTTGCTCTTGCGGCATTGGCTCCTCTGCCATTGGCTCTTCACCCATCGAAAGGGTGACACCCAAGCTAGTAGCAAACGCCTGTAGTACAGGAGGTTCGTTTTGCTCTATTAGCTGTACAACCTGCACCTGCGCCTCTTCAGGCATTTGCTCTAGGTTAGCTGTAAATTGATCTTGTGTTATTTCTACCATCAGTATTCCTAAACTAAAAATCGCTAAAGTCGTCATCGCTATAGTCAAGACCGCCACCTGCTGTGTCTGCACCTTCTCCAGACTCTGTTACATCTTGTTCGGGACCAACAGTATCAGGTATATCGGTATAATCGAGCGCAGGATCAGATAAAGCTGCAGCAGCATTTGCTCTGTCTACCTGTTGTTGTACAGCTTGATCTCTTGCTATTTGTTGAGCTACCCTCTGTTGTTCTTCATTATTTGGGTCCATGCGGTTAAGACCTGTTGCAGCCATAGTTTTTTGAGCAATGTCTATACTTCTATCACTAGGATTGTTGCTGTTATATCCTCCTGCATCATAACTAAAAGCGTTTTCTGCCGCTGCATCTGCCTTGCCAAAATCACCGGATGCTATGTCTAAAGGACGAGTCATAAGCTCTGCTAAGGCTCTTTCTCTAGCGACAGTTGCTGTTTCTACACTAGAAAAGGGCTTATTTTGTTCTGCTTGTAATCCTTCTAATGAAGATTCTGCTAATCCAAACTGCTCTAATTGACTAAAACCATAGCGCTCATTAAACTCTTGCATAGTCATGCCAAGCTCAGATTGTACTTGTGCCTCTATTTCAACTTGATATGCTTCTGCAGCCTCTCTTGCTCCTTCATTTAGTGCATCTTGTATTTTACTGGTAGGTGCGTTAATATCTATGCCAAATCTTTGAGCGGCACTAACCATTTTTTCTTTAGCTGCCTCTTCCATTATGGCTTGCTCATTAAAATCTGGATCAAATGTAGGAAATCCTTGAACAACAGAGGCTTGATTAAGATCTTCATATGATATCTGTGATATGGGTGTATCTGGATCAAGAGCGTTAAAATCTATTTGAAGACTTGAATAAGTAACGCCGGGAGTATTTGAAAAATCAATATCTAATGCCAACATATCGCCTTCTGGTGTGGACCCCGAAAAAGCAGTCATTCCGTCACCTGCAGTAATTCCAACATTATTGAAAGCGTTAGACATGCCTCTTGCACGTTGACTAATCATTTCGGTATAACCAGTTTTATCCATAGCAAATTGCCCAAGACCAAAAGCAATTTTTAGAGGAGTCGGTAACATTGTTGGTATCATACCCGGAGTTACTAGCTTTCCTGTTTTTGCATCAAAATTAAACGAAACATTACCGCTTGGCAGATTAAAAGATATATTACCGGGAGTTGTTGTCCCGTACTGCATTTGCAAACCATACGCTTCCATAGCCTGAAGGGGGTTTGTCACTGCACTATATATACCTTCTACAAATTCACCTACATTTTTAGCAGCTTTTTCAAATATACTAGATATTGTTACTCCACTATTAACAAGTTCTTCTGCTCTTGCTACGGTTTGCGCTGCACCAAGTCCAGCACTAACTGCATTAAGTGCGCTAGGAATATCAGTTATTCTCCTATCTAACGCATTTGATACACTTTGTACGCTACTAAAACCACCAAGCGCACCAACAACATCTGCTTGTCCTAAAGCTTGTGTACCTAAATTAGTAGCAAAATTTGCAGACGTACCGCCTGTCCCAGCGGCTCCAAGAACGCCTCCAAACAAACCAGCAGCCAACCCCGGATTAGTGAGGCTAGATATATCTTGAGCTTCTGTGCTTGTAGCTGTATCAAACCCAACATTCAAATCATCGCTTTCAACGGCATCCGGGGCCACTCTGGAAGGACCAAACACTTGCTGAAATTGATCCTGTGAAGTGTCTTTGCCTAAAAAAGGAGTGGTAACAGTTGCTAAATCCCCAGCTACAGTAGAGGCTTCGCCTAAAATATTACTTAAACTTGCAGAGTCAAACTCATTAATGCGACTAACTGCGCTATTTCTAAAAGCATCTACACTATTAGGATCAGAGAAGTTTACATTATCAAGTAGATCACCAAACAAATCTTCAATAGCTAAACTAGAAGTGGAAGATGTAACTGCAGAAAGATCATTCTTTTTGCGCTTTACACCTAAGCCTTCAATATCAAGAGACTGAGATCCACCACTTACATCAATGGTAGCATCAGGAAGAGCTTCCATAGTTACAGGTCTAGCGGATACCGCCCCTGCACCTTGCAATGCCTCTTGAATATTAGTCGCCACGTTTACTGTATTCTTTCTGTTGTGTGTTAACCTGCGTCTTCAGGGATAGGAGGTGATCCACCACCTGCACCTTCCCCTGCAGCAAGCGCATCTCTAAGTCCGATTTCTCCACCACCAGCAGGGCCTGATGGCGCTCCTTCAGGTCCACTAGGTAGTCCTCCAGACTGCCCCATGCCGCCTGATTGTTGACCAGCGGCAGCAGGGTCTGGCATGTTTCCTTGTTGAGCATTTAATCCTCTCAATACTTCTGCAAAGATTTGTGCATCGTTGATATCATTTACCAACAGATCAGGATCAATGTCCTGTGCAATGGCTAACTCCCGTACAAGATTTGGAATCTTGATAAACGGAGCAAGCATCGGATTAGCCACTGTCTGTAACAACGCGGTAAGGCGCTGGCTGCGAACCTCTTTCTGCATAACTGCAGCGGTTCCTTGTGGCTTGATCTCCAAATCTCCCTGTATCTCAGGACGGTCATTAGTGAACTGCATGTTCCAAAAGAACATGTACTCACCAAGCGGCTTGAGAAGAAAGTCATCAACATTTTTAATAACTGTTTTTACGCTTAGATTAGCACCACCCATTAACATACTAAGTCCTGCAGCGGTACGTCCTGTTCCAGACACACCAGTTTGACCGTGCATGATGCTGGGTAGTCCTGTTTCTTCATCGGCTAATTGTCGTGCAGCTTGATACATTTGTATGTTTTCACCAGCAGTATTAGGAAACTTAACAGCGTTAATAGCTGTGCCAGTAACACCAGACTGCCGCCTAAATACTTTACCGGGATAGATATCATAGTTCTGTCCGGGTACAAGAGATGCCTCATCAACGTCAAATACTACATTACCTGCAAGTGCTAGGTTATCAATGGCCATTCTTACATGACCATTCATTAGTAGCTGGGCATCTTCCATGTTCTCTGGTATGCCTATGCCAAACAACTGGTAGGGATTAATCTCATACGGAGTTGCAAAGTAAGGAATACGATAAGGTACAAATGGATTGAGGACTAATCGTAGCACCTCATTGCCACATATCCATGCGTTTACAGAAACCTCTGAAAGATCATCTACTTCCATAGGAATGCCCATATCACGAATAAGATCACTATCCAGATTTCCCCAGAACTCAAGAACTTCGTACCTGTCAACAGCGGCTAAGTCTTCTAGGCTCTCTGCACGAATAGTATCTTCAAAGTATTTATCCATGTAGTTAGGACCTCCGCTAAGACAGTTAGCAATAGCCTCGCCATTAAAGAAAGGCTTGTCCATCAAGTCACGCATCTGCGACCTGTTCAGTCGATGGCGCTGAATTACATAGGAGCAATCATCCACACTAGTAGCGGTGGGGTCTGGGTAAAAGTTCCAACAGGAAACCGACTCAAGCCGAGGTACAAGCTTCTTATACGGGCTGTAGTTCTTTTCGCTATCCCATCTGTGAAGAGTTTTACTTTCATTGAGCGGCCCCTTTACAATGCCTGTGCCAAGAAGAGCGCACTCAAATAAAGAGTGACGTAGAATATTCGTGGCGTTATTTTCATGCAACTGATCATGGATGAGCTTTTCCATGTGCCGCGCCGTCTCACGCGAAGGATTAATCTGAGGTTCGCCCATGCGACTTGGACCTTCCTGTAGATCAATGCCTTCATACTTCTCAGCTAGCCCTGCCAAGGGAGAAGCTTCTGTAGCCCCCGGTGGCATATCGCGGCCATCGCCGGGAAAACCATAGGGATCTGCAACAGGCTTTTCTTGTTGCTGTGGAGGTACAGGAGTTTTGCTTAAATGTGCAAACTCCGCTACGCCTTCAGGTACAGGACTAGGCTCAACAACGATTGGGAACTTCTTGTTTGCAAAAAGAACGTCAATTATCTGGCCGTATGCAGCAAGAACTTTCGTCTTGGTAATCTTAACAAAAACTTTACTGTTCTCAGACTCACGGAACTGGGTTGTAGAATCGTAGATACCTCTAAAGTTTTTATAGGCTTTTAGCCAGCGTTGTTCATGCTGGTAACGGCCATGCTCTGCTTCTTCAAACTTAGATTTAACAGTACCAACTACATTTGTAGAAGCTTCATCAACAAAAGCTGCTGCAGTGATATCTCCTAAAGGTGTATCGTCCATAGGACTTCCTTACTTAGTAGTCTTTTTCATCAGCCATACGAAATACAGCCGGATCAACCGTATTGCTTTTCGGACGGGGCATATCAACATTTAGAGCATCGCGGTCAATCTTACCGACCAGCATCTGCTCTAGTCCTTCGCGGTGCAAAGCACCGTCTGGGGCGTCACTTACTTCGCCTTGTTTCTTCATCATACCCATGATGTAGTCTTTACCATATGCGTACATAGTTTTTCCTTTCTGTAGCTATTGGTTCATAAAAGAGGTTCTGCTTTTTACCTCTTCCATAGTTCTCCCCCTTAACTCACTCTCTTCGGGGATTAAATCTTCTCTCTTAGCTTTTTGCATCATTCTATCATATTCTATTTCAGAAAAAGATGATCTAGCTGTAGGCGCTGCTGCTGCAGCCTCTTCTGCTACTGTTGCTGCTAAACCAACACCGGGAACAAAAACTTTTAATCCTCCTCTACCAGCTTTACCTAACATACTACGAATTTTTTGTTTTCTTTGTTCGCGGGTAAGATCAGCAGCACGGGGTTCTTCGGATGTTGCTGTTTCAGGGCCAGCTATCTCTGGCATTGATTTAGCACGGGTATCTTGAACATACGGATCAGGCTCTGCACTGAGCTTTCTAATGAGTAAAGGTTCATTTGCTCCTCCAGCATCCAATACTTTTAAACCTTGCTTATAATACTTCTGACTAGGTTTAACGTACTCTGGCACATCAGCATCTGACAAACGGGACGGTCCTAACTTCCCTGATACTTCTTTATCAGCTTCTAAATATCCTGTAAAAAATAAGTAATCTTTAATGTTCTGCATAGCGTCCAAAGATACTTTAGGATTGATTTTACGAGCTTCGTTTACAATCTCTGTAAACAGATTTACTTTGCCCTCTTTACTTACAGCCTTAGACATTGCTTGTTTAAACGTCTCTACATCTCTTCTTACAATCAGTGCGCCTTTTGCTACTCGCGAAACTTGACCCCGATTTGGCTCTACAGTTTCTCCCCCCGGTACAGGAGGGCTGCTGTCTATCGCCTTTGTAATCTCATCCAGAGTGCGACTTTCTGGTAGCATGTCTTCAAGGCTAAGATTTTCAGGAGCTTCTATTCCTGCTTTAATTACCTCTGCTCTAAAATCCATAGCGAGACTAGCAGTCAGCTTTCTTCCTAGCTTTTTTCTAAAAGACTCAAGATCATCAGGGCTAAAAGAAGATCTGTTCTGATCTTTTATCTCCTTAATTACAGCTTTAAGAGCATCTGCTTTCTTCATGTTTAGTAACCAAACGTAGAGTCAAAAGGTTTAGGCTTTGCTTCTTTCATCTTATTCATCATTGAGTTAATGGTTAGATGGCCTCTTGCACGGGTCATGCACATGTATCGTAAAGCGTCGTAAGCATGATCATCTGCTTTTGTATCTACATCTTCAGGGTTTGTCTTTGACAGGGGTAATCCTGAGAGAGTGCGTATCAGATGTGTGCAGGTTGAGAGTATCTTTATTCTTGGTTCTTGTGTTAACTCATCTACCTGCAAACGCCTATGTAGCTCCAGTTTACCTGCAATCCTGTTTCTATCCGATGGAGTGAACCTAGCCCCACAACGAATTAAGGTTTCAGCGATAGAAGGTCCAGTGCCTGTCCTGTTCCAACAAGAGGAGTCAAGCACTGAGTAGTACATGCCGGGATCTTCTCCCTCAAGATTTATAATGATATTGGCTAAAGTTTCTGCAGTCTGGCCTTTGCCGTAAAACTCCCTGTAAATCCAAAGCGTATCATCCCAGTCAACTGCGCCCCACAGAACACAGGAGGGGGCGGCATATCCATAATCCGCTGCACGAACGCGCAACCAGTTATGGGGTATCTGTGTCTGTGAGGCTTCCACAACATGTATGTTGCGGGAAAACTCTGGGAACGCCGCTCCCTCTGCGACATCCCAATCCCCTTCTAGAAGACGCCTTCGCTCGACTTCTGGGAGCGACCTCAACATGGCTTCATATTCGCCAGTTTCAGCGAGGTAGGGGTTATCAGTCAGACGCGCCGGAATGAATTTACGAAGAAACAGCGGCTGACCTGCTTTACCGTTAGTTGCTGTTTCAGGCCACAAAAGAGCATTACCTGTATCAACATCGGTAGCTGCAAAAGGACTATTAGGCGGTGCAGGGTCGATATACATCTTCTTGACCCACCAACCCCCTACCCCTCCGGGGTTTCCTGTGCAGCGCATGTATGCGTTAATCTCCGAGTCCGTCGTACGGAGCCTAGAGCGCAGATACTCCCACACATAGGGAGTCGGGTAGTGCGTTATCTCGTCAATACCAATCCAAGTAAAAGACTGCCCTTGGTAGCGTGTTACGTCTTTGTCTTTGTCGAGGTAGGAGAACCATGCCGTAGCCCCAGACGGGAACTGCCACATGGCTTTTGACTCTCTAAATATGGCACCGGGAAAAGCTTTTGGATAGAGTTGTTTACTTTTATCGACCAGTTCTGTAAGCTCATCCAGAGTACGACGAATAATAAGGGCGCGATGATTGGGACTGCTACAGTAACGAAGCAAATCAGCGAGAAGAGCATAAGACTTGCCCCCACCAGCAGCGCCACCATAAAAAACATCCCTTTCAGGACTCGCCAAAAAGTCAGTCTGTGGCCCCGAGTTTGGCTTGAAGATAACCTCTGCTTCATCCTCTACTAACTCCCTTACGGGTTTTGGTACATTCTGTAGTGTGGTATCTTCAATAACTTTAGCACCATTCTTGTTAAACAGAGCCTGTTCAACCTTCTTGATGCTGTCTTTCTTTTCCTTGGCCCGAGATGCTTTCTTCTGCGCCTTCTTCTTAGCCCTGTCCGCATTACGAACTGCGGCGGCGGATGCTCTTCGCGCTCTTTCTTTTGCAGAGATTCGGTAGTTACCTTTTTCACCCTCGGCTAACTTTGGGCGACCCCGTTTACGCTTTACAGGCTCTTCTCTTGCATCAGCCTTATCCACCAAAGGCGGGGGGCTTTCGTCTGACGTTTTTCTTATGCCTTCGCTCTGGTATTCTAAATCGTCCAAGTGTTTTACCTTTGTGAAATACTACCTTGGTATTCCCTGCCGTCTTTTTCTTTTTTGTTGCCATTATTTTAGTTTCGGTCTACGAACCCCGCCGCCTTTTGCGTATTTTTTAACTTTGCCGCCTTTTGCAAATCTACCCGTAAATCTAGCTCCAACATAACTAGAACCGCTCTCTGGGTCGTATCTTCCTTGAATACCTGCTGAACCCTTTAGCCCTCCAAACTCAACAGGTTCTTGAAAGTATGCTTCCACAGCGGGTCGTCTTCCCCGTTGCACATCTTCAAGCCCCATGCCTTTAAAATCTAAATTAAGGTTTAGTCCTTCTGGCAGCATCCGATTAACAATCTTCTCGCCCTGTCGGGCAATCTCTTTTACTGCCTCTCTAGATGCTTTATCTTTTATTGCCTTAGGAGTATATTTTTGAGGATTAAGAGCTACATCTGTGGCTAAGTAAGCAGCGCCCATAGCGCCTCTGGCTATTTGTTTTTTACTTACATCTTTTTGTATATAAGGACGCGCAGTAAAAGCTGTTTCCTCTAGCTTTTCAGATTGATCAATCTGAGACTTCAAACCATCCCTGATAGCGGTGACAGCTTGTTTTACCTGTTGTTTTTGGCTAGCCATTTTGTACGATCTGGTTCTCTTCGATTAGCCCACGATCCTTTGCGTAAGCTTTTATAATAAGATCTTCTACCGTCTTTATATCAACGCTCTTATAGAACTTACCCCTGCCTTTTATGTAGCAGAGGTAGCTCAAGGGTTTTTTGGTTCGTGAGAGAGTAACTTCTACGAAGATTTTATTCATTATTTATGATAATAGGATCCACTTGCCCCGACTTTGCGGGGAGAAGAACCACTCCGTGTAAAACAGTAGCATTATGTTCAACCTTGTCATGTTTGCCCACCCCTACCCGATTAAGGATAGATTCCGCTGCTTTAATACGCTGTTCAACGCGTGGGGTAGTTCCATCATCGTCCAATGCATTTACAAGACCCGCTGCTGCTTTTACAGAGTTAGCAGCTAACATGTTCTTTGCTCTCTCTACGATTTCATCGGCTAGAGAGTTCATAACTGCTTTACCCGTTGTTTCGCAGTAACCGGCTACACGCAGGGCTGCAGCATTGTTACCGCCGTTTTCCATGAGTGCATCAAGATACGCAAGCTGTTTTTCCGTTAGCTGGCGCTTTTTCTTCTTCTGTGCGGGTAGGAGTCCTTCCTGTGCCATCAGTAGCGTACTTTACGTACTCCACCGCCCATTGCATAAACTTTTCTGCCTAATATTTTATTTGCAACGTCAGGATTACTCTTACCGAGAGCATCCATACCGGGATTAACTTTACCGCCTTTGTTCATGCCTGTAACCCTGTTACGGTTCATTTCCATAAGGCTCTGCTGTGGATTCTGCTGCATGGTGCCAGCACCCATGATCTTATCTCTATCCGGAGTGCCTGTCTGTACCATTCCACCACCATACATCTTTTTCTTATTTTTACCTTCCATATTTTTCCTCTTTATAGTAGCTACGTTCGTTGGCTTACCGCCGACTCCCTGTGGTTTGGCTCTTTTACGAGCAACTGCACTTTTTCTTTCAGAAGCAGTCATTGATTTAGCTTTGGAACGTGGCACACATTTTGGATATGCACGTTTAGACTTAGATGCAGAAGATCGACCACAAGCTTGAAACTTGCCCCCTTTCTTGGGCGCTCCAATATCTACCCAATCACCCTTGGGTCCTTTGCCAAACCACTCCTTCAGACTCATTTATAAGTGCCGCCCCGTTTTTTATATTCACGGACTAACCATGCGTTTGCATAAGCAGAGGGGTACACCTTAAATTTTTTCTTGGCTGCAGATTTTACTCTGGAGTACAGTGCGGGATTAGCTGGAGTAGGAGAACCCTTTTTTCTTTTAGTCTTTTTTTTAACGGCCATTACTTTCCTACCTTTTTCATAGCCTTCTTATGCGCTGCTGTAAAAGACTTGCCCTTACGCATATCTTTTTTCATACTCGACATATGTTTCTTAGTATGATGTTTGGAATGTTTCTTCAGTGTAGTTTTTTGTCTTGCACTAAGTTTTCCCTTCTTAGTTGATTTTTTCATAGTAGCCATTAGCACTTCCACCTTTTTCTTGCTTGTCTTAGGCGACTGTTAGGGTCTTTAGCCGCCTTGGGAAACTTCTTCATCTGTCCTGCAGAACGAGCGCAGTATGACTTACGCCTCTTTGCAGCTTTGCTACCGGGTTTTACTTTTCCAGTAACAGCGCCCTGCAGTTTGGAGCCGGGATTAGCCCTGCGATATGCTTTGATACCCTTCTCGGTCATGCCAGCGCCCTGTTTAGTAGGTCGCTTCATTCCTTTGCCTTTGGGCATTACATCCGGTTTACGAACTCCACCGCCCTTTGCATATTCCTTACGGCTAATTGTTTGCATTATTTCATCCGGGGTTTGCGAACGGGTCCACCCATGTTACGGTTCATGGCGTAAACTTTACCACCACCAGCTTTCTTTTGACCACCACGCCTTTTATAGTCCTGAAGTTCACCACCGCCTTTAATAGTTCTACGAGTGGTTTCCTTTAGCTCTTTGCTGCCCCCATAAGGTTTTCCCTCTTGGGAGGGTTCAGGATTCATCATGTCATCCATGAGAGAGGCAGAGGTAGCTTTAAACCGTTTTCGGTACGCCTCTACAATCTTTGGGTCTTTAACCTTTGCGTATTTAGGAAGCTTGCCCTCTTCTGCGTCTTTTCCGTAATTTACAAAACCTTTATCGGCTTTTTTTACAACCGTGTCAAAACGCTTCTGTATCATCTTCATTAGATTTCGGCGCTGGGCGTTAGTAGCCCCTTCTTTTTTAGCAGCTTTATCTAGTCGCTCTAAATATGCTCCGGGGTTTCTACGTGACTTGACAATACGATCTAGTTGCCTATCCAAATCTTTTGTTTGTATTTCATATGGTCCAAATTTAGCCATTATTCCATCTCCACCGTTGGCTCTCCCCATCCATCACCCTTGTACATGTTCTTGCACTTGCATTCGCCACAGGAACAAGAATCGCAGCCATCTGAATCACAGTGGCACGACTGATCGTCGCAGGTGCAGTCTACGCAGTAATTGTCCGCATTATTAATCATGTAGAATGCCGCGTAAGGCCCTTCATATGGAGACATTGTTATATTTTCTGAAAATGCAGCTAGAGCAGTCTTATCTCAACACTCTCCACTTGTGAAAATATATAATTTGTTGATGGAGTGTAGACAGACTAATAGCTGCTAACTATCTATTATAACAAATATATGAGACTTGTCAAGAAAAAAATTAAAATACATGCATTTTTTACTTGACAGATTTGAAATGAGGTGTATAATAAGAGTTAACTCTTCTCCCCACCGCTAATATATACCCCTACCCCCTTAATATTAGCCCATATTGTAATATAATTACCCAAAATTGTAATAAAATTACAATAAATACCTTATGATTAGCCGCTATTAGTCCTAAAGCATTGAAAAATAATAAAAAATTATTAAAAAAGGGTAAAAAATAGTAAAAATATACCGGGGTTGCATACAGATATATACCCACCCCCGGTGGCCCATACGCGCCCGTGTGAGCTAAGTATTTGTTTTTATTAAGTTTGTCTACTATCCATAATATACACTATGCGACACTGATTTTCTGCGGTTTTTACCCCCGGCTAATTGTTCTGCGACCCTTTCTTATACCCGCGCCCGCGCCCGCGTAGTCTTAACTATACCGACAGGATCCCCGGCGGCCTTTTTGGTGGTGCTTTGGGGTGGCATGGGCGTGCAATACAGCGCACACAATCCCGGCGTCCATATCCAAAACGCCAGCAATTTCCAAACGCTAGGCATTATTGCAGGTAAAAAAAAGCCCCCGTAACTGGGGGCTAAGTTTATTCTGGATTGTGTTGTTTAT
>CEUI01012115.1_pt1 | contig 22006 bp, 43 predicted proteins | sample 531411 | NCBI WGS metagenome assembly CEUI01 (sample SAMEA2622841, study PRJEB7988) | marine metagenome | isolation source: saline water (ENVO:00002010), including
CTTACAAGTTGCTTAGCGTCTAGTTTCTCACCATCTTTTAACAGTTTCTTCCTTAATACTCTAAACTCTTCATATGCTGGATGTTCATTTAATAATCTTATATATTCTTTTACACTAGCACATTTTGTTTTAAAAATTCTAACACCCCAACCTGGCCATTTCTTAACACTTTCAGGTAATAAATGTGGATGTTCGCTACTGAATACTCTAATACCAAATAAATTATTTGCTTTTATAGCAAATCTACTTTGTCCCCAGGCACTCTCTAAAGCAGCCTGTGCTGTAACCATTTCTATTGGTACTCTTTTATCTGGTGGTGTTTGATAATTGATATAGTCAACACACTTATTAAGTTCTAAAATAAACTCTTTTGGATTTGAATATTCAAAACTTGGTTCATTTAATCCTAATTTACTTGCCCAATCAGCGTGTTCTATTCTTACTTCTTCTGTTGCCTTCTTAACTGCAAGTGGATTAGGCATAAATGTTCCTATACCATATGTAATTGTAGAAATCGCTATAACTAATAGTGAAGCTTTAATCCACCATAGTATTCTATTAAAAGTATCTTTAGTTGATTGTTTCATTAAAACCTCGCTACTTTATATTCATAACCAGACCACTCAACACCTTCAGCGTCTTTGAAAGATTTTATTTTCTTTTGTACAAATTTTGCTTTATCTCTAAATTGTTCCATAGTTTTAAATATCTTTCCTGCTTGTATTTCAGTAAAGTTATCATATACATCTTTGGCCCAATTGCCTTCATAGTAAGTCATTTCATACTCACCATTCTTATCGTCTAAAAATTTTTGGATTTTATCTGGTACTGCGTTGATAATTCTCTTTAGATAATGGTCCAACTCCTTGGTCTTTCTCACTTTACTCATAATAATATATCTCTCTTTCTAAATATCAAGACCGATTGCTTTCAATTTCGGTCTAAAACTATAAAATGTAGTGTTGTGGTTTCCTGTGTCCCCCATATTTGCCATTTGAAATAAATGGATGCATTCGTGTGCTAGTGTATCAACGAATTCTTGTTTGTTTGTATAAGATGGTAGCATTTCTAATACGTAATTTCTAGTTCCTTTTCTGTCTTGGTCATTAATTACAACTTGACCATACACTCTAGGATATTCTCTATCTTTAATTTGTTTGATTTTTATATCGTTAAAAGGTGATAATAAACCTTCAAAAACATACTTGTTAAGGATACTGAAATATTTTTTAATATCTTTATAGGTAGTTTTATACTTACGAGTTTTCACTTCGGCCAGTTCCATCTTTAATCTCTTTTTGACTTTCTGCCTCTTACTGATTTTGGTTTGTTTAGTTCTAACTCTCTTTGCCATTTCTTTTCTCTTTTTCTATCTCCTATTTCCAAAAATATAAACATAACCAAAGATGTTAATATAATGAGTACCAATTCTTTTGGAATATACTCATATAATAGTTGTAAAGTTTCAGCAATACTAATTACAAGCGACATTTGTATCTTTCAACAATGAACACTTATATTCATTATCAGCATTTTGTCTTATTTCACTAGCAAGACCTTCTAGTATGTAAGGTAGGTGTTTTTCTATAATGTTTGCCATTTCTAAAGACATAGCATACACCAAAACATTTAACTCTTGCTTCATCAAAGCAGAATGGTCTACTCCGTTACCACTTATTTTTTCTTTAATAACGTGAGCAATTACTGCCTTATTATATTCACTTGATTTAATTTCACCTGCGTTTGCATTTGCAAGTTTCCATCCCATAGACATAAAAGTCCATATCATCCATAAGATAATTATTAAAGCAACTTTTTTCATAATGTATTTCTCTCCTATATATTTATTTCTTTATTGTGTTTAGAATACACTATTATAGGGAGGTTGTCAAGCAGTAAAAAGCAAGTAAAATCAAGGGTTTTTGACCTTACTTGCCCTAAATGTTCTATTTTTGTTCTATTTTAACAAATAATTCGTTCCAACCAAAAGCTTCTTTTACTACAGATTCGCTTAAACCTTTATAAACTCTATGTAATTTCTTATCTTTAGTGTCTAATAATAGTTGTGCTTCGTCTGATTGTAGACCTTCTAACATTTGAATAAACAAAGTTTCTTTTTGTGTCTTCGTTGTATTCTTGTCTGCACCTTTGATAAAATGCCATAAACGTTTGCATTCAGTTTTAAGTACCGTATGCTCAGTTCCTTTCGGAGCTTCGTTTGCCATATATGGTGGTGTGCCTTCTGGCAAATCCCACTCTATACTAGGATCAAAGGATCCTTTAATAAGCATTCTCAAAGAAGGATGGTCGTACTGTTTAAGTACAGCAATTTTCTTTGCTTTATCTTTTGCGTTGTTGACTTTTGTTAAGACTTCTGAAAACAATAATTCACCAGTTCCACGTGTAGAAGCTGCTGTTGTCATAGCGGCTTTACTCATAAGACTAGGGTGAGATTGTTCTTTTAACTGTTTAAAATTGTCAGCCATTATTTTCTCCATTAGTTCTCATTAATATTATTCGTATTACTATTTATACACCTACTAGGTTCTCAAATGGTGCAACTCTCTTAAATAAGGAATTATCATACACTTCTTTATCTAATTCAATACCATAATATTGTCTTTTCATCTTTTTTGCTATATATGGCACTACGCCAGACCCAGCAAAAGGGTCTATCACTTTATCATTTTCTTTTGAAAGATACTCTAATATAAGTCTGATAAAGTGCTCATTCCACACATATAGATTTAATGGACCTTTCATATTGCCCATTCTTTGTGTTTCATATACCATTATATTCTTAAGCCAATCGCCACCTCGCTTAATAGTACCTTCTTTTGTAAAAACTAAAGTATGTTGATAGTTAAAATAATACATATCTCTTTTATCAACTGGATTATTTCTAACCATTATCTTATAGTCTTTTAATTTAAAACCATTTCGTATCATCGCTTGATAATATGTTATATGGTTTGGTAATATCTCTCCGTTAATCTTTCTATCAGTTTGACTTATCACAACAAAGCCTTTTGGTTTTGTTATTCTAGCCATTTCATCACAACTCTTATTCTGAAATGCTTGATACTCTTTTATATCTTTGCCCCACGGTCCTTGAGATATATCTGGTAAAGATGTAAATGTTAAGTCTACACTTTGGTCTTCTATCTTTGGAAATATATTAAATGCGTCATCACATACAAATTGATTCCACTTCATCTTTTAATAGTCTCCTTCCTACACACCAGAATAATATGTTTTGGTTTAAATCTAAATTCTCTAACATCCATTTGTGTGCTTTTGCTTCATATAAATCGTCCAAATAAAAATCACCAACCTTTTCAATACAAGGTTTTGAATATGATGTTTTATATGGAACAAATTCAAATTCTGGTTTAAAGTCTAAATCAAAGTAACCTCTAATCATTTTAGTTCTATCTGGTCCTATACCAACACCAATAATTCGTTTTACTTTTTTATTAAACTTCTTTAATCCTTTTAATACACAAGCAAATTGTATACCTACACCACAACTCATAACTAAAGTGTCTATCTCATCTGGTATATTTTCTACTTGAGCAGCGTTTGTATCAAACATTAAATCTGGCTCTTTGTAAATCCATTTACTAAATGACGTATTGAAATAATTGTTATCATCTATTATCTCACTCACTCTCTTTTGTAGTACAGCGTCTATGCCGTGTCCTGCAACTATTCTAACATCAGCACCATAATGTTTTGATACTTTCATCATCCAATTTTTATCCATTTTGTCAGGTTTAGTACCACCAACTGCAATAATAGATTTAAATCCAAATTCTTTTGCAACTCTACTAATAACTGAACCTGTAGGACTATGTACTGATACAGATTGAATAACACCATTGTTATGTTCGTTTTTTATCTGCTTATAATATTTCTCAAATAGTTTTATAGTTTGTCTTACCTTACCACCATTAACATCTCCATATGGAGCAAATAAGTCATCACGCTTATACCATATGTTATTATGTTTCTGTACTGGAGTTAGCATTTAATTCTCTCACCTTTAAATAAATCTCTAACATTATCATTAGCCTCTAAATCAATAACTAAATGTATTCTATCTTCTTTACCACCATTAATTGCTCTATGTGGTTTTCTAGTATCAAGATACCAACAAGTTCCTTGTGGCATATGTGCTTCTACTTTACTTCCTGATACCGACCATTGTGTAAATTTACAATCTTTATTGGTTACTATTGGTACGTGAAATCTAGGTACTTGTCCATCTGCCAATCCTGAATCTGGATCAACTTGGTCTGTATGTCTAAACAACTCTCCACCACCAGGTCCAAGTTTCATAAATCTAACTCTATGTATTTTATCAGATTTAAACTTCTCTAGTATCTTCTCTACTTCTGGAAACTCTTTTCTTAATTCTGTATCTCTTAATTTAAGTTTATTCCAATCTGGATTATCTGCTTTATATTTCTTGCTCATTTCAATTGGTTTCTCTATCTTCTTCCAATCGTCAAAATATCCTCTTAATGATATAGCAGACCATACATTATCAGGATTATAATTAGAATAGTGATTTGTAAAAGTATAACCTTTCTCTTCTAATCTATCTTTAATAGCAGGTATTAAATCTCTACAATCCAATCTAGTAGGTTTTAATGTGTATGCTTCATATGTAGGTATACGTGGTACTGGTCTATCAAAATCAAAATTAGTTTTGTGTTTGTTTGGTCTAGTGTATATACCTATAACATCAGCAACACTTGAAAATTTAGCACCAACTTTTACAAAGAAAGTCTTATTAGCAATATATTTTGAATCTTCATCTTCTTCATTAATATATAGCCAACAATCTTTTGTAGTAAAATGTATAGACTCATTAAGTTCTTTTATAATAATTTCTTTATCTTTATCGTTTGAAAATCCTAAATGTTTAATAACTAAATCACCTTTATATTTCGTTCCCATAAGTACCTTTACATTGGACTTACTAAACATATAAATTGGTGTATTAGTCTTTTGTATATAATGATGTATTATTGCATTATCTCTTTGAGTAATATGTTTCTTACTCAATGCGTCAGCGATATTATTCTTTTTAAATTTACTTAATTCGTGTTGAGCATATTTGTTATAACTTTCAAATAAGCCTTCTAATTTTTTTAAATGGTCTAATTCAAAACCGTGTTGCCAAGGTTTCATACTCACCTCCTATAGTGGTATCATACAACCATCACACTCAATAATTTCTGTAGTATGGTAACTAATTATTCCTATTACAAAAACTGCTATTGCAACTGCATTTAAAAATATCAATGCTCTATCGTGCCATAACATACCAACTATGAACCAACCTGATACGCCAACTAAATGTACGTATAAATTCCAAGGATAAAGTTCCATTGATGTTAATGCCATTGCTATTAGTATAACAAATGAGCTTACCCATTTAATATACCAAGATAAATCGTGTAGTGGTGTTATTTTATTTACTTCAAATTTCATAATTCCTTTTTATTACGACACAGGCGAATCTTGTACATATATGGTCGCCTGTGTCAATCGTATTGGTTACGATTCTGTATGGAAACAATTACGCATTATAAGCGTGTTGTTTACCAAATACTTTGTTGATACCAGCAGCGATAATCGCTTTGCTAGGTGTTCCAACTCTATAAGAAACTCCGTTTGAAGACCTATTTTCATAAATCATCATACCTTCATTTCTTAATTTTCCAACCATTGAAGCTGGAGATTTAAGGTCAAATGTGTTTCTTAAATGTTTCCAAGAAACAGATCCACCTCTAGCAAAAAGATTTCTCACTTTTGCTGTTTTTGATAAGGTTGCTCTACCCATTGTAGTCTCCTTTTTATTAAATAAAAAATTAAACATTATGTTTAACCTCCTTATAAATTAACATTTAAAGTCTGCCGACTATTCCACCACGGAATTTTACTTTGGCTTTACGCCTTCAAGTGCTTTAAAAAAAGCGTCTCCCCAACCACTTAACTTTGGTTCGTCAAATGCTTTTGGTTTAGCACAAGCTGATACTAACAATACTAATAATAGTATCAAAAATCTATTTTTCATCATCACCATTTCCATTTAAATCTATATCAGATTCAAACATATCTGATCCTTCTTGTAAATCATTTAATTCTTCTTTAAATCCTTTATTGAAAACATTTTTTGGAGCATTTGGTTTTTGTTTCATAAAATCTGAATAATCTATTTTTGCGGAACTGGCTTGACCACCTTTATTTCTTCTAACTATAACCATTTTGTTTGCCATTAATTGAGCAGCGTGTGCTATATCAAAATCTCTATAAATTAATCCTCTTATACAATCAATAATTAATGCTAAGTCTTTTGTAAAATTTTCTTTTGTAGTTTTTAATCCCATATCAACAAATTTTCTTAATAAATCATACCCAATTTCGTCAACGCTTAATTCTATGAATTCTCTTGTTTGTTGTTCTTTTAATCTTTTTGCAAATGGTGATTCTTGTGGTTTGGTAATTCTTTTCTTAATTCTGTTTTGTGGAAATATTATTAACTTACCTGGTTGCTTTCCATTGTCTTTATCATCGGTCACGTATAATCTCTCCTTTGAAATTAACAAGACCTTTTTCATTTAGGAATTCAATAAGTTGATTATAACCTCCAATCAATTCTCCATTGATTTTTACCTGAGGCATTGCACGTACTTTTTTACCAATGTCTTCTAACATTGCGTCAACAGATTCAAACTCTTCTAATTTCTTAACCTTAAAGTCAAAGCCAAGGCCTTTTAACAAGGCCTTTGCCTTTTCACAATACACGCAATTATTCTTGCTATATATTATTATATCTTTAATTGCTAACTGTTCCGTCATTTTCTTTGTCTTTCTTCATCAGCTTTTCAAATGACTTGTTAGCGTGATACTTTAAGTTATAAGCGTCTGTAGCCTGTTCAATTGTATAGTTGAACATTTTATTATATTCACCTAACGGCAATCTCAAGCCTATCCACGCTCTATAGTAACCATTTTTTGTTAAGGTTACATCTTGAGCAAAGATTTCATAGCCTCTAACTGGTGTATCTTTAATAACATTGACCAATACAGATTCTACTTCACTCACAACAGTTTTAGATTCTTTCTTACCTAACTCGGTAATAAACTGTTTGCTTTCTTTGTTCATCTCCCCTTTGATTATATCAGCCATTTCTGCTTTCGCAATCATTTTAGCTTTCTCAATAGCGAGATTCAAGTCTGGACTAACAGATGTTCCAACACCAAAGATACATTCCTTTTCTTTTTCTTCACCAAATCTTGGCGTATCACACGCTTTGGTTTCAGAAAAATCAGCCATATACCATTTAGGTACTGAATTAACTACTTTTCCAGTTTCGTTTTTGATTTTATAGTTAGCACTACAATTAGACAACAATAGTCCAACAGCAAGTACTCCTATAAGTTTGTACATTTTATACATTATTGTTTCACACTCCTTTGTACATTATATAATAGTTCCTGTATAATGTCAATGCTGTATTGGGCATACCCCAAAAACTCATCAGCGGTAACACCATAAACAATAACTACTAGAAGCGCAATGATGATTAAGTTTTTAATCATTATTTGACCTTCCATTCTCCGTCCTTGTTTAAACACACTTTTCCGAACGATTTAAAAGCGTGATTTTTACGACTATAATGTCTACAATACTCTGGCGTGTAAACATCACGGTAATAAAACTGGGCAAAAAGTTCCCAATAAGAAGGAGTATCTACACCACTTCTTCCATCGGAACAATATAATTTCTCTTCTTTTGAAATATCTCCATTTGCTTCTTGTTTAATGATAATTTTTATATAACAAAATTGGTCAGTATCATTTTTGGTTACTGGTTTTACATTATCATATAATATTTTTTCAGAACCATCTATAACTTTTGTACTACGTTGAATAGTTCCATCTGGATTATGCCACTCTATCTCCATTACTTCAGCCTTTTTATCAAAAGCTTTCTTATTTAAATCACAATCTACACAACCCCAAGCCATTTCCATACATAATAATACGGTAACCATTATTAAAGTAGCGTACATATAAATTTTATATCTTGGATCAAACATTACGGTTTCTCTACCCACCTTCCATCAGGCAACTGACAAGCAGTACCAAATACAACTTCTCTATTAACACCACCAACACCAATTAAAGGCCATTGATTTGTTATATCAATTGTATGGTCATAGTCTTTACATTTAAATGGACCTTCCATATAAGATTTTGTTATATGAATAATTCCACTATTACCTGTTTTTGCATTATACCAATTTGTATAAGATGTTCCATAATCACTTGTATTTAAATGGTCTACAAATACAGCATTGTGTACATCTTTATCACTATTGTACATTATTTCTGCACCAGCAAAAGCGGCACCTACAGCACACGTAGCAATTATGTAAGGATTATCTGATATATATTCCAAACAAGCCATTGTTCCTGTTCCAGCACCTAACACAGCACCTGTATGTGACCTATTGGCACAATTAGTTAGTGTTAAACTAGCTAGTAAAATTAAAATTATTTTTACGTATCTCATCACAAATTTTCTGACTATCAACACTCTTAACAATGTAATAGTCTTCGTTATTATCAATCACATATTTGTTAAAACCTTTGTCTTGCCAAAACGTATGAGCTTTGGCAGACACAGGTCTAAAAAAATGTGTTCCATCATTGGCACTTGTACACACAAAATCACCAATCATTATTCGCTATCCTTTTTTACAAATAATTTATTCCAAGGCCATTTAGTTTTCATTTCAGCCCAAGACTTCTTTTGATATTCTTTCGTCTTATCAACTTCATTACTAATAAAAGTACCAACTTTATTTGGTGTTTCTGCAAGAACATTAACAAACTCTTTTGGTGTTATTGTTTTCTTGTCATCTGCTTTCGCATTATTAGCTGCTAATGCGATACCTAATACAAATACAGCGATTACCCATATAGTAGGTAAATTGTCAAGTATTTTCTTCTTCATAATATATACACTCCTTTAATGTATTATAGGTTTATTAAACGGTTCAATTCGGTCTTTACTTTCATAAACAGAATCCATAACTGAATCGTATTGTTGCTTAGGCATAACTGATTTCATTATTTTCAGCGTCTGTCCTAATATTGTCATAAGAACCATAGTTGGTTCATACTTCTTACATTGATCCATATTCCACTCGTGGAAATTATCAACAACAGTTTGTTGTGGATCTAATACTTCGTTATTTGTTGTCTTCGTCTTCATCAATATTATCTTTTTTAGCTTCATCAGCCAGTTTTTCTGCGTATGTCATATTAAACACACTCTTATAAAAGTAATCTCTTGGATTTGGATCTGAATACGCTTTAACTAGATTTTCCCAGTTAACATCTGCGTCATAACTTTGTGGACTTTGTTTTGAAAATTCTAAATGTTCTTGGCAAAACTTTAATCTATTTTTATGAATATCGTTTTCCCTATCGTCCTGTCTTTTCTTTTTAGAAAGTTTAATATCTTTTTGTTTTGCAATATCAAACTCTTTAAATAAGTTCTCTTTATTATAAATGGCACTCATTATATAGTTTCCTTTCTCAATTTAATATACATATTACTACAAACCCTGCTATTTGTCAAGCCTGCAATAAACCTCTATTTTACTTGATTTTATGCAAAATAGACCCCTATAAACGGTCGCTAAGGGTGTTTTTAGGGTTGACTTGATACTCATATCAAGGGTTTTTCCTTTCAAATTCTAGTTCTAGTTGTTTAGGTGCGTGTGCTTTTTCAAAGTCATCTACTTGTTTTTCGTATCCTCGGATCAACTTCTGCACAACTCTTAACACGTCATAAGTTTCTTTTTGAGCAAGCAACTTACCTTTACATAACAAATCTTTAATATGTTTTAACTCTTCAATAAATCCTAATATGTCTACCATTGGAATATATTAGCACATAGAATTGCTATTATCATTGATGGCACTACTATACTTAATGGCCAAAACTCTAATAACTCTTTCCACAATACTACCTTTTCTTGTTTACGTTGTTTCATAACTTGTCTTTTAATCTCCATAACTAAATTGTAAAGTGGTTCTCCTTTTTGAAAATTAGGAAAATCTAAATCACTCAACATCTTAACTTGATTATATGCTGACGCTACAGTTTTCTTTTTTAACTCAACATTAACAGTTTTCACTTAACACTCCTTTTATGAGTTTCGTAATTGTTTACAAATACTCTTATTAATCTGGAAACATCAACAGTTTCCTCTTTCAATGTTTTAGGATTAATGAATATAACTCTAGAGTCATTAACCTTTAATGCTTTATGTTCAATTTTATCATCTACAACAACAGCGCTATCTGTATATTTACGCCAATCGTGTGAAGAATATCCTAATACGTCTTGATTAGCCATTATTTACCTCTTGTCATTTCGTTTTCTAAATTTAACATAGTATCAATATCTGACTCTTCTTTAGTACCATAATCTAAAAAATGTTCACTACTGATTAATAAAACTATGTAATGGATTGCTTTAAATAAATCATCTTTATTTTTTCCATTCTTTTTACCATATCTACATAGATATTTAATTGCATTAGATAAAGAAAAGTCCTTATCAATATTTAAGTGTCTTAGCAAGTCTTGTACTTGGAATCCTTCTTTTGTAGTAGAATAATGTTTATTATATGTTCCACCAATATATGCTTTTACGTCATCTAATATTTTGTCTTCGTTATATTTCACTAGTCGTTACCTCCTTTTCCATTTAAACTCATTAAATCTTTTAATGATTGTTGTACACTCGTTAATTTTTCTTTTGGTTTATTTTGTTTACTTGCTAAATATAAAGCAATACCAAATCCAATAACCGTTAAAGTCATTCCAATAAAAAACAATCCAAATCCGTGTGCTAAATCCATTACTTAATAGCCTCCTTCAAATCGTCAAGTGGTTTACTCATACACTCTCCAGTTTCTGGATCAATTGTATCATCTTCTAAAGCATAAGTGTTTAATTCAACATCACCATTTTCTTTAGCATTTTTTAATCCATCATAATCATCATAGGTTACTTTACCTATAAATTTAGGAGTTTCGCAATCCGTATAATTAGCGTCTACCATATATGTTTCAACACCGTTATTGGCGTCTGTTATATCAGTATTAACATTAGAATGGTTAATACCACCGTTATCTGAAAACAACTTATCAGCTTCATCTTTATCTTTTGCTAATACATCTTGCTCAATGCATAATGTATAATAAGATTTCTTTCTATATAAGTTCTTTCCTAAATCGTCTTTATTAATATATACTTCTGTTATTTGACTCATTACTTACTATCCTCCTTTGCATAATATAGGTGGTCACCTACATTGTGCTCATCAATACCTAACATATTAACATTATTAACTTCTGATATTTTATTCTCAGCAGTATTAAAGTCTATTTCACCATTAAGGTATTCATCTGTAATCTTATCAACTGCTTTTTCGGCTTCATCATAAGCCCATTGTTTAACTTTACTCATTAGTGTAGTCCTTTCTGCTTTTCTATTTTAGCTTTTATTGGGTTTAATTTATATGTTAATTTAGGATTAAAGTCTTTTCTAAAAGATTGTCTTGTATCCCAAGATTGACCGTAATCGTTAAACATATGTTTATCACCATTAGCAACATCACCAAATACATCTTCATATGTTTGATAATATTGGTCTTGGTCAATTAGTTCAACTCTAGTTGAGTTAGCAAAGTTCTTAGCATTTTCTTTATAATTCCAATCACAATGCTTAAGAATTTTAAACTTCATTTTTGTTGTATTAAATCTGTCTTTATATTTGTAAGGTACGTTTCTATAGATAGTTTCGTAGGCATAAAAGAAATCGCCTTCGTGTTCAGGATCCATATACTCTCTTAAATAACATACGTTGAAAGTATAATCTATATCACCTAATTTTGCTTTTTTGATTTTCATAGTGTTTTTCTTTGTCATATACGTATACTATATAGCAAAATGACCCTAAAGTCAAGCGAAAAAAACACTTATTTTATGCGATTTTTATAGATATTTGTTCTTGTTTTGTTCTAGTTCCACGCTTCTTTAACCCACTTTTGTTCAGATTCGTGAGGCCAAGGTCTGCCGTGGAATACAGCAACGCTTGCTGATTCTTTGTTTTCAAAGGTCCATCTACTTTTATCAAATCTAGGATCCTGTCTACTATACCATTTATATGAAAATGTCCACTCATCTGGCATTACTTTCTTATGTTCACTATTCATCACTAGTCTTGACATTGCGTTTTGGTCACCTTGTAGTTTCATTAAATTTGCTTTATCTTGTAGAAATGGTTTCCATACTAAATCTGTAGCAATCTCATTGTTAAATTTCATAATACTTGAATTGTACTCTTTCGTCTTTAGGTTGAAATCGTTTATTACTCCAAATGTCTTATCATTTCCAAATGTTGCTAATTTATCTATGTTGTCTGTAATCACTACATCTAAATCCATATATAAGCACGGACCATATAATTCTGATTCTTCTCTAAACAACTGCATTTTATTCCACCAACCTTCATAAAATCCATCTCTAAATTTTCTAAATTCAATATCACCTTTTAATATCTTTTGTGGTTTGACGTGGTCTGAAAAACAGATAAATCTATGTGGTATAGTTAAATGTCTTTGTACCATATTATATAGCACTTGTACATAATCTAGCGAATATTTTGTTCCATAATATACACAACAAAAATTTATCATACGTTTTGTTCTTTCAATGTTCTATATGCTGTTCCGTTTCTCATTTCTTCTAATGTAAACTGATTTTCTACAACCATCTTTAACCACTCGTTCATAGTCTTTCTTCCAGGTCTCATAGGTTTCTTTATATACTTTATATCTTTTGATGATATAAATGAGCATATATTTCTTTGATGGCATATAACAGGTACACCATTTAATACTGCGTCTATACCTGCTAAACTCATATTAGTAACCAAACAATGAGCATTTTTTAAGTCATCTTTAATATCTGTTTCCCACCATTGATTACCAGGTCTAGGTTTGTTTCTAAACACTATTGGCATATCTGTATGTTTCTTAATCTCTTCTGTAACCTTTTTTGTCCAATCATCTTGACTAACACCATTAATATGATAGGTAACTGTTTGTGAAGAAGGTGCAACTACAATATGAGTTAATTCTCCTGTATTCCAACCTTTAAACTCTACATCAATACCTTGACTTTCTAATTTGTTTAATCGTTTACCATCACCAACTTTACATCTTATTGTGTGTAGATTACCTTTACACATTCTAAAATATGTCTTATCATAATCGTGTATAACAGGTTCTGGATATCTTGTAATTTGTTGTGTTAAATAACCAACATCTACGTACCACCACTCTTGGCCTTGAGCTTCACACATTGCAATCTCTGGAATATTTTTACTTCCAAGACCCCAAAAGAAATGGACTGGTTTATCTGTTTCAGGCCATCCTTCTTTTAATGCTTTCCATATTTGGTGGCTTAAACATTTATCCCAAGGTATATTATGAAAGATATTACTCATATGGTTCAAATACTGTATTCAATGGTTGATTACATCTAACAAAACTAGCACATTTTGGAATATCTTTTAATCGTCTTGCACCAATATATGTACAACTTGACCTAACACCACCTAATATATCTTCAACTGTTTCTTTTACTGGTCCTCTATCTGGTAATATTACTGCTCTACCTTCATTACCTCTATAACCATCTTTTCTCTTACCGTGTATTTCTCTTGCTCTATCAGAAGACATACCATAAAATTCTCTTTTACCATTTTTACTTTCTACTTCACTTTCATTATGTCCTGCTAACATACCACCTAACATTACAAAGTGAGCACCTCCTCCAAATGCTTTTGCAATATCTCCTGGTACATTACAACCACCATCAGCAACTATATGTCCACCAACACCATTGGCTGCGTCAGCACATTCCATTACAGCACTAAATTGTGGTACACCAACTCCTGCCATAGTTCTAGTAGTACATACACTACCTGGTCCTATTCCAACTTTAACTATATCTGCACCTCTTATAATTAATTCTTCTGTCATTTCTGCGGTCACTACATTACCTGCAATAATAGTTTTATCTGGATATTCTTCTCTTACTTTTGCTATAAAATCTGAAAAGTTAGTATGATAGCCATTTGCAACATCTATAGTAATAAACTTAACATCTGGATAACTCTTTAATACTTTTTGCATTGTATTATAATCTTCAGCGTCATCTGTCCATAACTTATTAGTACCTGTACATACTGATACGTACTTTAACTTAATACCGTCCCCTACAGCCCTTCTCCATTGGTCTATAGTGGTTGTTTTAGTAATAGTAGTCATCATCTTATAATCCTGTATAACTTTCGCCATACTAAACGTTCCTACTCCGTCCATATTGGATGCTATTATAGGACAACACTCATACGTTTCACCAGTATGTCTAAATGTAAATGACCTTGTCATATCTACATCACGTCTTGATGATAATGTTGACCTTTTAGGTTTTAATAATACGTCTTTGTAATCTAATTTTATTTCGTTATCTAATCTCATATTCAAAATTCTGCGTTTCTTCGTTTATGTTAATTTGTTTTGCACCGTTTCTAATATGAAAGTGTGTCGCCATAGGTGTTAATGGAGACAACGTTATTACTCTTTCAATTTTATTCTTTTTAGCATATTCTATTACTTTATTTACTATCTCTTTACCTGCACCTCTTTTTCTTGACCATACAGTATAAGCAATAGCAATTTTCTTTTCGTTTTTAATATCTGCTAACTCACTCATAATATCTAATTCTTTTAAACTTGTAGGAACATCATTTGTAAATGCTATACAAATAACACCTTCAATTTCATTATCATATTTCAAACCAAATATCTTACGACCTTTTGTTATTCGCCAACCTAAAGTTAATTCTGGTCTAACAGGATCCTCAGATACATCTATATCGTCTAATTCAACAAGTTCGGTACCTTTAACCCATTTAAAAAAGTCTTCTAACTTATTCTTCCATAGTTTCATCTTACTTTCCTCCAAGCCTTTCCATTGCTTATTTCTGTCATAGTAAATTGGTTAGCCAATAAACTGTTTATCCACATTTCTCTATCACCAGGATATAATGGATCTTTTATTAAACTTAAATCTGTTAAAGAAACTGGAACACCCATTGATATATCATCACAAAAACTAGGTACACCACTCATAATCGCATTTATACAAACTGTTGATTGACAAGATACTACACAATAAGCATTATCAATATCTTTTTGTAAAGATGTTTTTGATTCCTTTGTTCTAATTTTAATTTCTTTTCTAGTATGTTTCTTAATCTTCTTAATAGTATCTTTTAACCAAGTTTGTTTATTAAAATACTTTTGTATATGTTCAGATGGTGGACATACTAATATATAATCACCATCATACTTCCAAGGTTTTAACTCTATGTGAGGTTTATATTTTTCAATTCTTTCATAATCACTTTTATTTAATTTAGTTATTTCTCTAATATGATACCAATTCTTTGTCAATCTATATATTTTTTCACCAAATATTTTAGAAGGTTTATGTTTATTACCAAACAAATAAGCGTGGTCAAAATAATACCATTCATTTGAGTTAGTAATTAAATCTGCTGTTCCTCTTAATATACCAAATACTGCAATTGGATTTGTATAATCTTCTTTCCAATCAGGCCATTGTGTCTTTTCATATTGACCTACTTCTTTTACTTTTTTATACATTCTTCCAACAGTACTATCTACAAATGCTTGTACTGGTATGTCTGTAGTTGTTCTTGTTTCAAATCCCTGTAGCATTACACTCTCTATAAAATTTAAACCATTCTTTTGAATAATCACAATCTTTATATTCATCAAACCAAGGTCCGCCTTCTGTAAAATGAATATTCTTTACTTCTTCTTTATAATCATATTCTCCTGCAAGCCAATTCCATTCTAATGGTAATTCTCCTATTAAACTATCATTGTTTAACCATTTAAATTGATGTAATTGTAATCCTGTTGCACTATTAACATAATCAGGTGTTAACGCTGTACATTTATCACAATTCATTAACATAAAACTTGACCAATTTTTCTTTTCATATTTTGTTTGTACTTGACCTAAAAACTTCTTATCTTTTTTAGGTATATAATCGTGTTTACATACTTGTACGGCATAACGTTCATCACGCAATCTCCATAATTCAGCAATATCACCTAACATTAATTGGTCACAATCCATAAAGACTGCCCAACCTTTATAATTAGTTAAATGTGGAACAATAAATCTACTAAAACTAAATTCAGTTGATTCTATATTACTTCGTTCTCTTGTAAAGTTATCTTTTATGTTAGGTAAATAAACTGGTGTTATAGCAACTGGTCTTGTACTATGTTTTAATATACTATAAGCAAGTACATTAAACGCCACTTTTTCTTTACTATCATATCCTATAAAAACATTAATCATATATTAAATTCGGGAGATTTACCTCTCGCCTTTCTACTTGGTCCTTTTGTATGGTCATATACAGTTCCTAGTATTGACCTTGCTTGTACGTGTCCTCTTTTACCATCTCCTATATTATAATTTTTCACACCACTTTTTTCAAATTGTTTTCTTACGTGATCCCAAACCCAACTATCGTGTTGTTGTGCTAAACTATATATACCATCAGTATCATACATTTCTTTCATACGTTCAGCGTATCTTTTTGTTTTAGGATGCTTCATATTAAAATATAAGAAACCACACTCACTATAATGGTCTCCTCTTCCTAAATAAGTCATCATACAATCATCTTTATGTATATTTTCTTTTATCCAATTCTCATCTATCTTTTTATAGAAAACACTATCAGCGTCTATACATATAATACCATCATACTCTTTATTAGTTAAAATGGCGTGAGTATATGCATAAACTTTATAACAAAATCTAACTCCATCTCTCCAATAATTTTTTAGAGGATCTTTACCTTCCATTTTCTTTTTATTTCTTTCTATAAACTTTTTACAATCAGGTACTAAATCAAATAAATTTTCATCTTCATTATATACAACTCTTTCAAAAGGCCAATTATATGAGGTCTCAAATTTATGAGCGTACTCTTTTAAGAGTTTATAATTATATGTGGTTACGACTAATATTTTCATAAACTTGTTCCCATTTTCTTCCTATTATTGTTGGTGTATAATTGCCATCTATAAATCTTTGAGCATTTTTAATTCTAGTTATAACTTGATTAGGTTGCTTAATCATTTCTTGATATTGTTCGTATATATCTCCACAATATATAAGTTTATCTAAATCATCTTTATAACTTGGTATACCTGGATTAGTTAATACCATTCTTCCTTGTTGTAAAGCGTCTACTGGTCTATTATTACCTTTACATTGTGATTCTCTATCTCCTACAACAGGCAATAAAACAAAATCTGATTTCTCTACTAGTTCACCTTGTAAATCCATATCCCATTGTATTAAATTTTTATATTGTTCCATACCTTCTTGTATTATTCTTAATCTATCTTGTGGATTTAACCAATAACCTCCATATCTTCTTAACATTTTATTATGTGCTGGTGCGTGGTCAGGCCTATTAGTCATAATCTTAATTTTTGTGGGATGTATTTCATTTAAAGTTTTCATTACTTTAATAAAATCTACTTTAGCATAATTGGCGTCTGCTCCATAATAAACTGCTTTCATAACATCTTTAACTTCAAATTTTGGTGTTCCTCTTTTTCTTTCAGTAGGATCAGGTATAACAAATGCTTTACAACCAGTTTCTTCTGATATTACTTCTCTTAATTTATGGCAAGTGGTTACAACAGCATTTGCTTTAGGTATTGTATAATACCAATGTTTAAACATAGCAAACTTATCATCTGCAACATCAATAATAAATTTAATTTTATTTTCTATTAAATAATCACAATCATTTTTACTATGTTTCTTGCCTAATACTACAACATCATTTGGTTTTACTGTATTAATATCGTGTGTAGTTCTACTATCTTCTATATTAGCAGATGGTATAGTTGCCCTAGACCTATATGAATAAGGTACTCTTTTCTCTCGTTTACCTTTAATGTCAAATAATTTTGGTGTAATAAAAACTAACATATACTTTCTAATAAACTTTCTGTCATTGATTTAAAACTTGTTTCTCTTTCAAGTGCTGTCATATCTTTATTTTTAGTAGGTACAGGACCTATATCTGTTTCTTGATATATTGTCATATCTTTTTCAAAATGGTCTGCAACTGTACATACTGATAATGCTTTCTTATTAAATCTATTTGCAAGAGCATATAGTATATGTGTTTCCATTTCAACTGCTAAAGTACCTAATTTTTGATGTTCTTTCCACCAATCTTCATTTGGTTTATAGAACCAATCACTTGACATAATAGGTCCAACTAAAGTATTTTTTGGTGCATATTTCATATAATTTTCTAACAAGTCATATGATACAGAAGGACATAATGTATCTGCAAACTTTTTAGTCATTGCGTTATCTGTATGTGCTGTTGTCGCTACAACTATATCTCCAACTTTTAATTGTTTAGAAATACCACCACAACTTCCAACTCTTATAATTGTTTTTACGTGATAGAAGTTATAAAGTTCGTGTATGTAAATAGCATTTGAGGCCATTCCCATACCACCACCTTGTACTGATACTCTTTTGTTTTTATAATAACCTGTAAACCCTAACATATTTCTTACTTTGTTAACTTGCTTAACATCATCTAAATATGTTTCTGCAATCCACTTTGCCCGTAATGGATCGCCAGGTAATAATACTACATCAGCATAATCGCCAATTTTAGCTTCTAAATGTGGTGTCATATAATTCTTTCCAACTTGATACTCTATTTCCATTATATTCTCTATTGTATGGCCAATCCATACAAAAAGTTTTTAAACCAACTTCATCTCCATCTCTACAATAATCAACTCTATCATCAATCCATATATAATTAGTTCCTTTATATTTTTCTAATACACTTTTCTTTGATTTTGTAAAATCTCCTGAACAATAAATCTCATCAAATACATCACCAAATAAATGTTGTAAATTTATCTTTCTTAATCTATGAGCATATTTGTCTTTACCAATCATTGTAATAACATCAAATCTCCAACCTTCTCTTGCTAATCTGGTTACGTATTCAACACTATCTTTAAATGCTGGTATATAACCTAACGCACCTGTCTGGTTAAACATATGCACTTGTTCTAATGCCTCTGCTTCTGGTATTCCATATCTTTTTGATTGGTCAAAATACTGGTCAGTATTAGGTATTCTAAAATAGCCTTGTTCTCTCATCCAGACATCAAACGCAAATGCCCAATCTAAAAGAACACCATCACAATCAGTTAATATCTTTTTCATACTTTAATAATAATCTCCTAATTTCTGACCACGTTCCTAAATCTATGTAGTCTTCAACTTCAATCACTTTACTTCCAAATATTGGTGTAGATGTTATTTCGTTTATAGAGTGTTTTTGTTTCAATGTAGATTTTTCCATAAAGTTTATACACTCAAAAAAGTTTCTTCTTCTAAATGCAAAAGCACACCAAAAAGCATTATACATTTCAACTTTATCTGTAGGTTTATCTTCATACTCAACTACATTACCTTCTGCATTTACATAAATTGCACCTTTTGTTTTTAACACTTCTTTATTATTTTCTTTCTTAACTAAAAAACTAAAACCTGTTTCTGTTAATGCTTCTGAAACTAACGTAAACAAATCTTTACCTGGATATAATTTCATTAATGTATCTGGTAATAATACTAAATTATGTTCACCAAATAAATGTGAGGCACTTTTAATTGCACCAGTATATTCTTGTTCGTTAGGATTTTGAAATACAAAAGATATATTGTATCTGTCTTTATATTTTGCTAGATATTTTATTAAATCTGTTTTGTCTTCATTGATTACAACAATAAACTCTACTTGATTTCTTCCATAATCTTTAAAAAAATTAAAACAATTGTCTATCAATGCATTATCATTATCTAATCTTAATATCTCTTTAGGATATGGAAGATTTAATCTTGTACCTTTTCCTGCGGCTGGTAATATTACGTTCAGTTTCATAAGTATCTTGTCAATGCCTCTAATTTCTTTTCGTGTGACCATACTGCAGCTGACCTAGCAGTTAACCAATATGCCCATTCAGGTAATTCTGATTTCTCTTCTTTCATATCTTTTTCTCTCAATTGATATTCACATTTTACCTGTTGTTGTGTTAAATTATTTATCTGCCACATATTCATTTGGTGGTCTGTATCAGGTGGATTATCTAACATTATTTCTGCTTGTTGTACAACTTTTTCTGCTGATTCTGGTGTGAATATAGCAGCCGATACTCCTCCTAGTATATCTCTTTTAGGTCTTTGTACTCTCCATTGTTCTACATTTATTGTAGTAGGTAAAGGTTGTTTTTTTCTTGCAATACAATTTATTTGTGTTTCTAATATTAATTTATTCTTTTGATATGGTAAATTTATCCAACGCAATAAATAAAAATGATTTCTAGTAGGATTTTCTGGAAGTGAATCTGATACATCAATAGTTTCTACATTATCTTTTTTACATCTATCTATTGTTTCTTCTGTTGGTTTATACAAAGCAATTAACTTATCATATTCAGGATAGTATTTTTTTAATTGACCTATCCATAGATTATAATAAAGTTCAAAGTATACAGTATCAGCAGCGCAATATATTATCATTGTGTATCTCCATAATGTAAATAAGACATTATAGTATATTTTGTTCCTTTAATTGGTTTTAATCCAGCGTGTGGGTGTGTCCAAAAAGGAGGAAACATTAATAGTCTTCCTCGTTTAGGAGATACTTTTATATTGTATCTAGGTATATAAGTTTCTCCACCTTTTTCAACATCTGAAAGATATAATATAAAAACTAAAAATCTTTTTGATGAAGGACCTTTAGCCCTAACTACATCAACGTGTTCTTTAAATTCATCTTTATTGTTAGGTAAATACTTTTTAACTCGTATATTTTCCATATCTATAACTGGAGGAAAATGACTATCTTCTATGCCTACTTCTTTCATAAATCTTGCCATATTAGTTCTCATTACATATATAAATTTATTACGATAAGGTTCCCATTCTTTTTTCTTCATTTCAGTTAATATATCTATATCAAGTTCGTTATATTCTTTATTGCCTGTATTATAACTATCAATGTCTTTACTCTTCTCAAATAAATTAATAATGTTTGTACAAAAATCTGGAGACACAACATCATCATAAAATCTAACGCAAGTTTCTACAGATTTATGAGCAGAAAACGCTTCTTTAATTTTATTATCTAATTCCATTTTACTGGATTGTACATCACTTAATCTCATACTTATTCACTTTCTCTTGATACGCTTGAGCATTACTAGTTGGAAAATTACTAGGATGTAAATATGTTTGTCTTACAATAGCAGCCTGCTCTTCTTTAGTGGTTACATAATATCCTTCTATGTGTGTAAAACCATTTCTCTTTGCCCAATATACTCTTTTATTACCTGTGTGTACAGCAATACCTGGTATGCATTTTCCTTTTTCATCTTTAGGCCATCTTCTTTTTAACCAATAGTGTTCTAAATCTGTAAAGATAATTGGAAACTTCATACCTGCTGTTTCAACACTATTTTTAAATGCAGGATATCTTTCTATCATCCATTGATGATTAGCAGTTAACATTAAATCTTTAACAGACACCTCAACAACCATAGGAGTTATACCTACTAAAGGTGGATGTTGACAGGTAACATATTGTTTTGCTCTTAATACTTGTTTCATATATCCTCACCTAATCTTTCTAAATCAAATTCTATACCTATTAATTCATCTGGTTT
>CEUI01051979.1_pt1 | contig 21973 bp, 23 predicted proteins | sample 531411 | NCBI WGS metagenome assembly CEUI01 (sample SAMEA2622841, study PRJEB7988) | marine metagenome | isolation source: saline water (ENVO:00002010), including
CACTCGCGCGCGCGGAATTGTTGACCGTTCATCGGTGCTTAGGCAGTCTGTAATTTGTGAGGTGACTATGGGTAGGCAGGTTAAGCACATTGAAGTGCCAGATTCAGATGTGTCCGAGCTGGAAGATATGCTCGATGATCCAAGACTTACTGAGCGCATGAAAACGAGGTTCCGCATTGTGCTATTGAAAGCAGACTTTCTGAGCCATTCTGCGGTCGCCGCTCAGTTGGGAACTAATAAGCAGTCCGTGATCAAGTGGATCAAGCGCTACCAAGAGGGAGGCATTCCGGCATTGCAGGATGATCGTGCAGGCAAAGGTGGTCCATTAGGGAGACGTCGCGTCAGACGCTCGTTAAAGGGTGCCGCAGACAAGCTGCTGTCGTCTAACAGGTCACTGAGCCACGAGGATGTGGAGAGACTGGTCCTTACGCAGTTGAGAGAGGAGCCAGACGATGAACCGGGGCAGCCATATGCTACGCATAGCAAGGTGAAGGTGCAGTTGTTGAACGTCCTGGCTGACGTAGTAAAGAGCAAGAGTGATGGTGAGAGCGTTGAAGATCTTCTGGCATCATTGTAGCTGCCTGAACAATAGTGCGGCGGCCTGAACGCTGATGAAGCTGCCTGAACGCTGAGATGCAGCTGCCTGAACAATAATGAAGCTGCCTGAACGCTGATGTAGCTGCCTGAACACTGGTGTAGCTGCCTGAACACTGATGTAGCGGCCTGAATGATGGTGCTGCGGCCTGAATGGTGGTGCTGCTAAAAAAACCGAAGCGACCCCCCTCCTTTTATATATCCGTAGAGACCCAAAATCTTGGGGAGACAGTTTTGGACCAGGCACCCTACCTTTGGTGGGGCCTCCATTACCCACGTGTCGGGCACTTCGGACCCCTATCGGGCACTTCGCGGGCACTTTTCGGGCACTTCGCAAAAAATCAACTGTCTGTAATTACTACTGTTTTACCCTAATCGGGCACTTGGGCAGATAGATGCATATATAAGGACCATCGCGCACGAGGCTTTTATGGCTCTAATATGGCATTTATCTGCCCAACTGCCCGACTACTGATTTTCGACCCTTCGGTGTTGCGTTTATGGGTCGGGCACTTTAGCTATTGCATTTTGGGTGCGTGCGCCCCACCCTCTCGGTTATGACAAAGATTGAACTTTCCAAAGAATCCGTTCCTCCGTTTCCGTTGCTCGAGGGTGTCTTACAGGCGTCTCTTGAGAGCATTGCCGGTGGGTTTGATTGTTTAAGGAACCCGCCGACTGGCCTTAGTTTTTCTGAGAACGTTGCTGCGACTTATTGGCTGTGCCGAAATGAGTTGTTGTTTTCTGAGAATCTTCGGAGACATAACCCTGCGGTTTTTAATCCCCGCCATCGGTGGGTTGTTCGTATGATTTGGCGTTTTGTTGATGAGCTTCGGTCTGATGACTTATGTCAGCCTGCTGGGACAGGGCTTGGACCAGGTGTCGAGTCGCTTGGTCCGGTTTCTGGCGAGGATGATCCTCGTGCTTTGTGGTTTGTTCGTTGGCTTATAGACTTTATGACTGCTTATCACCTGCTTTTTCATGCGGATTCCAAGCCTTTTGAGAGATCTAAGGTTTATCGTCTGTTTTGTTCGGGTGAATTGAGCGAACATAAAGACTGGGTAGGTGAAGTTGCCAAGCGAATTGAAGGGCGAAAAAAGAAAGCAAGCTCTAATTGCAGAGCTGCGGCTGTGTAAGGGTGACTTTTTCTATTTTTGTGAAAAGTATCTTCAGGTAGTTGCCAAATCTCGCGATTCATCCGGTAGCTATTTGGTTAAATTGGTTCCCAATCGGGCGCAACGAGAGATTATTGCCTCCTTGGTTCGTGGTGATCGTGCTTACGTCTTGAAGGCTCGTAAGCTTGGTGCCAGTACCATTGTGGCTGCCTACTTTTTTTGGCGATGTCTTTTTACTCCTCACTTTAAGGTGCTTGTTGTTGCCCACAAGCGCGTTGCTGCTAAGGAGATTTTTAGTATTTACTCTCGTTTTTATGCGAATTTGCCTTCTTTTTTGAAATTTAAGACTCAGGCCGCCAGTACCGAGATGCTTCGTTTTTCTCATGGTGGAGTTGTTCAGTGTACTACAAGCAGTTCGGACGATGCTCGCGGCGGCACGCCCCACGCTCTGCATTTGTCTGAGTTTGCTCACTATAATGATCTGAACAATACGTTTGCTTCGATTATGAACTCTGTTCCCGATAGTGCGATGGTTGTTCGCGAGACCACTGCTAACGGTTTGAACCTGGCCCATAAGCTTTGGCTTGAAAAGGATGGTTTTGAGAAGGTCTTTATTCCTTGGACTTGGGATATTGACTATGTTTCTGATGATAAGCCTCGTTCAAAGTTTCCTCCTTGGTTTTCTCAGTATTGTCGAGACCACAACCTTTCGCGTGGCCAACGGTGGTGGGCTTATAAGAACTGGAAGGAGAAGCAGGGCGGTAATTGGGATCTTTTTAACCAAGAGAATCCTATTTCTCCTGATGTTGCTTTTATTACGAGTGGTGGGCGGTTTTTTCAGGCGCATTTTGCTGGTTATCGAATTACCAGAGACAATGTTCACAGTTATCTCGGTTATAAGGAGTTTGTCCCTCCGCAAAAACACCGGCTTTACATTACTGGCGTGGATAGTGCGAATGGAGATCCTAATGGAGACTTGAGCGCCTTTTGTACGATGGATGTTACTGATCCCCGTAAACCTGCGATTGTTTCGTCATACTATAACTGGATGCCACTTCGTCCTTTTTCTGAGATTGTTGACGAACAGGTTAAGAGGTACGGGTCTCTTGCTGTTGTTGAGACCCCCGCCGGCACGGTTATTACTGAGCTTTTGGCCGAGAGAGGCAGGTATTTGTACCGAAGGGTCCAACATGACAAGTTTAAGGGCAGGTGGACAGAGAAACTTGGATTTAATACCAACAAAAGTACTCGCGATTTGCTTTTGAGCAGACTCCATACTGTTGTTGAGAATAGGTCTCTTACTATTCCTTGTTCTCGTTTGAAGGCTGAGATTAATACTTTTGTTTTTAAGAAGGGTAAGCCGCAGGCTGAGTCTGGGGATCATGACGATATGATCTTTGCGGCTGCTCTTGCTTTGGCTGGAAGGTCTCAGGTTGCTCAGATTGAGCGTGTTGTTCGTACTCGTCGCCCAGATAATTTAAGAGATGTTTTGGCGTTTGAGATGACTACTGGGAAGATGTTTGAGGAGGCCGTTGGTGAGGGTTATTTTGTTTCTGAGGAAGCTGACAATCCTCTTATTGATGCTATTGGCGAAATAGATAGCTTGCAGTCCCGGTGGGATTCGTGAGAGATTTCGATTTATTGGAGGTTTAGATGCTTTTGAGTCCAGAAAAATTTGCAGACGCTGTACAGAGTGCTGAATCTGCCGTTTCAGATGAGCCGGCGGTTTCTGGTGATGATTCGTCTACTGAAGATGTGGTGGAGGCTAAAGAGGACAGCGCCGAAACCGAGACAGAGGCCGAGGGTCAGTCGGAGCAGTCCTCCGACGAAGAGGTGGCTGCTGCCGCTGGGCCGGAAGAAGAGTCGGCTGACGACGATGATGGTATTGTTGGTTTATCTGAGGAAGATGAGGCTTGGCTTGATAATTATCTTGCCGGTGAGTCTTCTGAGCCAGATGCGCCTGATGGTTCTGAGATGAGCTCTCTTCTTAAGAGGATTGCCCAGCTTGAGCACGATCGGGCTGTTTCTTTGGCCGAGCGTAAGTTGAGCTCCGAGATTGATGCCGCTTCTAAGCGTTATCCCAATGTTGCTGTTGACGATATGATTGCTGCTGTCCATTCAAACCCACAAATAAAGGTCGAAGAGTGGGCATCTCGTGAGGCGAAGCGCCTTGCCGTTGTTGAGAGCCGTATTGAGGCTAGGCTTCGTAAGGAGCTTAAAATTGAGAAAGCTTCTCGTGCGGATGAGCGTTCTCCTGCTAGAGGCAAGAAGTCTAAGACTTCTTCTAAGCCTTCTGGCAAGAAGTACGGCAATGTTCGTGATGCTACGGCTGCTTTGCGCCGCGATGTGTTGTCCGGTCGTTTTGGCCGATAGGAGAGCAAAATGACTTTGCCTATGTTGAGCACAAGTAGCTTGCAGTCGATGCTGCAAGAATACTATCGGGGTCCGGTTGCTGATCAACTGAACCAGGAAGTGCTGGCTGTTGAACTGTTCGAGAAGGGCAGTTTCACTTGGGCCGGTAAAAATGTGATTATTCCATTGCACACTGGACGTAACACTGGTGTTGGCTATCGTAATGAAGCCGGCGCTGCTACAGGTGGAGCTTTGCCTTCCGCTGGTATGCAGATTCACAATCGTATTGTTTCGAATGCTACGTTCTTGTATGGGCGTTTTGAGCTTTCGGGGCCGACGATGGCTTCTGCTTCCAAGGGTGGCATGAACTCGTTCATTGGCGCTCTTGATAACGAAATGACCCGTCTTGTTCAGGACATTCGTAATCATGCAAACGTCAACTTTTTTGTTGGCAATGAGTGTCGTGGTCTGATTAATGAAAAGAAAGTTGGGCCAACTCTTGTTGGTGCTTCTACTTACAGCGCAAACCCTGCTTTGCAGGTAATGGGTCCGGCTGTCACTTTCGAATATGATGGTGATTTTTCGGTGTTTGATGGCACTTGGGTCAGCTCTGCTGGTACTGCCCCTGCTGCTGTTAACGGCGTTGCTGCTGGTCAGGCTCAAAATGCTGTTCGCATTGATTTGGTTCGTCTGGATACTTACGAAAAGTTGCCATTGACCGGTAACGATGCCGGTATCTTTGTTTCTGGCTTCAATAAGTCGCTTCGAACAATTGATATTGCTGGCGCTTCTTCGAATGTTCCAGGTACGCCTATCTTTACCACTGCTACGGTGACGCCTGGTGTTGGTATTGCGGTTTGCATGAACCAGAATCAGTTGTTTACTGCCGCTGTTCCTGCCAACTTGATGGGTACTTTCCGTTCTGTTGATCACGAGCCTCATGGCATTTTGCAGAATCTCTGCGATGATGCTTTGTTTAATATTGCTCGTAGTAATGGTTCTGCTGACGGCGGCGAGAGCTTGCAGTCAACTATTAGTACGCATGTTGTTGGTGTTGGTGCCGATGCTCGTGGTGCAGGTGCTTTTGATCCTGACCGTTTGCAGAAGCTTCTTGATGACATCGATGTTGTGTCTGGCAAGGCTCCGAATATGTGGATTATGCACAATTCGACCCGCCAGACTTACATTGCTGGTGCAATCTTGATTTCGGCTACGACTGGTGCGCGTGTTCAGCAGACTACTTCTGCTGTTACCGCTTCTGGTCTCGATGTTGGCTATGATGACAATGCTCTTGGGTACGGCGGCATTAAGATGCGCCGTAGTCGTCATTGTCCGAAGGGCATGTTCATTGCTTTGAGCACTGATGCATGGAAGCTGGCTGAGTTGAAGTCCGGTGATTTTGCCGATTTGGACGGCGCGATTCTTTCTCGTAAGGCAAATTCTGATGCTTGGGAAGGTTTCTGGCGCTGGTATCACCAAGTTGTTTGTTGTTACCCGAATGCCAACGGCATTCTCTTTGGGTTCAACTTGGCTACATAATCACAAACTTGTGGTTTAGTCTGGCTCCAGCCGTCCTTCGGGGCGGCTGGGGCTTTTTTTCTTAAATGGGGTTTTTTGTGGATTGGACTTGGAAGATTTTTGTGTTGACTCTTGCCGCTACCGTCGTGCATTTGAATATTTGGTTTGCGCGTTGGGTCTGGTTTCGATTGCGATTTGTTGAAGATAGGACCATGCTGGTGCCATCTGAATCTGGTCCGTTTGCGGATGCTATGTTAGATGATTTGGATCCAGAGATAGCGGAGATTATTGGCGATGGCTTCAGGTAGATCGTTTGCAGATAGGCAGGCCGCTGCTGCTAGAATGTCTAGGAAAAGAAAAAAGAGCGCTGGCCTTCAGGCTGGCATGACTGGCCTTGGTGCTGTCATTGGCACTATTGTTCCAGGTGCCGGCACTGTTGCCGGTGCCGCTTTGGGCGGTGCTATTGGCGGTGCTATTGATACTGCTAGTGATGCTGCTTCTCGTGGGGTTCCTGATGAGCCTTCTGGGGGCCCTTTGGCGGGTTCTCCGCGTGGTGCTCTTGCCGATGTTGTTGACAGTATTGAAAAGGCTGACAAGTATAAGGGCGCCTACGACAAGATTTCTGATTGGGCTAAGAATTTTAGTCTCGGGGGGTTTTGATGGGTTTGCCTTCAAAGATGACCGAGGCTGTTAGTAAGTCTAAAGAAGAAAAGGTTAGTCATCGTCGTCGTTGGAGAATGGCCTCCCTTTATCTTGCAGATCGTCAGTATTCTGATTTTACAAACAGAACTGGGCGTTATGTTGTAGATCCGGACAACTCTAAGCGCCGTATAACCATAAATCGTATTGCTCCTATTTATCGTTCAGCTCTTGCTGCCCTTGCTGTTGATTATCCTAGTTGCGCTGTTGTTCCTTCCTCCGGAAGCTATGATGAGATTGTGAAGGCGATGGCGACCGAGCATTGGCTTAGGTGGTTTTGGAAGTCGGATCGTGTTCGCCATAAGGCCCGTAAGCTTTTTGCTTGGCAACTTCTTACTGGTACTGCCGCTCTTCATACTGTTCATGACCGCTCTCCCGGCATGACTTACGGTAATGTTTCTTTTGAGGTTGTTCGTCCTCAAGATTTATTTAAAGAGGAAGGCGCAAGAGACGAGTTTGAGGCCGAGTGGCTTGGTGTTCGGAGTTTTTATCCTCGGTCTGAGCTTAAGAAGATGTTTCCTGAGCGTTCTTCTGTGATTGATAAGATCATTCCTGCTGATCAGCGTTCAGAGAATGATGTTGGTCATCTTCCTGCCGATCGCATTGAAGTCTTTGATATTTATTCTAAAGATGGTTCTTGGGGTATTTGGGCAGGTTCGGACTGGCTATGGAAAGGTGAGACCCCAGACAAGTGTTGCCCTGTTTCTGTTGGCCGCTTTTTGGAGCTGCCAGGTGAGTTTTGGGGCGTGGGTCTTGTTGCTCCTCTTATTAGCATTCAGAACCAGTACAACCGCTCTCGTGCTCAGTGGCTTTTGAACACTGAGCTTATGGCAAACCCTATTTGGAAGGTTCCGCGCACTGCCGGGGTTCGAAAGATTCCAAGTAAGGCGGGCGCAATGTTGATGTACAATATTGCTGGAGGAGAGCCGACTCAACAGGCCCCGGCTCCTCTCCCCGCCTATTTTAATGATTCTATTATGCAGCTTATTTCTGAGATGCATGATTCTGCCGGCGTTCACGGCCCTAGTCTCGGTAAGCGTGCTGTTGGCATTACTGCTGCTAAGGCTATGCAGGAGCTTAAGAGCGCAGACAATGCTCTTCTTGATTTGGTTCGAATTCAGGGTGAGGAGATGTTTGAGCGGGCAGCTACTTCTGCTTTGCTTTATGCTCGTCATTATATTGATGAGGAGTCGAACATTGGGGCCATGAGCTCTGAGGGTCACATTGTTCATCGTGCTATTGCTGGCGTGAATCTTGTGGATAATCCGCAGGTTCATATTGAGGCTGGTTCTTTGTTTACTGACCAGGTTGGCAATCGAGAGGATCGAATTGTTCGTTTGCTTGAGATGCAGCTTATTGATCCTGAGACCGCTTCTCGTGAGATTGCCTTTAGGACTGGCAACAAGTTTATGCTGGATAAGATGAAGGCTTATAGTCGCGCTCAGGATGCTTTGCGTGCGATTGTCGTTGGTGGTCGCGCAATTAAGATTTATCCGGACGAAGACCTGAAGGCCTATAAGGATGTGTTTGGGGAGTTTGTTCACTCTGAGCGATTCTACCTTCTTGATCCTGTTCGTCAGGAGTATTTGCGAGATACTTTTGCTGCTATTGCAACTTACGGGCAAGATCCACAGGCCTATATGATGCTGGCTCGCGGTACTGTTGTTCCGCGTCAAGACCCTCCGCAGCAGGCTCCTCGTGCTGCCGGTTTTAGTAATTCTGACGCCACTCGCCAGCAGATGTTTGAGTCTCAACAAGAAAGTTCTGCTATAAAGCAGGCCGCTGAGTCGACTCAGGGTGTAAGGAGTCCGATGTGATTAGTTATGGTCATAAAATTCGCGTTCAGGCGGCGAAGAATCTTAAGAAGAAGACCAAAAAGAAGAAGTTCTTTGATTACAATGACACTCCCGCTTGGGTCAAAAAGATCAAAAAGAAGAAGAAGAAGAAATGAATGTTAAGTATAAGGTTCTCCGTGATGCGGCCAAGAAGTTGAAGAAGAAGTTGAAGAAGAGCTCGACGCGCAGTTCTCCCAAGGATGGCACTCGTGGTCCTTCTTCTTCTAAATCTTATGGTAAGCGAAAGAAGCAGCCAAAGGATGGCACTCGTGGTCCTTCTTCTTCTAAATCTTCTGGTAAGCGAGAGGAGTTGCAAGCGAGGCGATTGGCAAGCTTGAGAAAGCAGCCAGAGGATGGCACTCGTGATTATGGTTCTCGTAAATCTTTTCCTACTAGCCATTGGGAAAAGATACAGCCATTGGATGGCTTTCCCGTCCCTATGCACCCCCACTATGATCCTGACGTCCTCTATAATGATGAGGATGACTTCCCTCACATGCAGGAGCATGAATATGGCGCTTTAGATAAGAAACGCGATAAAAAGCGAAAGAAGAAGATGAGGGCCTGATGAATACTGGTGAAGTGAAGGCGTTTTTCCGCAGACTGGCCGCAGAGCCGGACCTCACCTTCTTTGACGCTTCTGCCGAGCAGGGAGCGTGCAAGCGTGGCCATAATCGTTTTCGTCGCATTGTTATTAAGCATCGCCCTAAGTTTTGGGAAACGTTTGTTGATATTACGATTTCAAATTTGAAGGAGATTGATCTTGCAGGAGGTCCTGTGACTTTGTTTGGGGCGGCCCCTTCTGTTGGTCATGCGGCCCTTAAGATAACCTCGATGGCACAGATTGATTCTTCTTCGGCGATTACTTCTCTTTATCGGTTTTGCAGGTCTCGTTCTGAGCTTCTTTCCGCTTATGATTTGACCGATCCTGTTGCCCTTATGTCTGGCCGTAAGATTGAGTTTCCTGATAAGATTTCAGGGACTTTTAGGCTTTATTATGTGCCTAACTCTTCTGTTGACTGGACTTCTAATGTCGCGTTCGTTGACGACTTCTCTGAGTATCATGATTTGATTGCTTATTTTGCTTATGAGGAGTATGCCGCTCTTGATCAGGCATTTCCTGATGCTATTCGCTTGAAGTTGGATAGACTTCAGCGGGAGTTTGTTGAGCACCTTTCTGAGGGTGTTGTTCTTGATGTGGACCAGGTTAGTTATGAGGCTAATTGGTAGTTGGAGTTTCTGATGTCTCGATCTTTTGGTAAAATGCTGCACTCTGGTGCTACCGGAACTGACCCTGTTCCTTCTATGCGCGGCGTGTTTGTTGCTGCTGGCCCAAACCAGCTTACGTTGGCTCCCGGTGGTCATTTTGCGGATGATTACTTTAACGGCTGGTCTGTTTCTGTAGACACCGGCGCTTTGGCTGGTTCTGAATATACTATTACTGATTTTGTTGGTGCTACTGGCGTGGCTGTTGTCAGCCCTAATTGGTCGTCGGTTCCTGCGGCTACTGATTTTTATTCTGTTACCAACGACTTGAATTCTTATGCTTGCGGAAGAGGCATGGCTGTTATTACAACCATGGTTACTTCTGGCACAAAGACCTTCACCCTCTGGGGTCTTACTTCGAGTGGCTGGGGGATTATCTTGGATTATGGCGATAATCCGAGTGCCGCCCATCCTGCTTCTACTGGTGAGCGGGCCGCTACTGTCGCTGGCCGCCTGTATCGCGACGTTGTTAATGTTGCTCCTTATGATTCTCTTTTTCTTCAGATGTCCGGCGGAACAGGGACGGCCTGGTCTTGGATAGACGCGGTTTGATATGGCTGATTGGCTTTCTGGTCATATTGAAGTTTTGCTGATGTTTGTCGGCGGCCTTTTTTCCCTTGGCGCTTTGTTGTGGCGCGGGGCTAGCGACACCCAGAAGGTTATAGGCAGTCTGACAATGATTGGTCATCGTCTTTCTGAGGTTGAAAAGAGCATTCGTATTGCTAGTGACTCTCGCGCTAAGTTGCATTCTCGTATTGATGATTTGGCCTCTCAGACTGATGGTCGCGTCAACGAGGTTCGTGAGCGTGTTGTTGTTTTGGAAACTAGGGTTGGTGGGGCGTGAACCTTGATGCTGGTGATATTGCCGTCGTGGGTGGGGGCGGGACTGCTGCTCTTGGTTTTGTTCTTGGGGTGGTCACTCGCTATGTTTCTCCCCGCCTTTCAGCCTTGAGTGGCCGTATTGAAAAGCTTGAGTCCGGCCTTGGTCGTGTTGATGAAAAGCATGACTTGCTTTTGGATCGGGTTAAGGAAGGTCTTCTTGAGCAGAGGGAGATAACAGGCAAGAAGGTTACTGAGGTTCACCTTAAGCTTGATGCAGAGCTTGCTGATCTTAGAAAGGATATTTCCACTGTTCGCGAGGGACTTGGCTACCTTCGTGGCAAAACCACAAAGTCGGGGTCTGAGTAATGAGTTTTGTTCGCAATTCCGATGCGATTGATTGGGTAAAGGGGAAGCTGGATTCTTCTGAAAAGCTTACTTGGGATGACATTATTGAGCTTATAAGGTTTGCCCAGGACGAGCTTGGCGTTGCTCCTGACGGGAAGCCCGGAGCAAAGACTCTTTCTGCGCTTCGCGCCAACTCTGATTCTTCTTCCGATGTCCCCATCCCGCGTGGCCGTATTGGCATGAAAAAGGTTTATGGTGATCCCAGCTGGGTCAAGCTTCCTCGTGGTCGTGCGGTTGATTTGGATGATGACTGGGAGAAAAACAATATCCGCTGGTTTCGATTGCACACAGGAAAAAGAGTTCGCCTTCATAAGCTTATTGGCCATGAGTTTGTTGCTTTGTTTGAAAAGGCGTGCAAGGAGAGCGGGTATACCCCAAAAAGTGTTCAGACTTTTGTTCCGAGAGTTATCGGAGGAACGAACAGGCTTTCGACACACGCTCTTGGAATTGGAATCGACTTTGACCCTCGCGAAAATGCAATGGGCGGCAGGAATTTGGTCAACCCCAATGAGCCGACTTTGGTTAGGCAGTTTCCGAAATTTCTAGAAGTCTTTCGTTCGGCAGGGTACACCTGTGGCGCCGACTGGAAAATGAAGGATGACATGCACATACAGAGAGGTGGATAATGAGCGTCCCTATGGCTGTTTCTACTACAGAGGTTGTTGCAAAGGCCGCAGAGGCAGCCGGCAATAGTCTTTTGGACAGTGCTTGGCCTGTTCTTTCCCAATACTGGTGGCTGCCTACCGCGCTTTTGGTATTGCGCATTTCTCAGCCCTTTCTTTTCAAGCTTTCCCAGCGAACTGAGGCGACATGGGATGATAAGCTTGTGAAGGTTCTCGCTTGGATTATCGGTGCCGTTGAGCGCCGTAAGGACGATTAGTGAAGTCTTTGCTGCGCCTTATTGGCGCGCTTTCTCTTCTTATTGAGGAGTTTGTTGAGGTTGGCGGTGTTAGACTTTTGGTCGAATATCTTCGCTCAGGAAAGTCTCGGGCCGACGCTCAGGCTCAGCTTGCGCTTGCGGAGCTTCTTGAGATGCGTGACGTTGATGGCGTTGCTTCTGCTTGGGACGATTGGGATGATGAGTTGCAGCGGGCCGGAGTCTCCTCGCGCCCCTCTGGGGAAGACAGAGGTGAGCCGCAATTCTGATGGCTCTTATCGGGTTAGTGCGGGCTGGATGGCCCGCAGGATGTCTTTTGAGCGGAGCCTTCTTCAACAACTAAAGAGGTGTCGGTGATGGCTAGCGCAGGACAGGAGGTTGAGCTTCTTTCTTCTGGCATGAAGGCCGACTCCGCAGATAAGGGCACTTTTTATCAGAACCTTCGTTTTCGTCGTGGCGAATGGTCTACGCGCCCCGGCTTTGGCCAGGTTGCTCAGTTTGATTCGACAATGAGCCTTCAGACTGAGGACAAGTCTACTCAGTATGGCTATGGCGAGCCTTTAGGCTCTTATTCTTTTGTTACTAACTTCGGCCATACCCAGTTGCTTACATTGTTGCCTTTGAGGGCGTTTACCGGCGACACCGAGATGGGCAACCTTGGTGTCTGGATCGACGGCGTTGCTGTTAGCATTTACGACTATACCTCTGACTCAAGATGGGAAGAGGTTTTGTGTCGTCATACTTCTAAGATTACTGACGATCTTTTTCCCGTCAGGGACATGAAAGGGGTTTATCAGACTTCTCGTGATGCTGATTTTTCGGACTGGGAGTATCAGGGGTCTTCAAATTGGTTTTTTGAAGAGTTTAACGATGCTGTTTATTTTGGTTCTCCTGAAGTCGGCATGTTTGTTTATGTTCCTGCGGACTTTTCTTCGCCTAGAAGGCAACAGACTGAGGGCGCTGCTGATTATTCCTTTATTCGCGGTTATGGCGAGTCGGCGGTTGTGAAGCGCGTTTCTGCTAGTGAGGGTTCGGAGTACCGTTCTTTTTCTTATTTTGATCGGGCAACTTATCCCCAACCTGTTGATGTTTGCTCTTGGCAAAATAGACTTGTTATGGCTTCTGGCAGGGATCTTTATTTTAGCGACGAAGGCCGTCCTGCCGCAATTATCAGCACGAATGTTGTTTCTGTTCCCGGTGACAGCGAGATTGTTGCCATTGAGCGTTCTCGTGATGGCGTTCTTGTTTTTTTTAAGAACTCAGTTTGGCTTTATTCTCCGAGCCGAGGGCTTTTATCCAATGCCGGTCGCAGTGTTCGCATGTGCGACGGCGTTGGCTGCATTTCCTCTCAATGTGTGGTCGCCGCTGATGACGGTGTGTTTTGGGCCGACAGGAATGGGGTTTACCTAAGTTCCGGAGGTTTGACTTACAAGAGGATTAGCGATGATATTTTTCCCTTCTTTCAGAGCTTTTTGAGCAATCCTTTATCTTCTTATTGGACTGACCAGGGGCATACTGATCTGTCCGGTGAAAGCCCGACCACCTTGTATTCTGTTGTTGATGCTGGCCGGATGACGCTTTCTTTTGACAATGTTGATCGTCACTTGTTTTTTGTTTGCCCTGATCTTGGCATCTCGTTTGTTTTTTCGGACGGCATCTGGACAGTCTGGAATTTTGAAAGCAATGCAGAGGCTGCCGTAGAGTCTGGCGTTGGGGTGGCTCGGAATTTGAGGTCGCCGCAGATTGTTTGCGCTGATGAGTCTGTTTTTTTGGTTGGTTGGGATTTGTATACCCCGAACGACCCGACTCTTGTCGCTGGTACTGGCGCTGCTGATGCTAGGAACTCTCCGATGGGTTCTTATTTTATTTCTGTTTTGGGTAGAGGAGGGGCGCTGGACAGGAGCGTTGAGTCTTTTGAGGACATGCGCTTGTGCTCTGGTTCTTATCGGACTGAGCAGGTTACTGCTGCCCCAGAGTCTGGCTACACCCTTGGCGGCGACGTTTATATTGGCGAGCCTGTTTATCCAAGGCAGGTTGATTATCCTTTGCCTTCCGGCGCGACAAAGAGCAATGTGGTTCTTGTCCCTGTTTATTTGGCTCCGAACTCAACTTTGGCGGGGCTTTCTATACACCCCGGCGGTATTGACCAGTTTAGGTTGGACTTCAAGTTTGATAATACACACTGGAAGCCCGCTTCTTTTTCGCACAATGTGACCTGGCCTTCTGTGTTGGAGCTGATCTTCCCGCCTGAGCGCACAGCTATGATGAAGTGCTGGGGCGCCGATGGCGCTTCTGCTGTGGTTAATTTGAGCGAGGCTAGCGTTTATGATTCAGGCGGATCTAGGTCTGCTGTTGGCAACGAGATTCGTTTGCGTTTTGACGGAAACAACGCGGCTGTTCCTCCTGCAACTAATGTTAGTGCGCCAAATTTGAACGTGACTTCTAATTGGAAGAATCTGCTTTTTTATATTCCCTTTGAACGCCTGAATGCGGCGGCGGACACCATGAGCTTTGGTATTGATGTTGATTATGCCACCGCTCGTTTTGTTTATCCTCATGTTGGCCTTCCGGGGACCATGTTCCGTTTTACCATCCACCATTGGCTTTACGCGGCCCCTTCTTCTAAGCACAGCCGTGATGATGTTGCGCAGCCGGTTGATTGGGTTGCCCTTCCCGGCGCTGTTACGGTTGGTGGCGGCCAGGCGCTTCTTCGTGCTTTGTATTTGCGGGTGACTTCCAACAGCTCTGCTTTGTTTGCGGTTCGTGGGGCGTCAACTTTTGGCTTGCTGAACTTTTTGCTTTCTGGGGATTCTCGCCGCTGGGCCGCTCAGATAATTGATTATACCGGAGGGGCTGTTCAGTCTATTGTTAATAAGAATTCTATTCGCACCAGAATGCAGGCTTCCTCTGTTATGAAGGACGTTACTTTTGATGGCGATGCTACTTGGGGAACCAAGACCAATTCTTCTCATGGCAATGTTCTTATGGGCGATGACCCGGTAAATGATATTGCTGTTTCCGATGCTGTTCGCGGTTCGGAGCTTCGCGCAATGATGTTCGGTCATGTTCGTAATCGTGCTGAGAGGATTGGCCTTTCTTCTGTTTCAATGATGTACAGGCTTCTTGGCGGGAGGCGTCGCCGTGGTCGATGAGCTTGCTGGCCCGTTTGATAATCCTTCTGTTCTTTTGAACAGGTTTTATCGCGATGAGCGCGGTCGTGGGCTTGACGGCCTTCTTCATCTTCCAACCGACAGCCTTTCTGAGTCTTCGAAGGTTGAGAATTATTTTTTTCTTTCTTCTGGAGACCATGGAGGGGCGCTTTTTTCTTCTGATCGCCTTATTGTTTCTGGCGTTCCCGGTGCCCGCGTAACAGGTCGTTGGTTTTTTGAATCGTCCTTTGCCTTAGTTACAGGTGTTCATTTTGTGGCAGGTCGTGGCTCCGACCCTCTTGCCGATGTTCGTTCTGGCGCCCGTGTCCTTTTCAGGAACTGTGTCTTTCAGATGTCTCCTGCTGAAAGTTCGGTTGCCGTTAATGTTGCATCTGGCGGCAAGGCTATGTTTGACGGCTGCGCCTTTCTTCCTGCCCTTGGCGGCGGTACTGGCCACCCGATCAATTGTGGCGCAATTCCGAATCCGCCTGTAGTGTTGTCTGGCGTAAACATCACCGGACGCGCACATGCCGCCGCTGTTGTTATTGCTGTTCCGGAGATGACGTGAGTTTTAGGCTTTTTAGTAAAGAGCAGATTTCTGCCGGCACAACTATCAGCTCTCGGCTTGATAAGCTTTTGTCTGATTTTCTTTCTCGTTGGAACAATGTTCCGAAGAGGGATATTCGTCGTCGTTGGCTTTGCGACACCATTGTTGGTGGCTACACGCCCTCAAGGCCTTCTGTTTTGAACTACTCAAATGATAGACATCCTTTTTGCGTTGCCTACAATCACAACGATATGGTTATTAGCGCTGGCATGGAGCCTGATCAGCTCGTTCGTAATCGTTGGCGAGTTAAGGGACACAGGGTTGACGGCATTCTTGGTGATGCTAATTCTCGCGCAACTTCTGGTTGGCAGTATGTCTGGTCGACTTCTATTGGCGTTGGAGATCCTGTCCGTGTTGGCAGCATTGCTGTTTGGCTGATTACAGACACCGTTTTTATTAACACGTTCCAGTATGGAGCCGCCCCTCCTCCTGGTCATGCATCCGGAGAATGGTCTGAGGATTTTTGCATTTCTTTAGAAGTTGATGATCCGTTCCTTCCAGAGGACAGGCGGCTTTCTTCTCAGGTTTTTTTGAGGGCGGCAACGACTATTGAGGGTTGGTTTATGCAGAGGCAGGCCCCCGGAGCCCCTTTGTCTGAACCAACGACGATTCCCCCGAATACTCTTGCTGAGTGGGGGACCGGGCTTCCAACTGGTTTGGTTTTTGTTGCGCAGGACTTGAATATTCCTATTCCTAGAAATTCGAGGTTGCGTCTTTCTCTTGTTGTGCCTGATTATGCTGATATTACAGCCTCTGGTTGGCGCGACACAGCTAATGATTATGATCGTTGTCCATGGTCTCGCCAGAACATTGGTTGGAACCTTGGTCTTGTTGAGGGAGTTGTTTGATGGGTTCTGTTCTTTCTGTTGTGTGTCGTTCGAATCAGAAGCTTTTTGTTTTTTCTTCTCCGCTTTTGCACGGCCCTGCCGTTGCTGAGTTTCGTGCGGCTTACACTGCCGGCAATGGCGAGAATTCTGATTTGCAGGCTGATGTTGATCGTTTTGGCATTTTGGACTTTGAGGTTAGGTTTCACGAGAAGTGCGAGGACTCAAAGTCGGAAGACCGCGTTAAGTTTTATTCTGAGATGTTTGGTTCTGCCAACCCTTTGGTTGGTTATAACGGCGCTTCCGTTTCAAAGGCAGCCCCGAAGGCCGCTTCTAAGCCTAAGCCAAAGTCTAAGAAGAAGTCTTCTGTTGGCCCGAAAGCCGTTCTTCGTGTTGAGAGCGGGCTTGTGACCGGGGAGTTCCCTTCGATGGCCGCTGCAGCCCGAAAAGCCAAGGTAACTTCGGCTGCTTTGCGTGAGGCTATTGATACTGGTGATCTGCTAAAGGGCGCTGTTTGGAAGTTGGCTGATGGCGAAGGTAACTAGAAGTAAGCTTTCTAGAGGTCTCAAGCTTCTTGTCGAGCAGGTTTTTGATCCTATTTCGGCTGTAGCTTCGGAGCTTTCTCTTCCTGCGAAGCTTGTTTCTCGTGATCAGCGGGATGAGCAGTGGGGAAAGACCAGGTTGACTTGGTCTGTTCCTGCTATGGGGGACTGCCCGGAGGTTCTTTATACCGCCCCTGTGATTCTTCCTCCTTTACAGGAGGAGTGGAATCTGCATTTTCGTTCTGGCATTGATTATCGAGTTGAGCTTGATACGCCCTCTTTGGTTCTTGATGAGATTCAGTTTTCGTTTGATCAGAGAGCAGAGCCTGCCTTGGTCTCCTCTGGGGGCCATAGCTCCGGCATTGGCAAGATTGATTATGACGTTTTGAGTGACTGCAAATTCTTTTTGTCTGTTGATGAGAAGATTCCAAATGTCGCTCAGTCTGAGAATTCTTACCTTGCCAGCAGAGAGATCGCCTCTCTTGAGCTTGATGGCGTTTCCTTTATGGATCCGATGTATCGGCTAAATCCTTTTCGGATGAGCTTTTCAAAACCTCTTAATCCGTATCGGACTTACGTTGTTCGTTTTCGTGCTGTCGGCTTGAATCCTGCTGCCGGTAAATATTTTAATCTTCCGGGTCTTCAGTTCTCTATTGTTGTCCGCCGTCCGCTTGTGAAAACAGAATCTTCTGTTGCGTCCCAAAATAAGCCTTCTGTTGCGATTGCTGGCGCTCAGAGCGTTGTACCCACAGTCCCGGCCTCAAACACCGCTGTAGAGGCAGGAAACACCCCTTTAGACCAGGTTGGCGGCGATGGTATTGCTGCCAATTTGATGAAGCTTGAAAATGTTTTTCGCTCAAAGCTTTCTGGCGGTCGACACAAGGATGGCTCTCCTCCTGATTTTCAGCATCTTCTTGAGGATGCTGGCTATGAAATTATTGTTGTTCCGATGTGGGGTAACTTTGGGGCGAAGCGTGAGGTTAACGCGGCAAACGCTTATAATTGTTTTCCTTATTTGACCTCACCTGCTCAGGGCCTTGGCACGACCGGCGTCCGTCAGTTTCTTTTTCTTGATTATCCTTTGGAAATTCATCACGTTTTTGCTGTGGTGAACTACTGCCAACGAAGCACTGGCATCAACTCTGGCCGCCATCCTACTTCCGCGACCTATACGAATAGGGTTACTGTTGAGATGGCGACCGGCCTTCGCGGTGATTTACTTGAATATGCTACTTTGGCTGATCAGTCTTGGACTCCTGCCAACAAGTCTACGAAGATTGTTGATCGTGTTCTGGAGTTTAACGGAACGACCGGGATTCATCCTGCGATTGGTCTTGAGTGGACTCATGAGATTTATGGCGTTCCGCTGACTTCTTCTGCTCCGGGCGGCGTTGGCTTTGTTGGCAATGGTCGGCCTATTTATGTTGGAAAGGGAAGTTCAAGGACTTTTGCCCGCTCCACCCTTGGCGGCTCCGCTCCTGCTACCGCAGGGGCCGAGCAGTGGCTGGAGATTCGTTGGACCATGACAGATGCCGGCGGCCTTATGCCGGGGACATCTGGCGATCCAGCCAACGGTGCGGCTGGCAATAACGACGAGATTTATGTCGGGCAGGGCGGGCATTTTGTCTATCTTGTCTGCAAAAAGATGGGCATGGGCGGCTCTAGAGATGTGAGGGTGTGATGGCTTTGAAGAATCCATATTCAAAAGAAGACCTTGATGCTGACTGGAAAAGACGGCAGGACTTGAAGAGGCGTGCGATTGATAGCCTTAAGGGTAAAGTGAAGGTTTCAGGAGAGATTGCTTCTGGCGCCCGCGACATGATCTCTCAAATGAAGGCCGACCAGGCCGCTTTTAAGAAGTCCGCAAAAAAGACCACAACGGCTGGTGTTACCGATATTAAGACTTCGTCTGCCGAGGCCATGGGCAGGGCTTTTGGCTCTGCTGCCCCCGGCAGCGTGGGAGCAAAGTACGGCGTTCAACGTCAGGCCGCAAAAGACGCAGGCATGACTGCCGCATCTTTTCGGGATAAGAGAGACGAGCAGGTTCGGGCCGCAGATGATCGGTATCGTCAAGAAGAGGTAGCGCTTAGAGGTCAAGCAAGCGCAGCCGATCGCCAGCGTCTTCAGGATGAGGGGGAGCTTGCGAAGTTTGAAGTTGAGTCTATGGAAGATCCGGGTGCCAAAATAGCCTCTTACAAGAGGGATATTGATGGCGTTTTTTCCCAGTACAGCGGTTATTTTGATGACAACGAGGCTGGCGCCGCCAAGGAAATTCGCGAGATGGCTGCCGACGAGAAAGACCCGAAGATTAGGCAATGGCTTGAAGATATTGCCGCCGGTGTTGAAAGTGGCGATATTGATTTTGGCGACAAGTGGTCGTTCATTCCCGGTCAGGAAGGGCACCCGGATGTTTCATATTGAGGTGATTTATGGCAACTATTGAGGGAAGCCTTTTTCGTGACCACATTGTTTCTTCTATCCCCCCTGGTCGCGCAGCTCAGGCTGTTCGCCGTGAAATTGAGGGCTCGGGAAATATAAACAGCATTGTTAATGCAATCAGGGCCGCCAAGGTTGTAGGGGATTTTGCCTCTCCTTTTGTTGAGCGGGCTATCCGATCTTCGGAGGAGGGCAAGGTTGATGATTTGCGCTCTGCCGCAGAGCAGCGCGTGGCGAAGCTTCGCGATGCGGAGTATGCCAAAAGACGAGCTGATTATACTCCTCAAATGCATCAACAAAGAAAGGCGGCTCGCCTTGAGAGGGCTCGCGTTCAGGGCTCCCTCGGGCTCTCCCCTCGCGGCGGTCCTGATTTTGAGCAAGATATGGCTGATGCCCAGTGGGTTGCCGAGACAGACCCTCCGGAGTTTACCGACCCGAAACAGGCTTGGTATGAGAAGGCAAGAAAGGATTATGCAGAGGCAAACGCCGACGCTTGGGCGCAGAGAATTAAGACTGCTGGGGATGAGGCCGCAGCGGGAGTTCCTACGTTTAGTTTGCAGAGAGCAAAGATGATTGATGCCTTGAAGGCTGGCGACAGAAAGGCCGCCCAGGCCGCTATTGACGAATGGGAGAAGGGCGGAAGGCTCGGGGCCAGAGCGAAGAATGTTTGGGAGCGTATTTCAGGCGCTCACGTCGCTCGTCATCGTTATGATTTGCAGAACATTCTTTCTAAGTTTCCTACTGATGAGCAGTTGAAGGCTTCTAGACGGAAGGAGAAACAGGCGAAAGAGGATCGCGACTGGGAGATGAAGGAAAGGTCTCAGAAACAAAAGGAATGGGATTTCGGGAAGGAGAAAGAGGCGGAGGCCCGCAAAGAATGGAAGCGCAAAGCGGATGCTGCCGAACCTGCTCTTAAAAAGAGTAAAGCTCAGGCTGCGAAGGCCGAGATTAGCTCCAAGATCGCTAAGGCGGAGGTTGCGCAGACTTCTATTGAACACCTTGCTGCTCTTAATTTGCGACTAAAGGAGGCGGGCGTCCAAGTGAAGGCCACTCAGGCTGATCTGAACAAATGGACGGTCATGAGCGAATACCAAAGGAAAAAGGCCTTGGCCGATCTTAAAAAGAAGGAGGCCCGCGATTACGAGGAGGACCGACGGCTTAACCAGCAGCTTAAGCGGTCCCAGATTGCTCGAGCTAAGATTCAGGCAAAGGTTTCTGCCGTAAACCTTAAGAATCTTAATAAGAAGGCCGCAAAGAAGGCCCCTAAGCTTTCTCCTCGGGAGAAAATGGAGCTTGACTCCGCAAAGAACGCCGTGGATGCGGACAACAAGGCCTACAAAGCCGCCCTTGTTGCTCTTAATAAGGCCAAGGCGGTTTATGATAACTTCAGAAAATTGCCCGCGCCGAAAGGGAGTCTTTGGGTTGAAGGCCCAACCAAGGCCCAACAACAATATGAAAAAAATAAGGCCCGGACTAAAGAGGCTTACATTAAGGCGAGCGCCGCTGTTACCTCGACTTCTAAGAACCTTGATGTTTCTTATGCTCGTTTTCGTAATGCCGCCTCTGGAAAAAGCGTGCTTAGTGGCCCAAATAAAAAGAATGTTAAGAGTTCTGGCGCTTATAAAAACCCAGAAGAACCGTAAGGTGCATTATGCCTAAAAGCCCAACTCTTCTTGATGCTTATCAACGTTCCGTTAAGTTTCAGCGACGCCAGTGGAAGTCTTCTGACGCTGCTACTAGCGCGGCCTCTATTGAGTTTAAGAAAGAGTTTGGGATTACTCCGAGCGAGGCTTTTTCTCGTTTTGGTCAAGATGCCCTTATTTCTGATATTCGTAAGTCTTTGGACCAGGAGGCCTCTTCTCGGAAAGAGTATGTCGATGCGATTGCTGGCAAGTCTCCTGATGCTAAGGCTTTTGGCGAGTATGTGGACCACAAGACTTCTCGGGGCACCCAGCAGGCTTTGGATCGTGGTGATTTTGCCGCTGCTTATGGTCTTCATTCTGAGCATAAGCGCTCCTTGGTTCCTCCTCGCCCTCCTATCGCAAAGACAAAGCCGGGGTTTATTGCTCGAGTAAAGCCCGTTTGGGATGAGGCGAAACAAACGATTGTTTCTGGCACGGCGGGTGTTGCGGCAAACATTGCGGGTGGCGTTTATGGCGCGGCTGATAGCACTTATAAGTCCGCCATTTCTCCTCTTATTACGCAGCAGCTTCGGGATCTTGAGGAACTTAAGGCTTCTGGCGCGCAGTACGCTCCTCCAGATTCTGAGCTGATTGGTCGTCGCTGGATGTCTCCGCGTCTAATGGAGGCTCAACTTCGAGGCGGCGGCGGATCTCAGTTTCGCCCGAAGAGGGAGCCCCGTCCTATTGATCAGGCTATTGATAGCGCAAGGCGCTTGGTTGCCGAGGTTGGCCCATCTCCAATGCTTGCCCAGCTTGAGCACGCCGAACTTGAGCTTCAGAAGAAGCTTTCTGAGGGTGGTTTTGCTGATAATTTGTGGAAAGACAAGGACGATGTTCAGCGTGGAGTGAAGGAGCTTATTCAGTTTGCGGTAAACTGGAAGGAAACAGGAAAAGAGGGCGAAGGTCTTTGGGCCTCTGTTGCGGCTGATTTTGAAAAAGGAAAAGAGTTTGGCGGCATGATGGCTGCCGGCCTTCTCGGGATGACTCTTCACCAGTTGACTACCCGGCCTGACAAGCAGTTTATTACGCGCCCCCTCACTACGCTTCTTACTCTCTTGCCTGTCGCCCGAGCGCTTAAGCACACCAAGATGATGCAGAATCCGCACATTGTTAAGGCGATGGGTTATGCGGAGGTCGCTGAGGCGGCGGCCCTGCGGGGAGCGACGAGCGGCGCTCTTTTTGGTTCCTTTATAGGCGACACCGCTGCTTTTGCGGCAGGCGCCGTCATTCCCCCTGCTATGCGTTTGGTCTTC
>CEUI01024550.1_pt1 | contig 21792 bp, 33 predicted proteins | sample 531411 | NCBI WGS metagenome assembly CEUI01 (sample SAMEA2622841, study PRJEB7988) | marine metagenome | isolation source: saline water (ENVO:00002010), including
AGTAGTATTTTTGCTGAAGAAAAAACTACTGGTAATTTATTAACTAATGGAAATTTCGAAACAGGTAATGCTAATGGTTGGACAACCAGTGGTAATGTTCAAGTATTAAATGATTGTTGTGAATTAAATAATGTTACATCAACTAAAGATTTAGAGTTTGGCAATTCAGGAAGTATTACTCAAGATTTTAATTTAACTTCAAATGATATTACCCAACCCATGTTAGACAATGGGGTGACACTTAATAGCATAGTTGAAGTACAAAATGGAGAGTGTAATGTAAGTGGTTGTTGGGGTGGCTCTGGTGCTGCTGATTCATTTACTATTACTTTAAAAATAAAAGATAGTGATGGTGCAACTTTAGCAACTGTGACTCAAGTTCGTACTGATGTGACTGGTATTAATGGTGCTAATTTTACAAATACAATAACTCATAATGGTAGTGGTTCTAATATAGGAAATATCTTTATTAAAGGTGAAGATGCTAATGCTCCTGCTACTTTAGGTGGACCAAATGTAGATAATATTTCTGTAACAATGAATTATGATGATTCTGTTTTTGAATTATCAACAGAAGAAGCAGAAGCATTAGAAGAAACAGAAAATATTACTATTGCTGAAATAGAAGAAATATTTAAAACAGAAGAGTTATTTGAAAAAGTTTCTGAAGTAATAACTGCTGAAATAGCAGTAGAAGAGAAATTTGAAATATTAGAAAAAGTATTTGAAGAAGTAAGTATGACTTTTATTGAAGAAGAAACTTTTGAAGAAAAATTTGAAATTCAAGAAGAGCCAATTGAGATTGTTGAAGAAACTAAAGAAGAAATATTAATTGCTAAAGAAGAAAAAACAGAGTTCTTTGAAGAAGAAGTTAAAGAAGAAGCATTTGAAGTAGTTGAAGAGCCAACTGAAATTATAGAGGAAACAAATGAATCAGAAGCATTACCAATGGTTGCTAAAGAAGAGACGATACATGAAGAGGAAAAAGAAGCAAAGGAAGAAGAAGTAAAAGAAGAGAAAATTGAAACAGCTAAAGAAGAGGAAACAACAAATGAAGAAGAAAAAGAGGTTGCGGAAGAAGAACCCAATAGCGAAGAAACTAAAACAGCAGAGGTTTCAACAAAGGATAAAACCAAGCAAAAAATTGTACAAAAGAAAGAAGTTAAAACTGGAACAAATACTTCAGTTAGTGTAGACAAAGTTAAGATAGATAAAGTTGATGTTAAGGTAGTTAAATTAAATCTGTTTAACAGTCAGCCAACTTTAAACTCCTATGAAAATATAGCTTTTTATGAAGACCGACAATTATACGAAGATGAAATAAACACTGATTTTTTTGAACAATTAAGTTTAAATATCTATAATAAAGATATATATACTAATATTAGATTAAGTAATTATATTCAGAACGACCCAATTAAGAAACATAATGAGAAAATGAATGAAATAAAATGGCGAAAACAAAAAGTAATATTAGACTTGGAGCAGTTAAAATGGATAAATTGAAAAACAATTTAGCATCTGTTGCAGCACTAATTGCAGCAATTGTTGCAATCGGTGGTGGTTTTGTTAAGTATGGTGAACTACAAACTAAAATAAATCATTTAGAAGAAGCATCTAAAAAAGTAGATGTGGCTTCTATTTCTTCAGTAAGTGCTAATACAGAAAACATTGATAAAGTGACTTCAAATTCAAATAAGAATTCTACTAATTTAGAAGTTCTGAAAAAAGAAATTGAATTACTTAAGATACAAATAGAAGAAATCAAAGCATCAGCAGATAATCCATTGACTAACTAAAATGGGTAAGGCACAAAAGTGGGGTGCTAAAGTCGAGTATCGTAAGACTCGTAAAGGCACAAGTTTAGGTCGAAGACCTATTACTTCTACTATGAACAAAAACAAACGAAGAAGTTTCAAAAAGTACATTGGACAAGGAAAACCCAAATAATACACACTTTTAAACAGCCATAGCCAGCCATATACATGTTTTTAACACTAGGTGTGGTATAACCCCTACCCTCTAATTCCGAGTGAATCAGCTCTATTTAGTTCTTTAATTTCCTTGATTTTATCAATTAATTTTTCAATATAATTTTCATCAGTAGCATAATTAGTAAGAGTCTTGGCAAGTTCAATAGCATCAATAACACCTTCATTACTTTGCTTTATTCTTAACTCTCTAAATTCAGAATATGCTTTATGATTATTTAATAAATGAATATAGTATCTAATACAGTCACACTTTGTATCAAAGACCTTAATACCCCATTCAGAATCAGGATTCTTTTTTGATTTAATTTGCTTATCTTCTTTATTGAAAGTTCGAATACCCAGTATGTTATTTGCTTCAACTGAAAATCTAGATTTCCCATAATTACTTTCTAAACTAGATTGAGCAATAATAAGTTCTGATGGAATTCGTTTGGGTAGTGATACTTTAAAGTTTAAATAATTGACACATTTATCTACTGCTTTGATGAAACTTTCTGAATCATCATAATTAAATTCTGGTTCAAAAAAGTCTAAAGCAAATAATTCTTTTTTAATTAACAATTCAGTTTCTTTAATAATATTTCCTTTTGTGTGAAAATTAGGAACAAAAGTTCCTATTACAAAGGATAATATGAAACTAAACAAAACAAAGAAAACAACTAATGTTAATTTCTTAAATTTATTCATTTATTTTTTCTTTCGTCCAAAGTAGTGCTCTGATGGTTCATAATTCCATCGCATTCCTTTGTGACCCATTATTGAAGCATACCACATTCGGATTCTTACAATAAATTTTTTTACTGGTCTTGGCATTATAATCTATAACTCATTGATGTTTGGGGTTGAACTAAATGTAAATTCTTAATGGCTCTAGTCAAAGCAACATAAAACACTCTGTGTTCGTCATCAGGTGTTAGTTGCATACCAATAAAAGATTGTCTAGAAACATCTGACATTACAATAACATTATCTGCTTCTGCACCTTTACTAGCATGAATTGTATCTATTCTAATTCGTGGTTCTATTCTTGGATCTTCACCTCTTCGTAAACAAGCCACCAAGTATTCTCTATCCTTTAAATTTACACCTTTGAAAGCATCATGCCATATTTTAGAAATATCAAGTCCTAACAGTTTAGCATTATAATTTTTACTCGCATCAACTTTCATTTTTATTTTTAATTTTCTTAAAACTAAATTCATTTCTGAACCAACAATACTTTTACCCTTTCTTAATTTCTCATAAGACTGTATGGCTCTAATTAAAGTTTTATCAAAACTTAATTTTCCTTTAGTAGAATATAAATAACCTTGTTCTCGAACTAACATTTCATAATGCCTTAATAAATAATAATTTCTAGCAATCAATAGCCAAGACCCTTTTGACAAATCAATTCCTTCAACTCGATTATGCCAAAAAATTTGACCTTCTCTATCAGATGGTTGGTAGATTTTATTCCTTCTTACCTTAATTCTATTCAAAATTAAACTACTTTGTTTGAAAACTTCCTTTGGCTGTCTAAATGACTTCTCTAATACTTCAACCTTGCCTTTCAAATTAATAAAGGTATCCACATCTGCACCTGACCATTTATATATAGCTTGGTCATCATCCCCACCTACATACACTCGCTTGGCTGTTTTAAAGGCAGTACTAGCCACCTTCCATTGCAATGGTGTTAGGTCTTGGGCTTCATCAATGATTGCTACATCAATATCCAAGGTTGCTTCTGAATTAACAAATCGCTCTAACATATCTGAATAATCAATTAATTGCATATCTTTTTTATAAGTTAATAAAGTATCATAAAATCTTTTTAATTTGAACCAATCAATTGCACCACCATGTTTCTTCCATGCTTCTTTTAAGGTTAATAAAGTATTTCTACTATATTCTACAATACCCAAACATTTATTCCCCTCTGGACCATGTGCAGGGGAGTCTAAATCAACAAAGCCAGTATAAGTCATACCCAACATTTCACAAACCTTCATATAATGAGTATTATCCATAACTTCAGTTCTACTCATACCTAATCTTCTAAATGCCATAGAGTGTAGAGTACGAAACCAAGGAGTTTGTTTTTCAGTTAAGTCTATTCTTTTTCTTGCACCATATGCTGCTTGTCTTGTAAAACTAACATAAGCAATTCGTTCTGGTATAACACCATCCTTAATTTCTTTTTCTACTATTGATATCAATTTAGTAGTCTTACCAGTTCCAGGACCACCTAATATAATTGTTGGATTTACTTCAAACATGTTCTGCTGCATCTTTTAATAACTCTGCTTTTTCTTTTTTGTTCATATAACTTTCTGAAATAACTCCTAAATCTTCAACATATGGATTAACATATTTATTTCTAAATTTTCTATACACTTCTTGCCAACCTGCTTGGTGACCTTCATATATATGTTTTAATTTAGTCTCATCAAGTTTTTGAAGTCTTGGATATCTATTAATATAACCCACCCATTTTATCCAATGACAAACTATATGAGCAAACTCATGAGCCACTGTTCCAAGAATATGATATCTTTGGTCATCACTTTTATAACAACCTATATCTTTGTATCTAATAATAGAACGATATTCATTGCTAAAACATTTGTGTTTCATCTTCCAATCCATAATACCAGTTTCTTTATTAAACCACTCCTTATCATTCCAACCATCTAAATCAGTTTTGAAACTAATACCCCATCTGAAATGTTTTGGTTTAAGTTTGGCACCATTAAAACGATATGCCTTATACTTATATCTTATTTCTTGTCGATGAACACTCATATTTCCAGCAGAAGAAACATAACCATGTTTAGAAAAGATAAATCCAGTTCTCTTTTTCAATCTTCTTAAAATTGAATCTCGTTTTTTATCTATACTGTGATTTACAATCCATGAATTTTCTGCATTGACTGTGTCTAAAGACATTTGTGTCAATGATTTCAAAACTAAATCAATATATGCTTCACTACCAGAATTGTAAGATTTTTTTAATTTGATACTCTTATGCATTTTATTCTCCTTGGTTCTAAAAATAGTATATATTATTTTGTCACAAAAGTATATATTAAAATTTATCTGGGTAGTCCTTAACTTTAGGTACATTGAAATCCTCGTTCTGTTCTGAAAAGACTGGAACCGACCAGCACTGAATATTTTTTCCTTTTTCAAAAAACTGATGATGCTGTGCTCCAACAGTTCGTAAAGCATTCCAAAGTTTTCTTCCATCAAAACCTTGAAATCTTTGTTGTTGTAAAAATTTTTGAAAATCTCCAGACCTAAAATAAACTCTTTTTTCTTTTTCATCAACCCATGGTTTTCCTAAAATCATTTCATCTCGACTTTGTGCTTGAGCAAACCCAGTACAAAAATCTTCTAAATAATTTATTAATTGACCTTTACTACCAGCATCAGCAGGTGCTTCTTGCTCTTCAGCATTCTCACATTTCTCTTTCATTAAAGCTGACCATTTATTTTGCTTAATCAGATTAGTCATAATAGTTAATTCTTCTAAAACTACTTTTTGAAATTTCCTTTGAAGTAATAATGTTTCAGTATCCATCTCTACACGAGCACCATTTATATCTACAATCCAAGTTGGTGGATCTGTTTTTACTTTTATAACGCCAACTATTTCTACACCTACATCATCACTACCACCCCCAACTCCAAACTTTCTACCTAAACAAATTTGACGATTACAAAAATCAACTATGGGTTGGTCATTACAACGAAAGTTATAATTTTTCTTCATAACTGCCTTAACTACTCCTGCAACTTCTTTATGACCAAGTGGTGGGTGCATAAATTTATTATTCATTTCATCTAAATGGTGAGCCAAATCGTCTTCACCATATCTTTTCCTAATATAGATACCTAAATTAAATAAACCTTGATTTCTACTTCCTTCAGGGAAACCCATTTTTGCTAAACTTTGTAAACAAGGTGGACCACCTTGCAGAGAAGGATCTTTTTCTAAAATAATTTTTTCTAATTGGTCTTTGGTAATCAAATGAGTTTCAACTAACTCTAAGAATTTTTCTGCTGATAAAGGTTTTTGATTTTTAATAGCATGTCTAGTTGGTTTATCTATATTAAAGTATGGCATATTCAACCAATTACCAAAATCTTTCTTACTTGCTAGTCTAACTTGTTTAGGAAATATTTCTACACCACTATAACCTAAAGCAACAGCAATCTCCATTAATTTATTTCTTACTATTTTGGCATCAGTAAATTCTTTTAAAAATAAATATAAATGAGCACCCCCACTTTTTGTTTTACAAATAATTAAAGGAAGTTTTAATTTATTTAAATCTTTTTCTAATTTTTGAAAATCTAAATTATAAATATCTACATCAATGGCTCCCCACTTACACATACCATCATCTCTTAAAGGAAATATTCCTAAACCATATTCACCCTTTAAATGTTTAAGCCAAAGTTCTTCTGTGGCTGGTTCTTGCTTGGTCAAAGCATTACCTTGCTTTTTACCTTTCTCAGTTATAACTCCAGATAATTGATAAGATCCATGTGCTCGTTCTAAACCAGAAAAAATATCTAAAAATCTTTTTTGTATATTATTCGTCATGATTAACTTTATATTTTAAATTTAAGTTTCTATCCAAATTAAATTTCAATTTAGGATATTTGAATTGTCTATATAATTTTCCTTTTTTATTTTTAAATATATTAGGATATCTATCTTCAATTATTTGACAACATTCAATCCATTTTTCACTATAATTCTCTGGTATTGTTCTAGTTCCAGATTCTAAAGGTTGATTTCTAGCATGCTTAACATTAGCATCAACAATAGCAGTCCATCCTCCATTGTGCCATACATTTGCTGCCCATTCAGAATCTTCTTTAATAGATAAATTAGGATCTATACTTCCTATCTTTTTAATAATAGATAATTTTGTCACCCAGAGAACTCCTATTGCTGCATGAAATCTAACTTCATTTGGTTTAAAATCTCTCATGAATGCTTTATAACCACCTAAAACTGCAATTGTCCAAAATCTAGTATCATTAAACAATGGTGCTAACATTTTTTCTATTGCCATTGGACCAACCACACAGTCATCATCAGCTTGAAAAATATATTCATTTCCAACCTCTTGGGCTATATCAAATGCTAATTTTCTTTGTGAACCGAGTGATTTAATTGGATTGTATCTATCAATATAAGTATTACCAGAGTCTTTAATTATTTGTTTTATTTCATCAGTGACTGCTATTTGACTATCATTATTATTAGGAATAACAAAATCTGTTTTTAATTTACAATGTTTAATATAACTTTTAATACATCTTGTTAATAGTTTCGTTCTATTCATAGTCGGAATACAAAATGTTATTCGTTCTTTTAATATTCTATCAATCATTCTTTTATTTCTTTACCATTCTTAAAATTCCTATTTTGTAAATGTCCATGTTTGTTAATATAACTAACCCAACCACTAAAATTCGAATACTTTAATAATAAACTTTTAAATAATTTTTTCCAACTCATAGCTTCCATTTCTTCTTTTTCTCCACCTTCTTTTGTTATGGTATATTTATATCTCATAATTAAATCGCAGGCGATAAGATTCAATTTCTCGCCTGCGACCATACAACATTTAACTATTTGGTGCTCCTTTCACCTTGATTGTTAAAATTGGCTATTCGCAGTGTTTCCTGGTTTAACATTAGGATCACCAGATATTTTTGCATCACCAGCTTTAGCCATACCTCTAAAATCCTGTGCTGATTTAAACAAATTATCATTTGTTATCATTACAGGCTCTCCTTCGATATGAAACCCAAACCATGAACCTCTATCGTTTGTCTCTTGCCTAGTGGTAAGAGTCCAAACATGAGAAAACATAGGTGCTTTAAATCTACTTCCATCTTTTCTTTGAATTGATAGATTTTGCATCCTAGTCATCCATGCTCTAGATTTTTTTATCTGAGAAGATTTCATAGTCAATATAACAGGCTCTGGTTGTCCATTGACTATATTTAGAACGAAATGATACCTTGTGTCAGAAAGTATATTTCCCTCGGTTGTTAATAATTCCAAAGGATTCTTTGGTGATGGATTAGCATTCTGTACAATTTCACTCTCTGGTGAATGTACACCTCTTAATCCTCCACCTTTCTCTCTTGGAACCCACTCAACGAACTTTCTAGAGTAGTGACAAGGAATTACATTAATTCCTTTTTTACCATCAAAAAGTTGTCCTGTGGTTAGGTTTGCAAACATTCCAGCTTTTGCTCCATTTATATAGGAAGCATTCTCTGGATCTGTTTGGTCAGACATTTTCTGCAATATTTGTAGGAACGGAATTGCATAAGAATCGCTAGTTGCTTCTTCAAACCCAGCACCAGCATATTTCTCAACATCTGCCATCGAGATTGGTACTTTCGCACCATTCTCTTTTTTGGCGACTTCATTATTTGCCATTTGTTTTTACCTCTTTGTTTATAGTTATATCTAATAAGTTTAACGACCATTAGACTCAAGTCGTTTCTCTGCTTTAGTTCGCTCAGCACAACCTTGTAAAGTTAATACATACTCGGTTGGCAAATCGCCTACAGCCAGGAAACCTTTTTCGACAAGAACTTTAGCAACTTCAGTATTATTCGGTCTGACTGAATAAGTCATAGAATATCTGGTAAGTTCATTGTCTAAATCTTTTTGATAAATTAATATTGTTCTATCAATTGGTATCTCTTTTTTCATTTCAGTATCAATTTGACCTAGAACATAAGACATATCTATCATTTCTTAACCTCCTTTAATGTTGCTTGTACTACTCTTTGAACACCTAACTCTTCCATCGGAACAGCTTTGCCTTTCTCGATATCATCTTTCACTAATGCTTTAAATGAACCAGTGTGAACATTTTCTTCACGAGTCACATCCAAACCAGCTTTCTCAATATAAGCATATACATCAGCAGCAATGTTGTCTTTACCTTTACCAACTTGTGCGACGATTTCATTTCGTATCAATCCTGTATGTCTATTTTCTCTTAACCATTTAATAATGAATGGTTTTCTTTCTTTGGTGATTGATGCAAAATATTTTTCAGCTTTGTTTAATTTAAAAATTTGACCATCTACTTCTATTTCAGTAGAAATCAAATCCAACTCATTCATCATTTCAGGTAAATCTTCGAATTGTATTTTATTTAATTTCTTCGTTTCCTCTTTCAAGGCAGAAGTTAAATCATTTACAATTTTAGATTGATTAACAAGTTTTTTACTTAAAGTGATAACTCCAGAAAGTTCGGTGTTATCCATTTTCTTTTCGGCTTTTTCTATTTTATCTACTATACTCATTTTATACCTCGTTCTTTTTTGTTCTATATTATATACTAAAAAGACTACATTTCAAAATCTACTTTTATGTAATCTTTGATTTTACTATCCCAATATAACATATTGATTTTTCCTGCGTTATTTTGGGCAGCAATTATTCCAGAAACGACCATTGCAGTAGGATTTCCTATTGCTAATAAAAAGTCATCACTAGAAAAATTCTTCAGTCCTTCTTTAATATTATTTACCATGGGCTCAGTATCAATAGGCAATGACCCATGTGGAAGTAATACTTTTATCTCACCAAACTTTTTTGCTGGTGACAAATCAAATGCTTGTACCCATTGACCAGTCTTCGGATCTCGTTTCCTTGGTTCTTGGGGTATATAAACTACAGCCATTCTCTAAAATTATCTCCTGTTATAAAATTTGCTAACTCTTGCTTACTTACTAATACCTTAATTATCTTAGAATCTAAAGTCTTTTCAGCTATTAAGTCATAATAAAGCACATTCTCAGTTTGACCAATTCTATGTGCTCTATCTTCAGATTGATTCCTATCGCCATACTTAAAAGAATTGCTATAATAGATTACATTGCTTGATACATATAAATTTAATCCTTCAGCAGCAGTCGCAGGATTCGCTACGAATATCCTAGCTTTTTTTGTTTGAAACTTTAATAAATTGTCTGCTCTCTCTTGAGTATTTGTTGTACCATCATACCTAACATGAGACACTCCTTTGTCTTGTAATGCCTTACAAATAATGTCTATATCATACCTAAAACGACACCAAATAATAAAACTCTCATTTGGTAAAGAATCATCAATAATCTCTAAAAGTAATTTTAATCTAGGATTTTCATCATCAATCTTATTAGTATTAATTAAATCAGTCACAACAAAATTGCTAGTAATTTGTTGTAATTTCATTAATCTAGTTAATGCCATAGGAACAGAAAATTGTTTATTGTCCAATTCAACAATATATTCTTCTTTAACTTTATCATACACCTTTCTTTGTTTTTCAGTTAATTTAAAATATCTTTTGGTATAAATTTTTCTAGGCAAGTCCAAACATTCTTTTTTAGTAATACGATAAGAATGGGGTTCGAGTATCTTTTTCAATTCATCTAAATTTCTATAACTTTTCAATTCATCATATTGTCTATTGGCTCCCCAATTCATTTTCTTTTCGAATACACCAAAATAATTTTTAAATGAATAGAATGAGTGATGGTCTATGATTGTAGGATCTAAAAATTCAAATTGTGAAAAAACATCAAATGGTGAATTTGTTACAGGTGTACCAGTTAAGATTCTTTTATAACTAGCAAATCTACCTAATTTAATAATATTTTTAGTTTGTTTAGCTTTAATATTTTTTATTCTTGCTGATTCATCAACTATCATCATTACATTTTTTCTTTTACAAAAAAGTAAAAAATTATCTAAAGCATGGGAAACTCTAAAAGATTCTACATTAGTAGTTAATATACAAAGTTCAGGAGAGTTAAGCATATCTAAAAATTTTTCTTTAAACTTTCTACTTTTTGATTTTCCTGATTCCCAAAACATAGATTTATAATTTATGTTTTTCGGCATATGTTTTGGTATTTCATCATTTAGCCAATTTCGATGAACTCCATTTGGTGCTATTACTAAAACACCATCAACCATTCCTTTATAGTGTAAATATGAAAAAGTATCTATTATGACTTTAGTTTTGCCTGTACCTTGTTCCATAAGTAAAGCATAAACTGCCAAATCTTTTGTTTTGTTAAAAATAAATTCTTGATGTTTATATGGTTCTGTTTTAAATTTATATTCCATGTATTCTATTTATTGCTCGTTCTACTAATACCTTAATATTTACTCCTTTTAAAGCTCCAGATAAATAAAATTTTTCAAGTCTTTTATATAGGAACTTAATATAACTTGGCTCTGCTCCAGCAACCGCACACCAAAAATTAAAAATAATACTTGGTTTTGTTAAAAAATCTTTTGCTGCACTCGTCACTATTTTTAACTCTGATGGACCACAAGAACTAGAAGGATTTAAACAATCTACACTATCCATAAAAGCACGAACAAGAACTGCTTTAGCCAATTTAGTCTCTGGTAAATCAGGAAAATCTGTTTTTAATAAACCTTCATTGAGTGATTTCCACGACATCCTCTAATCTATTGTCCTTAATATTGCATGATTCTTTGAAACAAGTACATATTCTTATAGTATTATATGACCTTCCCAAATAAGTATAGCCAATTAATCCATCAATTTCTGATTGGTCACATGCCCCACTTTGTGTCATTCTTTCAGTTGGCATATAAGAGTTCTTGATATTATATGAATTTTCTATGTGATATACAAAAACTGCTGGATGGAATGGACAATCTAAATCATAGACTGTATCACTATTATAATCTGGCTTTAATGTCACCGACCCATTTATTTCACATGTGACCATAGCCATACTAATTTCCTGTTTAATCAATTTGTGATTCGCTTTTGTTACAGAAATTTTAGCTGATTTTGTATAACCATTATATGAAACAATACCGATAGATGAAATAATACCAATAATAGAGACAACGACTAATAACTCAATTAATGTAAATCCACAGAGTTTAGTTTTTTTATTTATTTTCATGGTTCTATTTACTTTCTATATACTAAAATAGTTAAAAAATAAACCAAAATAACGCAAAAGTATATATTAAATTTACTAATTTGGCTTACTTTTATTATTTACTTTTGCTATTTACTTATTATATAAAGTAAGGTATTAAAAAGCATAAAAATGAGAATAAAACATAATTATACAAAAATAAGCATTTTGCAACCAGAACGAAGATTTAATAAGAGTTCAAATAGAAATCAATTAGTTAATCTAATTAATGAATTACTAAAGAATGGCCAACCACTATTGTTAAGTGAGTTGGTGGCCAATGCAGAACAAAAATTAGGATACAATGAAAAAACTGTTTTGGCTATGGTTAGTAAATTAAAGGGATGCAGTTATATCACTTTAACACAAATTATGGAAGAGAAAACTAATATATGATAATAGCTGGTGCAGGTTTGGCTGGTTTAATCGCTGGTAATATTTTTAGAAATTATTCTCCACGAATAATTGAAAGGCAACATAGTCTGCCTAATAATCACAAAGCAATTTTAAGATTTAGAGACCAATCTGTCTCAAAAGCAACTGGTATTGAATTTAAAAAAGTAAAAGTAAGAAAGGCAATTGCTTACCAAAATGATTGGTTAAGTCGTTCCAATCCTAAAGTTGCTAATTTATATTCAATAAAAGTCACAGGCAAAGTTCAATCTCGTTCTTGCTGGAATTTAAGTGATGCAGAAAGATATGTATCTCCAGAAGATTTTATAGAAAGAATTTCTAATGGTTTAAAAATAGAATATGGTGAAACTTTACATAAATCTATGTTTGATGGACAACCTATTATTTCAACTATACCTATGCCAGCTATGATGGATTTAGTTGGTTGGAAAGATAAACCTGAATTTCCTTACAGAAGTATTTGGTCTTGCTGGTGTAATATAAAAGATTATGATGTTTCTGTCAATCAAACTATTTATTATCCAGATTTAAAAGATCCTTATTATAGAGCATCAGTTCTAGGAAATAAATTTATACTTGAATATAATCAAGAGCCTTGGCAATCTCATGAAGATGTATTATCAGTTTTAAGTAAAGATTTCGGTCTTGATACTGATGTGACAGACATTAATGTCAAAAAACAAAAATATGGTAAAATTTCTGCAATAGATGATAATTTAAGAAAAGAATTTTTATATTATTTAACAAGAGAATTTAATGTTTATTCACTAGGAAGATTTGCTACTTGGAAACAAATTATACTTGATGATGTTGTAGATGATGCACATAAGATTCAAAAATTAGTTAATGTTGAAAACAAAAGAAGAAACTATCATGTTAATATGAGTATAATGAATGGAGATAAAGATGAAAGTTAAATTAGTTGCTTATACTCCAGATGCTAAAAATTTATTAATCTTTACTAAAAATACAAGGTTGTTCGATTCAGACGATAGTTATTCTGATATCTCTGCATGGCCAGAAACTAAAAAACAAGCTGAATTAGACTATATGTTAAAAACAATAAAATCAAGTTGGGAATTTATAGATTATACTTTTTTAATATCTGGTGTTAGTAGAGGTTTCACTCACCAGTTCGTTAGAACTCGTAATGCAAGTTATGCTCAACAATCTTTAAGAGTTGTTGATAAAACTGACTTTCAGTATGTGACACCAGAGCGATATAATCTACCAGAAAATATAGAAGCAAAAGCATTATTTGATGCAACAATGAAAATTATTAATAAATCATATAAAGGTTTATTGAAGTTGGGAATACCTGCAGAAGATGCTCGTGGTATATTACCAACTAATGTTTGCACTAAAATTGTTGCTAAATTTAATTTAAGAACTCTTCATGAAACTGCTAAATCTAGATTAAGTCCTAGAGCACAGCACGAGATGAGAGAGGTTTTTAAACTAATGGTTGTTGAAGTTGTTAAAGTTCATCCTTGGGCAAAACCTTTCCTAGAACCAACAGAATGGTCAGCTCCTAGTATGTATAGGAGTTTAAATAAGGAACAATTTAAGGAGGACAAACCCAATGGCACCAAATGATGAACCGAAACACATTCATCAAGAAAAAGTTAGTGATGTTATCAAACTCCCACAAGGAGTGCACGAAACACAACATCAGCCTGCAACTTTGGTAAAGTATGCTAGTGGTAAGCACCAGTTTTTGAATGAACAGGATTATCAAAGGCATAAAAATTTGATTGAATGGTATCGTAGAGAAGAGTCGTTAGAAGGAAATTAATGAATAAGTAGAACGAAATAAATATGGCAATAAATATAGTGACAGATTTGGATGGCACTTTGTGTGATTACTCGCATCGACTTGCACATTTAAAAACAAAAAATTGGGACAGATTCAATGGATTATGTCTTGATGATAAGCCAATTATACCAATTTTAGATTTAGTTCAGGCTTTACATAGCTTTGGTGCTAATATATATATATTTACCGCAAGACCGATAGATTTTTACAAACAAACAAGAATGTGGCTCAACAAATATAAAGTCCCATTCATAGATATTTATATGCGAGGACATGATGATTTACGATCTGACAAAGATGTCAAAGCAGATTTCATAAAAGATTTAATAGAAGTAAAAAAACAAAAAATACATTTAGCAATAGATGATAGACTTACCATAGCCAATTTATTTAGGTCAAAAGGTATTGTTTGTTTACATGCTAGAGATGGAGATGATGATTATGATAAACACAAAGATTAAAATATTCTTCATAATTTCACTAATGTTAATTACCACAGGTTGCTCTGAATTTGCAATCTTAATGAGTGGTAGCAGTGTAGCGATTAGTCACAATGCTTATGTTAAAGCATATAATGGAGCTGATGTTTTAACAATTATGTATTCAGAAAAAAGTATAAAAAAACATACAATTAATAAAACAAAGGAGATCATAACAGAATGGCACAATACGAAGGCGAAAAAACAGCAATAGATTTTTTAGAAGAAGCATTAAAGACTTATAAAGAACGAAACAAAGTTTATGGTAAGAATTATTATACCTTTGGAAAGGTTATGAAAATATTATTTCCAGAAGGTACATTCTTACAAACTGAAGGTGATTTCAATCGCTATGGTTGTCTATCAGCCATTGTAGGAAAACTTTGTAGATATGCTAATAATTTTGATATAAAATGTGGACATACTGATTCTATACATGATTTAGGTGTTTATGCTTTTATTCAACAAGAACTTGATAATTATTATAGATTAAAAGACAGATTAGATTTAGATGAAATGAATAAAGAGGAGAATGAAAAGTGATAGTATTTGATACAGAAACAACTGGACTTCCTCTTGCAGAAACTGCCCCTCTAGATAGCCAACCTAAAATTATTGAAATTGCATGTGTTAAATTAGATTTTGATTTAAAAGAAGTTGATAGATATGAAACTTTAATTAATCCTGAAATGAACATACCAGCAGGTGCAAGTGCAGTTAATAATATAAAAGATGAAGATGTAAAAGATAAACCCCCATTTGCTGGAGTTTATCCTAAATTATGTGATTTCTTTTTAGGTGAAAGAGAAGTATATGCTCACAATTGTCCATTTGATATATCTATGTTAAATTATGAATTAAAAAGAATTGGTTATGAAACTAAATTTCCATTTCCACCTGAACAAATGTGTACAGTTGAATTAAGCAGACCTTTATTACAAACAGATGATGCTCCTCGTTCGTTAAGATTAATAGATTTATATCATCATGCTTTTGAAGAAAAACATAAAGCACATAGAGCAATGACTGATGTTGAAGCATTAGTAAGATATATCAAATGGATGAGAGAAAAATTATTAATATGATAAATTTAAAAGTAAGAACTGAATATAGTTTCAGAAAGGCATATGGACGGCTTGAAGATGTAATTGCCAAAACACCAGGAAATGCTATTGGGATAGCAGACTTTGGTACTTGGGGATGGGTGAAATTTAAAAAAGAATGTGAGAAACAAAATAAGAAACCAATCTTTGGTATGGAATTTGCAGTTGTTATGAATGCTGATGAAAAAACAAAACAACCTACTAATTACATGACAATTATTGCTAGAAATTTAGCTGGTATTAAAACTATATATGAACTTTCAACTTATTCTCAAAACTTTTATTATTATGAACCAAGAATAGATTATGTCAAACTATTAGACTTTTGCACTATGGATGTTATATTACTTTCTGGTGCTAATCCCCAAGTAAGTTTATTTAAAGGTCTAAAAAATTATTATTTAGAAGCAAGTCCTCGCTCACCTAGTTGGTTAAGAAGAATAAATCAAGTAAGTAAAGAAACAGGTTTGCCTATTGTTGCTTGCTCTGATAATTATTATCCTAGACCAGAACATAAAGGAACTTATGAAATTGTCGTTGGTGATAGAAATAGACATTCTAGAACTACAATTCAGTATATTGCTAATGAGTGGGAACTTAAAACTGCAATGCCTATGATTGATGATTCTGCATATAAAATGACTGAAACAATTGCTAATGATATAGAAATTTTTGATTTACCAAAAGCAACAAATGTAAGATATCAACCTACATTAACATTAGAGCAAATTTGTTATGCTAATGCTAAAAACAAAAATATAGACTTAACAAATAAAGAATATCTAGATAGATTAAAACTTGAATTAAATTTAATTAAAGAAAAGAAATTTGAAGATTATTTTTATGTTATTTCTGATATGGTAAGTAATGCTAAATCTGAAATGTTAGTTGGTCCAGCAAGAGGAAGTTCAGCTGGTAGTTTAGTTTGTTATTTATTGGACATTACAGATGTGGATCCTATTAAACATAATTTAATGTTTGAAAGATTTATTGATGTCAATAGATTGGATTTACCTGATATTGATATTGATTTTCCAGATGTTAAAAGAGAATCAGTTATTGACAGATTAAAAGACAAGTATGGTGAAGAGTGTGTGGCTCGTATAGGTACAGTCTCAAGACTTAAACCTAAATCAGCATTGACAGAAGTTAGTAAATCATTAAGAATACCTTTATGGGAAATAGAAGATTTGAAAAAATCTATTATTGAAAGAAGTTCAGGAGATGCAAGAACATCTTTCTGTATTAAAGATACTTTAGAAACTTTAGAAATTGGTAGGAAAATGGTTCAAAAATATCCAGGATTAAGAGTTGCTGAAGATATAGAAAATCACTCTAGACACTCTGGTAAGCATGCTGCTGGTATTATTGTATTAAATGATCCTGTAAAAAACTTTTGTTCTGTTAATAGAGATGGTGTTGCTCAAATAGAAAAGAAAGATGCAGAAAGTTTAAATATACTTAAAATAGATGCATTAGGATTAAGAACATTATCTATACTTGAAGATTGTTTAAAAGAAATAGGAAAAGATAGAAGTTATTTATTAAATGCTGATTTAGAAGATAAAAAAGCATTTACCATTTTCAATAAAGAGAAATTTGCTGGTATTTTTCAATTTGAAGGTTATGCTCTTCAGAGTTTGTGTAAACAAATGAATATTTATAAATTTTTAGATATTGCGTATATTACTACATTGGCTCGTCCAGGACCTTTACACTGTGGTGGTACAACTGAATTTATTAAACGAAGAACAGGAGAAGAGCCTGTATCATATCTTCATGAAAGTTGTAAAAAATGGACTGAAGATAGTTATGGTGTAATTATATTCCAGGAACAAGTAATGCAAATTGCTAGAAATGTTGGTAAGTTAAGTTGGGAAGATACTTCTGAACTTCGTAAAGCGATGAGTCGTTCTTTGGGTGAAGAATTCTTTAATCAATATTGGGAATTATTTAAAGATGGTGCAAAAGAAGATGGTATTGAAGAAAAAGAAGCCAGAAATATTTGGGAGCATATGTGTACTTTTGGCTCTTGGGCATTTAATAAATCTCATGCTATTAGTTATGCCATGATTAGTTATTGGTGTGCTTATTTAAAAGCATATCACCCACTTGAATTTGCTGTTGCTTGTTTAAGAAATAGTAAAGATGATGAACAAGTTATTAAATTGTTAAGAGAGTTAGTTAAGGAAGGATTCAAATACGAACCATTTAATAAAAAACTTTCTGAATACACTTGGTCAGTTAAGAAAGGAAAACTTATTGGAGGACTAATAGGTGTCAAAGGTATCGGACCAAAAAATGCAGAAGATATATTGAAACGAAGAGCAAATAAAACTAAATTAACAACCAGACAAGATGTCTTAATGAATAATCCAGAAATACCTTATCTTGATGTATTTGAATGCCATACTAAATTTGGAGATTATTATAAAAATCCACAAAGGTATAATATTAACACTGGCTCTGTTTGTGAAATAAAAACAATTAATGAAAATGATGAATATATCTTCATTGGAAAACTAAAAGAAAGAAATTTACGAGATTTAAATGAATATGGAAACTTGGTCAAAAGAGGTGGACGAAAAATTGAAGGAAATAATTTATTCTTAAACTTAACATTTGAAGATGATAGTGATATGATTATAGCAACTATTGATAGATTTAAGTATTTAAGATTTGGAAAACTAATCGTAGAAGAAAGTAAAATTGGAGATTGGTTTTTAATAAAAGGAAACATTAGAAACAATTGGAGAAAGATTTTTGTATCAAATATTAGAAGACTTGATGAGTGAAAAGAATCTATGGCAATATTGTAGAAGGCATTTGTCTGGTAGAGGTGTATTTATGAGAATAGAAAATGCTTTTTATAAAGGTGTGCCTGATGTAAATTTCTTGGTTGGTGGTATAGAAGGATGGTTAGAATTAAAATTTCTTCATAATTTTCCTAAAAAAGAAAGCACTCCAGTTAAGATACCCCACTTCACTCAAGAGCAAAAACTTTGGCACAAAGAAAGATTTGAAAATCATGGTCTAACTGCTATGCTTCTACAAGTTGATGACCATTATTTCCTATTCGTTGGAGATAAAATAGCACTTGTTAATAATTTAAGTAAAAAAGGAATGATTAAAAATGCAAATAAATGCTGGAGGAAAAGAATTAATTTTGAAGAATTGATTGATACATTATGCCACAAAAAAACATTGAATTAAGATTAACAACTGCAGAAAGATTCTTATTGATCAGAAGAAGAGAGAAAGTATCAAGAAGTACATTTGCTAAAAAACATAAAATGACTGCATATCGAGTTAATAAAATAGAGAAAGGTCGTTCAAGAAATAATAATCTTGAATTGCTACTTAAACCAACTGTAAATGAGATTGCTTATGTATTAAGAAGACGATCTAAATTAAAAATCAACTCCCTTGCTAAATTAATGAAAGTTAGCAAACAAACAATACTTAATAGAGAAGCAGGAAGAAGAAGTGCTGATAAAAATATAACTTTTTTAGTAAAATATATGAATGAGACTCTTCATGGATAGACTATTTTTATATTGGGCTAGATTGCGTCCTGTTGATAGGATTTTTATTTATGTTGCATTATTCCTTGGAGGATTTGCTTTATTATCACTTTTTATGCTTATGACTTTATGAACAAAGATACTGAAAAATTCTGGAAATATTGCTTTATGAAATTAGATGAAATTGATGCTCATATTCGATTATTGCAACAACAAAGACAATCGAGGGACAAAATTATGTATTTACTATTCTTCATAATTTTAGTAATAATAGTATTGTGAAGCAGAGCAACCTCCCTCTTTGGACACACATCGGTAAGATAATATCAAGTTATCTCGCTCTGCTTCGCAAAAAGATTCTTCATCAAAGTGTTAATTCTAAAAAAGAAAAAATTCTTCATCAAAGTGTTAATTCTACAGACCCAACAGCAATCCATGTGAAAAAATTTCTTCAGGAAAAACATAATGATATGTTTAATCTGAAAAAATATTATTCAGACAAAACAAAAGATGATTTAATAAAATTAATTTTATTAAAAAATAGACAACTATTAAAAGCAGATGATGAAATTGAAAGATTAAATAAAGTCAAAAGACTTTTACAAAGAAAATGTAGACGCAAAAAAGAAATGGATGACTTTGAGAGATTTTTACCATGAGCCATAAAAATTTGATAGAAACTTATGCAAATGATTATGCACCTATTGTTAATGAAAAAATTCTTCATGAAAATGTAAATACATATTTAATAAGAATTTGGGGTGGTGATTGTAATTTGCTTGACACAAAACTTTTTAAAGGTGATGACAAAACTGCACAAAAAGCCTGCAATGTTTTGATGAATATAAATAATTCAACCAGAGCAACTTATGAAATTTATACTGAAGGATTGGAAAAAATTCTTCATAAAACTAATAATACAAATAGACAAGATGATGACATTTTTACATAAACCAAATCAAAAATTAATTGAAGCATCAAAAATAATTTCTGAAAAGAAATCTTATTTAAGTGTGACTGGTTTAACAGGCAAAGAATCAGAGGAAGGAATTTTAGATTGGAGAAAAAGAGTTGGAGATGAAGTGGCAGATAAAATTATGAAAGAAAGTGCTGAACGAGGTACAACAATACATAAATTTTGTGAAACATATTTACAAAATGAGCCGATATTAATTCCTGAAAATAAAATATCTGAATATTATACTTTTAAAGCAATGAAACCTGAATTGAATAATCTAAATAATATTTGGGGATTAGAAGTGCCAATGTACTCGGATGAGTATCGTTTGAAAGGAAGGTGTGATTGTATTGCTGAATATAAAACTGATTTGGCAATGATTGATTTTAAAACTAGCAAGAAACCTAAAAAAAGAGAATGGTTGGGTGGTTATTTTGTACAAGCAACTGCCTATGTACAAATGGTCAAAGAACATACAGGTATAGATATCAAACACATTATTTTGATGTTTGGTATAACTAACTACAACCAGTGCATTGTTATTAAAGATAAACCAGAGAACCATTTAAAAGAACTTAATAGAATGAATAATGAATTTAATAAATGATATAAATTTTGAAACATACAGACAAAGGTCATTTCGGAGAACAACTTGGTATGGCGTGGTTGTTAAAAAATGGTTATTGGGTGTTCAAAAACTTGGCACCCCAAGGACCAATAGATTGTATTGCTGTAAATAAAAATACAGGTGAATCTGTTTTGGTTGATATAAAAGTTTTATCAAGACATAAAAATGGATATATTCGTTCAAAGGCACTAACTGAACTGCAAAAGAAAATAAAGGTGAGATTATTATATGTGGACACAGATAATTTTGAATGTCGTTGGAAAGACACATGGCATGTATATATGAATAAATTACAGAATAAGAGTAGAAATAAAAAGAATGGACAGTTCATACGATCTGAACTTAAATCTATATGAACTGCCCTCGGAGGAAGTTTTTAATTTATTTGACTTCCTGTTTCTTCCAAACAACCAGCCCTTGGCAAGTTATTGTGTGAAGGTCAATTCCATCAGCATAATCTTCGTTGAAAATCTTATCTGCTTTTTCACGAGTTATTGCTGTGATTGACTTTGTGACTCTATTTTGTGTTGGTTGACTATTTTCGTCTAAATAGACTCCACTGTATTCGTAAGTTTCCATTTAATCTTGTTGTTGCAAATATAATCCTAGCATTCCTAGAACTACACCCACAGTAGCAAGAATAGAAAACCCGACCCAGTTATCATTTTCATATCCTGTCGGACCATCTATAAAGCCCACACAGAATATTAATGAAAAAATAGCAACACCAACACAAATGTCACCTATGGTAGATATTTTCATATCTTATCCTCCCTTGTTATTGTTTCTGTTTCATCCTTTCGGAATCATTCAGGCAGGATACACATCCTACTACAGAAATTATCCAAGGCGACACAAGGAGTGAACTAATTGGTTTCGCTTGACC
>CEUI01034140.1_pt1 | contig 21705 bp, 17 predicted proteins | sample 531411 | NCBI WGS metagenome assembly CEUI01 (sample SAMEA2622841, study PRJEB7988) | marine metagenome | isolation source: saline water (ENVO:00002010), including
TAGTTGACATAACAAAGATAGTGCGACTTGCGCCGATAGCGACCCCCAGTGTACTTGCAAAGGTAGTGTACCCCTCAGAGTGCTGAGACTAGCCTGTTGTTACACTGACGTTACACTGTTCTTACACAGAGTATTTGAACTGTTACACAGAGTTACACAGATAGCGTTATATATACTTTCGGTGTAAGAGTTTTAGTTACACACGTAGCCTGAAAGAAGCGAAGTGGGTAACGTTAAGTTTATGGGTTGTTGGGTGGGGGTTTACGTTGTTACACAGAGATATGTGTAAGAGTCTGTGTAAGGGGTGTGTAAGGGGTGTGTATGAGATTGAGATTAAGTTAAAAAAACACCCCACATAATTATTCCCCTTTAGGGGGAATTATGTGTAAGTAATTACTGTGTTAAGCGTTATTGATTTTGGTGTGATAATCTTTTGAAATCCTGAGTATTCCTGCCTTACGGTTTGGTCGCCTTATGGTTAGAGAGTTCAGGTGTTTCCTTTCTTGACAGCCTCGCCTATCCCTCCTGCGGCGGGGCTGTTTTGTTGACACCCCCTTTACATACAACTACCATGTAATACATACAGGGGGTTAATTGCTGTGTCAAGAAAGTTATATGACAAAGTTGAGCGTACTACCGAAGGGGGTATCAAACGCTACGTTGTTTCAGTGTCCTTCAATGCAAAAGAATTTGCAGAGCTGAAAAAAATGCAAACTAAATCAGACCTTGCAGTATTTAGAAACAACACATCACTTTTCATAAAACATAAGGTCTTCGACTAATGGCTGGTAAAACCTACAAAAAAATCGAACAACGAGTAAATAAAGCACTCCCGGACTGGAAAGATTGGCCGCGCCGACTAAGAAGAGTTTATGCTTCACTCGAAGATTGGGGAGCATCCGAAGCCGCTGTTATCGACATGGTCAGACAATGGGGATGGGAATGGACAGAAATACAAGAACTAATAAAAGCATCACCGTCATTCGCACTCGCCCTGCAAGAATACAGAGACTCACGTAACTACCCCAAACTAAATCACTGGATTAAATTCATAACCACAGAAGAACTCAAAACCGTCTACATCAGAGAAGGCGAACTAACCAGCTACGCATCACTCGACGAAAATCCAAAAGCCACCACATACCACCAAAACGTAATCGCACAAAACGGTATGCTCGACTTCGCAGAACCATACAGCAACCGAGACGGAATCCTCGACGAAGAAACTAAAAAGGCAAACGAGCCAACAACCGATTCAGGACTAACCAGCTTCCAAGATGAATAACCAAGATATCTTCATTGTCGGTAAATCAAAATTCCCGCAATGCAAAGAACCTAAATGCTTCTACCACCAAACCACTAATAGCGACTTCTGCGGAAAACATAACCCCCTCGCCAAACACACAAAGCTAACTGATGGATACTCTGAAACAGTTACCGTCGGAACATGGACTGAGTCAGAAATCGCAGATACTTGGGGAACTGACAACTAAGTGATATGCTCTCCTCATGCCTTACACACCGCATGAGCATCAACTAAAACTTCACAAGTCAAAAGCTAAAGTGAAGTGGAACCAAACTGGTCGAAGAGGCGGAAAAACACGCTCCGCCCTTGAAGAAGACTTAGCAATTATCGAGTCTCTTTCCCACAAATATGTCCAGTTTCCGGGACAAGAAGGCCAAACTGCTGAAGAAGCAAGACTCGTTCCTGCTATCCACGTATGGACTGTCGCACCCACCAAAGCACAGATGTATCAGGTCTGGAACGAAATGCAAGCGTTCATACCAGAACACTTAGTGTCAAAGACAAATCCCTACAGAGAAAACAAATTGGGCGGTGGTAGAGGCTCTGGATTCAAAGAAGACGCTCTGCACGTATGGTTGGTATTCAGGGACAAGAACGGAAGATGGCTCCAAGGAAAAGACGGTAAGCCACGACCAAGACCTATTGTCTTCTGGGAACTCAAGTCCGCAGACAACCCCGAATCACTGCAGTCTGTAGGACTCGACTTCTTACACATCACCGAAGCACAGGAAATAGACGAACGTGGATGGAACAAACTTAGACCAACATTGTCATCGCCCGGTCGCGCTGGACGCGCTCTCGTCGAAGGAATACCGCCTATTTCTCCGTCGCATTGGTTCGCTAGAAATTTCAAAAGAGCGAAAGAAAAGCCTAGCACACGCCGTGAAGCATTCTCTTGGACGGCATTTGATAACCCACTCCTGACAGACGAACAAAAAGAAGAAATCATGGACGATAAAGAAACCATGATGGAAGACGACTGGAACCGCCTGTATATGGCTATTCAGCCTGAAGGTGCTGGAGCGTTCTTCCGAAAAGTCGATAAAGCTGCACGAGCAAAAGAACTGTACCAGCCAGCAGCAGGTCAACAATACGTTGCAGGACTCGACCTTGGTCGTAGCAATGACGCTACCGTGCTAATAATCAAAAACCGAAAGACCAGAGAGTCCGTCTCAGCAACTGAATTACTCAAAACAGACTGGTTAGTTCAGATGGAAACCATCAAAAGCGAAGCGCGAAGGTGGAATCTCAAACAAATTGTTATGGACTCCACCGGACTTGGTGGTCAATTCGCTCGTGACATCATGTACAACGAAATGCTGACTGAAGGAATCCCTGTCGTCGCTTTCAACTTCACACCTGTAGCAAAATATCACGACCTGTATCTGCCTTATCGTGTTGCCCTTGAACACCAAGAAGTAAGTTTCCCAGCCGAATGGGGCAAGTTAACTTCACAGCTAATGGATACTACCCACAAGGAAACCGCGAATCGTGGACACGTCTTTGGAACTTCGTCTGGAGGACACGATGATTGGGCAGATGCAGAGGTTTTGGCATTGTACGGATGTGACCCAATAGAGTATGCTCAGAGTACGCGACCTGCTCGGAGCACAGAAGGCATGGAGCCGCTAAGGCCAAATTACATTCCGAAAAGGCGACGTGGGAAATTAAGTTTGATCGAGATGACACGGAGTTCGCGTCATCGTGATTTCAATGAGCAAATAGACGCTCTTCTGGAAGAAGAGAAAGCAGGGCTTAATGTCTAAAGCAAGAGATGCAGCTATAGCGAAACGGTTCGGGTTTCCTAAAGCAAGAAGGCTGTCTAGAGAAAAACAAGACGAATTTGAAGCAGGGCTTCCCCCACGAGCAAAAACGCTATTTCAAGCAATACGTGTATCAAAACCAAAGAAAACTAAAAAAGCGAAGAAGTAAATGGTCTCACCTGCCGTTTCATCTGCCAGCATGGCAGTTCCTCCAATGCAAGAAAATGTTGATGACACGATTCGATTAGAACGTGCCAATCCACAGGACGAACCAAATATCACTCAGCAATGGGTAGAAGGCATGATGTCTCAAGGACGTATGCGATTTGGGAAGTTCTGGAAAAAATGTCGTAATGTCGATACATTCGTGAAGGGAGAATTCGATTTCCCTATCACGGAAAACGGGACGAAAGTCCGTCTTGGTACTGCACACTCAGTAGTCAAAACACTTACCGATCACATTACTCCACCTTTCGTAGATATTACTGTTCCGCCACCCGGTCCAAGAGGTCAGGCAAGAGCGGAAAAGATTGAGAAGTTCCTGCGTGGCTCGAACCACCGACTGGAACAGGAAACTCCCACTAGAAGAATTATCAACTTTCATACTGCAAGCTATGGAATTGCATGGGAGAAAACAGAATTTATTGGCGCGCGTTGGTCAGACTTCCCTGAACCACCTGAAGATTCCGGCGACTTAGAGCGTTATAAAAAAGACCTTGAAGAAGCAATGGACAAAAGGTCGATTGAGTGGCCTATTACTACAAAGGCAGTCAATCCTCAGTCCATGATCTGGGACACAAATAACCAATACGACCCTCGATGGGTAATTCATTTCTTTGATGTTGATAACGAATGGATTCATGCACACTTCCCCGGATGGAAAGGTGCTGCTTCTGGCAGGTCTCAGTTCATTGAAGTATGGACTCACTCTCAGGTTGCTTATTTAGCAGAGCGTATGTGGGTAATGAAACCACGTAAGCACGGTTATAAGATTCGACCTTGGACTATGTATTGGCCTCAGACTGGCATGACAACCAGTGGTAATAAACCAGACGACCTTTATTGGGGGATTCTGGACGGAAACTTTGAGATGCTTCAGGCTGAATCTCAGCTTGCTAGTCAATATCTCGATATTGTTACGAACTCAACTTGGCCTGTTAGAGACTTCAAAGGCCCACCGGGCATGGCTGATGAAGTTATGAACGAGTACGACACTACGCCGGGAGCCATGAACGTGCTTCCGCCAAACGTAAATATTGAAATTGCGCGAACACCTGAGCCACCACAGACGATTATGTTGGCGAAGAATATGTTCGATGAGGCTATTGAGTCTAATACCGCTCCATCAGTTACTCGTGGTCAACGTCCTACAGGTGCATCCTCTGGATATGAAACGGCTGTTCTTTCAGGTATTGGACGGCTTAACTTTGCTGCTTGGGTTGCAGCTTCTAATCGAGGGTTACAACACCGTAACGAAATTATTCTCAGTATCGTGGAGCACGTCATTCAAGACCGGATTACGGTTTGGGGTCAAACAGAAGCTGGAACTGTAGACGCTACAATTTCTCCTAAAGACATCAAGGGTCATTATGTTAACTTCGTGCAACTCAACCCAACTGCACCAGAAGAAAGAGAACGAGTTCTCAATCTGTGGTCACAACGATGGCGAGAAGGTTTTGTCGATCACGACACGGCACTACGGGAAGGCGGGGTATCTAACGCGCTGGAAGTACAATCAAAACTTCTTGCCGAAAAATTCCTACAGTCAGAACCGATTATGGGGCTTTTGGAAGGTATTGCAGCGCAACGCATTCCACTTCTTCAGAACCTAGTAGAAGCATCAGGTGGCACAGCTACAGAGGCACAGCAAATAGCAACTAATGTATTGAATACTCAAGGTGCTACACAGTTACCAAATCCCGGCAATTTTGGCCTCGGTAATCAAGCTGGGACTCGCCCACAGACACCCGGTACAGGACCACCTACAACTACTAGACCTGTGATACCGGGGTCTATAGGTGAAGCTGATCTTGTTGCTCGACAAATGACTAGCCCTGCTAGAGCGGGAGAGAGGCGTGTACCAACAAGCACGTTACCAGCGAGTAGATAAATGGCAACTAAAAAAGATAATGTTCTATTAGAAAACGCATTTTCACAATTCGATGAAGTTGTTAAGCAGTTTCTGGATACCGTTCCGAAGCAACTAAACGCTCCTAAGCTAGACCCACCCGGCGGTAAGAAGGAACAAATAAAACCTCTGCCGTTCAATCCAGTTGGAGGTATCTAAATGGCACGCTACATTTCAATTCCGCCAGCACAATCCCTCAACGTCCCCGGCGTAACTCAGCCAAGGTGGATAGACATTGCCGTGCCTGACAACTTGTCAGATAATGAAGCCTATGGGCAGCTAGGCATGCTTGGCATTGGCTTTAATGAAGCGAAGAATTTTGCAATTTCTCCTCCCAACAGCCCGGTAAGATTCCATGCTGTACCGGTAGACAGCCTTCGGTGGGACCATTACCCACCTACCCCTTTTACAGGTCAATCAGATTCTCCTTCGCCCGAAGCGTTCGGTCCTCAACCGCACGACCCTTTTTTACCACTAGGGACGTTTGAGGGACAGGGTGGAGTGCTTCACTTTGAGCATCGGAATAATCCTTTACCAAAAGGAGGGAAGAATCCTTTGATAGGTACTCCTTTGAATGTTGTGACTATGGATGATATTGCTGGTGATGAAGAAAGCAAAGATATTTACTCAAAGGCTTGGAAGGCTGGTACAGATTGGGATAATTCGCCGGGCGTAGAAACTTCTGAAGAAAAAACAACGACAATTAATGCGTACAAGGTTCCAGTAACTTCCGCTGATGGTGAAACTCAAACAATTACTGTTGAAGCTGCAAGCGTTGCTGATGCAAGATCAGCCGCAAAAAATCAGGCTGAAACTAATTCTGATATAGGGACACCAAAGTTTCACAACAAAGTTGTTACTTCCGCTCCTAAAAAAACAAATCTTCTGACTGGCAACCCATCTCATTGGGTAGTTGTTGATGAGTTAATTAGTGAGTTACCTGACGAGAAACTTGTTTACACGACCGTAGACGGACTTGAGGAACTCAATCCTTTAGTTGATGCTTTAATAACAGCGGCAAGTCAGCAAGACGGAAAATTAACTGAACTTCAAATTGCCCAACTTACTGCAGAAAATTCTTTAAAAATTGCTGAATTTAATAGAGACGCTCAAATTCAGATAGCGACTGAACGTGGCGAGACTGAAGTTGAAATAGCAAGAATCAATCGCGGGTTAGAATCTGAACTTGCAAGAATGAAACGGTATTCCGACCAGTATATTGCAGACAAGCAAGTTGCTATTGCTGAGTACGAAGCAGATCAACAACTTGCCGCTACAGAGTATCGAGCAGATACAGACGAAAGAATTGCTACAGCAAGAGGCGAAACTGATTTAGGCATTGCAGGACTTCAGACAGGGGCTTCAGGAGCGTTTGGGTTCTTTCAGCAGATGATGGGACCTCCACCAGAAGGCGGGTACTCAGACCAGCAGATGGAAGTCTTAAATTCGCTAATGGAAGCAGAACAGCAAGGGTCTATTGCCACTGCTGAGGCGAATAGACTTGCAGCCCAAGACAACATTCTAAGCATGATTGCTGGAATGGAGCGGGAATATGACGAGGACGGCAATCTTATTCCTTTCACGCCTGAGCAAATGCAGGAATTTACCACTCTAGCTGGCTTGTCTGCTGAAGGATTGATGGCAGGAGCGCAAGAAACAGCGGCGTTCCAAACTGCAGGTGCTGATAAGTATGTAGCAGAACAGAACGCTATGGCAGCAATTGCTACGGCGAAAGAAAATGCTAATGCAGCAATTGAAGCAGCAATACTAAGAGGCGCGTCTGATGAAGAAATAGCTGCTATACAAACTCAGTCTCAAAACCTTATAGCTGTCACTGAATCTGACGCTATGATAAGGATTGCTGACATTAATGCGGCTTCTCAAAAAGAAGCACAAATTGCAATTCGGTCTCTTCAGGATAGCGCAGCTATAGATGAGTTGACCAAAGCGGAAGCTATTGCACAGATACAATCCGATGCTCAAAGTGAAGCACTGCTTGCCCAGCAAACTCTTAGAGAGACCACCATTGTTGCTGAGTTAGATAAGGCTAAAGCTATAGCTACACTTCAGCAGGAAATGCAGATAACTGCTCAGGAAGCAATGGCTGCACTTCAAAATAATCAGGCACTAAGTGAACTTGATAAAGCTAAAGCTATTGCACAAATTCAAGAGAACACAAGGAAGTCCTCTGAAATAGCAATTGCTGAGTTGCAAGCAAATGCACGACTTAATGAATTAGACAAACAGCAAATTATTGCAAGTTTGCAATCTACTGCTGCTACCACTGTTGCAACGACTCAAGCTGGAGCGCAGACGGGAGCAGCCTCAATTCAGGCTGAAGCTAACAAAGCTATTGCACAACTCCAACAGGCTGTAGGATTGGATGAAAATGCTAAAGCATTAGCAATAGCTAATATACAAGCTACTGCACAACAGCAAATAGCTGCTCTGCAAACCACAGGGGCTACAAGTGCTGCTATGGCACAGGCTCAAGCAACGTCTCCTTATGGTTATCTTGCTGGTGGTGGACAATTATCTGATGTTCAAGCTGTATTAGCTGGGCAATATAACCCTTTCGGACAAACATCTCAGGATGTTTTGAACCTAACGAGAGCACAGGCATCTGGCGGTCTTACAGATGAAGGGAACATTCTAGGCGTTCAACAAGCGTTAGCAGCTAATAATCCTTATGCAGCAACTCAGCTAGGTCAGGATGCAACACGAATTGACCAGATTCTTCGAGGTGGCCTTACACCTGAGCAGAGACTTTCTGAAATTCAAGCTGGTCAGTCAGCACAAAATGTTGCTAATCAACTTGCGTTTATGAGTAATCCTTCTGCTATTGGATTTGCAACAGAACGTGGCTTATTGCAAGATATCAACGATTCTCCAGAAGGAAGTATTCCGGGGTCAATCTTTGGATTCAATTCACCAAATGCTACCGGAGCAGGTGGAGGGTCTACAACAACACCGTTTAATCCTAATTTGTTTACGCTTAGAAATGCCAGTGATGAGCAGATTGGGTTCCTTCAGGGAGCAGCGGCAGCGCAAGGTACGACACCAAGTGAGTTCCAGCAACAAGTGGAATCCTACACTCCGCAGGGGGTTTAGTTGACTCTTCAAAATTATAGATCACGGCGAGATCAGCGTCGGGCTGAAAAACTTGCTCGTATTAGACGGATTCAAAGTTTTAAAGCCGCAAGAGAAGCAAGCGGGGTAGCTTCCCAGATTTTAGGACAAAACGCTTTACAGCAAACAGTTCAGCCAACTATTGCACCAAATATTCCTACTGGTGCAATGCAACAATTTCAGGCACAACAAGGCGCACAACGTACAGCTAATATTCCTTTCCTTCCTGACGTTCAACTTGGAGCACAAACTGCGGCTCGTGACACTAGAGGAAAGCCTGAGTTTGGCTCTTTCTTTGGCTCAGGAGTGCTAGAAAACTTAACAGGTGCTGCTATGCCAGCACTGGAAAATGTGCAAAAAGGTCTTGAATTGTTTGGGGGAGCTGCAACAAGTCTTGCCGATTTGGCTCCCGGTCAATTATTTGCAGGGCAGAATCAAGGTCGCGGGTTTGCTGAAATTCTAAAAGAAGTATCTGAGGAATCAGGTCGAGGAAAACTCTTCGACGTTGCAGGTCAAGCACAGAATTTAGCAGAAGCATTTCGTCGTACAGATATGCCATCTACTCAAGTTAGTCTGCCGGGAGAGGGAATTCCGCTTCCGGGCGGGCGCAAATTAGATGACATTGATGTTGGTGTTAAGGGTGCTATTGAATTAGGTCCAGAAGTTCTATTAGGTATTGCTACTGGAGGAACTTCTGCTGGTGGAAGTCTTGCAAAACGAAGTGCAATTAGTGTCGCAAATGTATTTGGTGCGGATATTGCAACTGGTGCTCTAAAAGCTGGAAGTAAGCTAGCCCGTAAGCAACTTGCTGATATAGAAAAAATCGAAGGGGTAAATGAATTTAGCTTTACGGATTATTCCCGTGTGTCTGGAAATATCGAGAGGACTGCTGAAAAAGGTGTGCGCTCAACTATTGAAAAAATGCACGACCGTTTCAAAGGTCCCCTTACTGCAGTTATAAGTGCAGCTTCCCCTGCTCGTGCTCTTGATGCAAGCCGTGCTCTTCCAAAGGCAGCATTAGTAAATGCAAGAGGATTGGACATTATTCAAAAGAATTCCGATCTTAATCTCAGCACTTTTCTAAAAGGATTTAATGACCGTGGTCTAGGTCTTCCCAATGAAGTAGATGGACCTATGAAGTTTAAAGATCAGGGGGATTCACCTTTCACTGTAACGGCTGGGGGGCAAATAAGTGATACTGGGATTGAAAAGATTGATAATTCTAAGGGATGGGAAGTATTTGAAGTTTTTGACAAAGAAACAAATACAATGAAGCGAGAACCTCTGCCTTATACCTATGATGAAGTTATCTCTGATTTCTTTCAGCCTGATTCAACAACAGGTATTAAAAAATTCCTTAATAAAAAAGGTGTTCCTGTTGAGAAAAGAATAAAAGGTGAGCCGCTACGTCTTAATCCTGAGTGGCTAAGTAGAATAAAAGCGCGTCATACAGTTAATAAAAAGTATGCGGGTGAGAACGGAATCAATATAGGTGTTTATGATGAAGGTCTTGGTAGATATGTAGAAGACATTAGCACTCCAATTCCTAAAGGTTCCGTGACATTGACTAAGGCGCAATATGAAGCTCTGTCTTTGTCGGCGTATAACTACATTCCTGTTAATTCGGAAGGTCTTCGTATAATAGGGACGCATCACCCAGCCTCCGCCATTCTCCCTGACCTAGCTGAGGTTGGTTGGGACAAGAAAGCTGCGACTTTTAGCGGGGAAGACCTTGTATTATTACGTCAGATAGCTGAAGAAACTTTCAATGACCCTTCTGGAGCCTTGATGAGGACAGAGAAATTTGGTCAAACGAGGAACGAATCGCTCCGGTATAAAACCATGATGAAGAGGGTTCTGGACAAGATTGACGATCTTTCTGTTGACACCGCAGCTACTAAGTTTGACCAAAAAGCAGCAGATTTCGCATCATGGATTAGACATTGGCAAGATTCGGTTGAAGCTGTGTCTCTTGAGCGTACACGTATAACAGGTGGTGGACTTGACCCATCCCATACGGAAACCTATCTAAAGATGCTTGAAGAAGGAAAAATATATTCTCCTCGTATGCCAGACGGTAGTGATTTCTTTGAACAACTTGGTCACATAAACAAGCAGGACTTGCGAAGGTCCGCCCCTGCTAAAAAGCGACGGCAGGACTATCCACGAAAACTTTCTTCTGATGATGTTAAAAAACTTGTAGCAAGTGGAGAGTATTCATTATCAAGTCCGACAGAGGCAATGCACAGATACATGCAAGATATGGAAAAATCTGCATGGGACTACCAGCTTAATAAGCAATTAGCAGTTGATGCCACGAGGGCAGATTCGGGAGTTATCCATCTTGGCAATATGAAACGCAACCTAAATCATAAAATTAAACAAATAAAAGCAGGTGAACATAAATTTAAACATAAAAACAAAAAGACTCTTCAGGACCTAGAAAAATATTATCCTGCCACATCAGCAGTCTTAGCAAGAGCATTAGAGTCTACGCCGTATTCAAAAAAATGGACCAAAGATATTGATTCCATAAAGGGTGCATTGGAAGCAGACGAGTACGGTGTCAAACTTTCAGATGGCACAACAGACGGCAATATGCTTTTGGATAAAACGTTCGTACCGACTCGAACAGGAGTAGTAACAAAAAGGGAGTTTAAAAAAGTTCACAAAAGAGACAGGATTCCTGCATATGCTAACTTTCTGTTTGATAGTCAAGAAGAAGCGAGTGCTGCAGCTAAAAAACATTTCCCTGAAGAGACCTTAGGAGGGTTAGGAAAGTTTACAAAAGTCTTAGCAGAAACTGGTGACATTATTAGATTGGGTCGGACAGGGTTTGACTTTGGGTTCTGGTTGATTCAAGGTCTGCCTACTTTAGGATTTGCTGTAGGAAAAATGCTTACTCCGGGGGCTGCAGTCAAAGCAACAGAAAACACTGCAGGAATGTCGAATCAAAAATTGGGCGGATTGATGTTGAAAGAGTGGGGGAAGTCTATACCTGAAGCCGCCAAAGCATTTTTTGACAGCGAACGAGCAATAATGACTTTAGCTGATGACGTTGACTTAATGAGAGAGGCCGTTGCTAACGGCTTACAGGTTACTCGTGCATCTACAGACGTGTTTGATGCTTTGAATAATGGCACAATTCTGGCAAAAGCAGGAGCGGTAGGAGAAAGCGCAGATAAATTAATTAGAAAAGTAGCGCGCCCATTTGAACGAGCCTTCGTTGCTCCGGGTGATTATATTCGCTTTCAGTTTTACAAAGCATTGCGACCTGTTGCTGGGCAAAAAGGGCAAGAAGGATTAGAACAACTTACTTCGTCTTTAAATAATATGACTGGAGCCTTATCGTCTAAGGCTCTTGGAGTCAATCCAACATTACAGCAGGTAGAAAGAGGAGTAATTGCATTCTCCCCTAGATATACACGAGCCTGTTTGTCATTGTTAGTAGATTGTTTTAAAGGGGATGTGTCAGGAAGTAATGCTAGAACTTCTATGGCAGGAATGCTTGGACTCGGAATGGCATCTTATGTTGCGATAGTCGAGGCATTGCGGAGTGCTGGCTCCGATCAAGAACTGCATTTAGACCCTACTAAATCTACATTTATGACCTTTGATATCGAAGGAGACAAAATAGGTTTTGGGGGTTTTTGGACTCAATTTGCCAAACTTGCTAGTAAAACTGCTGAAACTGCTTGGGATTCTGATGCACGAGAAGAGTGGCTTGGGGACGATGGGATTCGCACAAACCCTTTGATTAGATGGGTGCGAGGACGGGCTGCTCCTACAGCAGGTATTGGTTGGGACGTTATGGTTGGAGAAGATTTCCTTGGTCGTGAAATTGAAGGACCAGTTGACTGGACAGAACATATAGGGCGGCAAACAATTCCGATTTGGGCAGAAGCTGCATTGATTTCTGACCCTTATCGTACAGGTCCTCTTGGTGGAGTATTAGAAGTAGGTGGTGCAAGGGTTCGCCCTCTTTCACCTAATGAGCGTCGCCGTGAATTACGTAACCAAATAGCAGTAGATAATTACGGGAAAAAATATGTAGACCTAAACGGTTTACAGCGAGATCAAATTAATGCTTTTGAAGCAGATATGTCTCTTGAAAACCAAAAAGAACTTGAACGACTCCATGAACAGATTATGGAACAAAGGGTTGATAGAGGCGATGATTTAGACCTTGTAATTGAAAAATATCATAACCGTCATGGTGATATTGAAGATGAGTGGCATAAGTCAATACAGGAAGGCATTAGCTTTCTTACCGCTTACCCTGACCTAATAGATTTAGAAAAGTTTAGGCATATGTATTTGTCTAATGCTAATGCAGTTCGTCGCTCAAAGCTGGAAGAGTTGAATGATGTTGAAGGCGAGTACGCTCGTGCAATAGAACACTTTGAATCTAATACAGAAAAATTTGGCGTTGACCACCCTGAAGATGTTGCATACAACGAATACATTACTAATGTAATTGCAACTGATGACTTCGACCGACCAGAAGGATTTGATTACGAAGCACGAGATCAGGCAATCAATCAGTTTCAAATGAAGTGGGGAAATGAAGTATACGGTTATGTGCAGGAAAGATTTAGAACTGGAAGAAATGTCCCTGTTCTTGTAAATGAATTTTGGCAGGGACGAAAACGCTTTGAGTATTATTGGCGTGATTTAGAAGAAGCAACTTTAGCTTCTATGGCTAATTCATCTAGGTTAGAGCCTTTCTACAAAGAGTGGAAAAAGGCAACTGATAACAGGCAAAAAGAATTAGAAGAATCAGTTCCAATGTTAAAAACCCTTCTAAATAGAATGACTCAATCACGTAAAGAATTAAGAAAAATTGACCCACAGCTTGACGCATGGCTGTTCCGTTGGGGGTATACGAGCACAATGGTTGCTCCAGAAAATGAGTTCTCTCCAGACGGTGTAAATGACGCACGGGAATTTTGGAGAGACACCCAACCAAAGCGTCTTGAATTATTTGGCATACAAGGTGGAATTGCTTTATAAGTTGCGATTTCACCCTGTTTATGAGTAAAGTAGTATCGGATAGCACCTTTAGGGGTATAAAGGTTTAGGCCCAATGACAACCGACAATAAAGATGTTTCGGCATCACCAGAATCACCAGAAGCTATAGCAGCGCAGGTTTCGGCAAACGCTCAAGCAGAAGGTGGCGGGGGAGTAGAATCGACTCCCGCAGCAGAATCCGCTCCTGCGGTTACGCTGGCAGACCTAGAACGAACCTTCAATAGTTTTCAAGGTCGGCAGACAAATTACACTGCTGGTCGAATGAAAGAGATTGAGGCGAGTCTTCAAACGAAAATTGATGAGGCTCTGGCTCCGGTTAGAGAACTTGCAACTCGTGCGGAGATGGCTCAGGTTGAACAGTTAGAACCGGAAGAGCAAGCTGAATATTGGAAGAAGAAAGCAACGAGTCCTGCACCCTCTCAATCGGCGCAATCTGAGGCACAGCCACAGGCACAACCGGGAGTAATAGGTGCGGAAGATCAAGCTAGAATCGCCAGAGAAGTGCAAGCGTTTGCAGACCAGAACAATGTTCCAGTTTCATACTTGAGCAAAAATGTCTGGCAGGGAGCAACGACAAACATGCCTGTTGACCAGTTAATACAGGTCGCTCAGTCAAACATTCTTAGAATGAAGTCAACTCCTGCACCTGCTGCACAACCAGCCCAACCTGCTGTAGGAACACCTCCACCCCCAACATCCACTCAACAAGCCCCCGCTTCAACGGGGACTGTGTACGGTTCTCGGACTGAGGCACAACAGGCTTTGTTGAATGGCGACATAGCAAACATAGACGAATTCCAGCGTATCGGCAGAACCGAAGGCTGGTTGAAATAGGAGTAATAAGTCATGGCTGAAGGTCTGACTCTTTCCAGTACGTCGAGTTTGTCTGATATGTCTTTGACCGTGGTTGCAGACGCAATTGCGAACGTAGAACCTGCTGGTCCTACGGCTGCTTTGGTTACTCGATATGACCTCGCTCAAGGTCAGACGCAGAAGAACATCCCTCTCTGGGGTCGCCTTACTGCATCTGCTCTTACTGAGGGCGTTGAGATTAACGCAGCCCAACAGGTATCAGTTACAGTTCGTAACGTCACTGCTTCAGAGCATGGCGTTCTTACGTTCGTATCTCGTGTTTTGCAGCGGGAGAACTCGGAAGATGTTCTCTCTGAGGTTGGAACAATGCAGGGTCTTGCCCTTGGTCGGCTCCGAGAGTCAGACCTCGTAACCCTATTCGACTCCGTAACAGGATTGTCGATTCCGGGTGCTGGTCAAAACCTAACATTCCCTGACCTTGCAGGTGCTGTGGCATACATGCAGACCGACAATAATTCATCGTTCGGTCCCGCACCGGGCGGAACGGTAAACGCTGTCCTACACCCAGAGCAGATTCGACGACTCGTTGAAGAAGATGCTGGTATTGGTGCTGGCGGTTCAACAATGGCAACTGGCGCACGTCCAACTGGACCAAGCGAAGATGTCATCAAGAACTACTGGCGTGGGCAGGAAAAACGATTTGGTGTCCAGATTTGGTCTTCGGGAATAATTTCTCGTGACGGTTCTGGAGACTCAAAGGGCGCAATCTTCTCTCCACAGGCATTTGCTTTGTGTATGGCTCAGGAGATTGAGGCCGACGACGACAAAGACATTCGCTCCCGTGGCACTGACATCGTAACTGTTGGTGTATGGGGCGAGACAGAGATTGTTGACGAGTGGGCTGTAGAGGCTTACTCAGCAGCAGATGTAGTTAGCTAGGAACCATGTCTGGACTTACTGAAAGCTGGATACAAGATCAGAGAACAACTGGAAACAGTGTCTCTGGAAGCGGTGATGACTTTGCGGTTGCCGTGTTGGATGAAACTGAAGAAGACTATACGATTCTTTATGACACCCAAGACGGTCACCCATTGCGAGTACCACTTGCCGACAGGCAGTACATGCTTGCAAAAATGTTGCCGATTGTATCTGGTGAACGTGTGAACTGGTATAAGAACCCAAGCGGAAGAGGGATGTATCAATCTGCTCCCGGTGGTGTTAGACCAGCATATTCTGAGACTCCGCCTGTGATAACGGAATCAGTCAGAAACCCGGAACTCGCTATTCCGAGTGGAGACAAAACTGTTCGTCGCAGTCGTAAACGTGGAAAACGCGGCAGAGGAAGAAGGCTATCGTAGTGGTAATTAGTAATCATGCCCAGCCCCCTGAACTTATGCTTTTACAGGCAGCCGAATCTCTACGGGATAAAGCCCGCAGTAACGGTTCGTTTGCTGAAATATTGGGTGAGTTTGAGGGTCGTTTTGGCGACATTGAGGGGAACCTCAAGCAGTTGGATTTTGTGAGTGCTGATTCCGCATACCTGTTACAACCACAGAAGGATGGCTCTTACGAACCTGTCGTCCGCAACATCCGCCCCGGACAACTCGCCACCGCACTAGAGCGCGGTTTCCTTCCACTGGCTCACTCCGTCTATTTGACGGCGTTAGAGACGGCAGAAGAACGCATGAATTCTGGTGAGAGTGATGATGAAACTCAGGCGGAGTCGCAGTCCTCTGATGAGGAAGATGTTGGGAAAACAAAGTCTAAGGTTCGCCCGTTCAAATGTAAGCAGTGTGGCACTAACACGACTACTAAGCGAAGGCTCAACAGTCACATCAAGAATAAACACGGAGGCTCGTAATGAGCATCGGAATACCTAGAATCAAGGATTCTAATACCGAGACTCTAAGCGGGACTAAAGTCTTGACTGCCGCTGATGCGTACATTCAAATCCTCGACCCCGGCGGGTCGGCTAGGGAATTGGATATGCCGTCAGGTACAGGTACTCAAGGCGGTCGATGCGTGGTCGTTAATGCTGCTGATGCGTCAGAAGCGATCACTGTTAAGCAGAGCGATTCGTCTACGACGGTCGTTGTGATTGACCAGAATGAGTCTGCTGAATTAGTATGCACGGGACAATCCGCTGCTGCTGGTTGGCAGGTCGTCGGTATCACCGAGTCCTAAAAACAGATTCTCAGGGCGGGGGTTATTGCGACCCTCGCCCACATATCTGCTATGCTGCAGGTATGGCAAACTAGTGAGACATGAGGTCATAGATGCCCAATCAAACGATAGAAGCCTTCGATTTAGAAACCCGTGGCATACTTGGAGACAAGGGTGCGGGACCAGCCGCTCACGTAGCAGGTGGTTTACCATCCACTACGGCGGTAAAAACAGGGAGTTTCCCACGCGGAACTAAGACCCTATATCTCGAAGCACACAATGCAGGTTCGAGTGCAACAACTGTTGAGTATGCTCTCAACCCTTATCTAACAGTCCTGCGAACACAGGACTTCGGTGCTACATTCACCGATTATTCAGAACATGCACAGGACGACAATCTGTCTAACGTAATTGTTCTCGACTCCCAAAACACTGCCGCTAATGGTGATGCTTTATTTGTGGGGTCTCATCTTCCATTCAGGGGCGTTGCGGTAGACGTAAGTGCTGCTAATGGAACTGGTTCTCGAACTCTTACAGTTCGATACTGGAATGGAACAGCGTGGACAGACACGTCTGATTCAGATGGAACTAGTTCTTCAACGTCATTAGACCAAGATGGTGACGTAACTTGGAGTGTTCCAAGTGCGTGGACTTCAGCAACCTTGAGGTCAATCATTGAGTCTAACCTTGGAGCCGATGCTGGATGGAACGATTCTACTTTTGCTGGTACAGGCAGGGCTGTAAACAACGGTCTTTACTGGACACGTTGGGAGTGGAGTGGTGCTCTTGATAGCGAAGTTGAACTTGCTTCAATGCTTGCTCTCAACCGATCAACTGCTTATTCACAACTTGTAGTTGGCGGAGCAGCTATTAGGCGTGCATTACATCGAGGTCCCGGTGGCTTTGGTTCGATTGAATACAACACTGATACAGGCACGGCTGACTTGATTGCCGTGGCAGGAAGTGGAAACGGTTATTTTGGCAGCTAACTCTCGTATCCGTAAGGTTGAAAAACCTCGGATGGTATTTGCTGAGGCAGATGCTCCGGGCGGCATTCTTACAAAATCAGGTAAAAGAATTACAGCAAAAGTTGTAGTTCCTGACGGGATGATGGGCTACGGAGACAAAGAATCTTTAGCTGCAATGACCGCTGATACGGTCGCAAGGGTTTCTACAGATTCAACTGCAGGTGACAAGGCTTACGAAAGTGCTCGTGAGCAATATGAACAAGACCATGAAGTTCGGGCTAAAAAGCTGAAGAACATGGAAGTTTATTCCAAGAACCCTGCTTTGAAGATGTGGTACGACAAAGGCTCTGGCACTTGGGATATTCATTATCTCGAAGAAGATGAGGCTACTGGGATACTTACGCCCAGAAGTAAAAAACTGACAGACGCGCAGACTGGATATATGTATCAGCAGTACCAAGAAGCGCAGATAGCAAAGACGATTCAGAAGGATGAGTAATGACAACCACCACGCTGAATACGATGCTTCCCGAATTTGGGCGGTTCATTGGCGCATACATAGGTACGTTCTCAACTACAACAAATATCACGACTAGTACAGCCCTTATCTCTACGGGCTTAACGTCGTACTTTGAGGACAACGACCAACTCAACGACACCTTTGCGTACATCAAAGGCACGAACAACAACGGTGTTTCTCGTAGCGTGCTTGATCACACAGGCTCTACAGGAGCCTTAGACCTGCGAGGGGTCAACCTTGCTTCTGAAAGTGGCTCTGTGGACTTTGATTTGTACCGTTATGACCCTGCTCAGATGATTAACTCTTTGAATGACGCTCGTCAGGCCTCTTTCCCAACGCTTTACAAAACTGTGTACGACAGAACTTTGTATGGGACTCCGAACCAACGCAACTACACTCGTCCGACAAGTATTGAGCCGGGTTATGTGCGGAAGTTATTTATAGAAAAACGATTAGATGCTAATTCGTTTGGTGACAATATTGCTAAATCAAAAGCAATCGACTTTGAAGACAGCTTAAGTGACTGGTCTACCAGCAACATTACGTTATCGGCAGAAGCTGACACGAATGAGCCTTCAAACAAAATGGTTCTTGCTGGTGACCAATCTGGTAAGCACGTAGTGGGAGCGTCATCTATTGGAACCTCTTACGTTTCTATCGACAGCCCGACTAATTACGACGGCGAAGAACTTAACGTCACCGTCTGGGTCTATTGTCGCACTGCTTCGAGAGTTTCAGCGGCAGTCAGTGTGGATAGTGGTTCCGCCGTTACCGGGTCAACTCATTCTGGAGGTGGATGGGAAAGACTCTCGGTTACAACAAACTTGGGTGCGGTCAGCAGTTCAATCAGAGTTGGACTCCATGCTACTTCGGGAACCGCTCTTACGTTCTACGCGGATGAATTGATTGCTACCACTGGTCGAACTGAAGAACCACGACCGACATCTGAGCCATTGCCTTACTGGAGAGAAGAAGGGACGGACGATATTTATATTCCCTACACAATTCCAGCCTCACAACAAATTGTCCTAGAAGGTATGGGGCTTCTAAGTAGTGTTTCTGCAGGGACAGATACTATGGAGATTGGAGGTACTCAGCTTCAACGTCTTTACGCATATGCTGCTGTTGAGTTCTTCCAAGGTGACGTAGATCAACTGAATGATGATGAGCAGCTTGCAGCTTTGAGAAAGCTAACTCGCTTTGGCAATCGTATTGATTCAGGTAGGGGATATATGGCAGCTAAGTCTAAGCGAAAGAGTCCGGTTTACTAATGCCTAACGCAGGTAAAGATGTAGACATAGTAGTTTCTAATGCTGATGGGAGCACCAATCAGGTAGCCCTGACGCTTTGGAGAGATGACCCTAGCCGTCCCGGTGGATGGGAAGACGGCCCAATTCCTACGACACCTATTCCTGAAGCAAAAGGTGAAAGTAATTACTCTGCAATTAACCCAGAGTTTGGGCGCGTCTATTCACAAAGTGATTGGACTCGTGGATTTGGGCTTGCAAAAGTTGGCGATCACGTAAACAACAGGCAGTACGGGTACTCCGATGGAGTGCTCACAATGTTTGAGAACGAATTAGTTCCCGGTTACCGTGAAGATGAAGTCAACGCTATTATCCGTAATGGAAATTTTGAGACAGGTGGTGTTCATGGTTGGTCAGACGGGTCGAATACTACAGTAGCTTCGTCAACATCAGCTAGGTCAGGTTCGTATGCGCTTCAAGTTACAGCAGGTGCAACTAATGGAACTTGTACTCAAACTTATTTAGGAACAGATACTGTTCTGCGTAGCATCCAGATTACTGCAATCGCTTATGTAAAACGTAGTTCAGGTTCAGGCAATATTTCCCTGAAAATTTCTGACGGTGTAGGAACTACGACATCTTCTACTTCATCGTCTACTGATTGGACGTTAGTTGAAGTCACCAGAACTATTGATTCTTCAGCAACAAATATTCAATTTATATTTACGTTAGGAACCAATGGTGATGTCTTCTTAATTGATGATGTAAGCGTTGTTATTGCAGGTGGTTCTGAGTGGAAATCTCGACCAGTAAAATTTGGTTCTGACCACTACGCTTCAATGGGGCGTTCAGTTGTAAAGTGGAGCGAAGCCTATGATTCATGGCTTCCTGTTTACGTTGATTCTGCTTATGAGATTACATCGCTAGCTGTATTCGAGAGCAATATTTACGCAGGGCGTGGAACAAGTACGAATTATTTACTTAGCAGTAATGGTACTAGCTGGTCTAATCCTTCAACCAATTCTGGAAATAACCGTCTGGCTGTAGATTTAGCTGTAGTAAAAAATGCCCGCGGTGACTTTTCCCTTATGAAAACCCGCGCCAATTATGTATCTATAACTGCTGACCCTAGTAACACTGTGAACTGGGGTGCAGAAATTCAAGTAGGTACTGCAGACCGAAATATTACATCTCTTACTGCCGCTGCAGGTACTGCTTATGTTGGCAGGGAAGACGGCTTATATGTTTACGATAGGCGCACCAATCAATTTATTGACGTTGAGCCTGACGCTAACTTCTTTTCATCCAGTAAAAATTTCAAAGCTGCAATAGGTAGAGGTGGTGCTGTCTGGGCTTCTGGTGGAGAGCAAACCTTCTGGAGCGCAGCACCTACAGGTCAAGGCGCAATACATAAATGGGAAAATGTATCTCACTTAGTACAGTCAAACGCTTATAAAGGATTTGGGGGACACATAGCAGCGTTGGCTCAGGACAGGGCAAATGTATTTGTCGCCCTTTCAGATAATGCCCAGTCTGAATCAGGAGAATTCCCTTACACCTTCCCATTTAATTTCAATTCAACAAATGTTTCAGAATATGTCAGGTTACTTAGTATTCGGAATATGAGAGAAAGCGGTTCCCCAAATATTCTAGGAGCGCAGCAAGAAATAAATGTGGGAGTCCATACTGTTACTGCTTTTCGTGTAAATCAGATAGACCAACTATCTCGTTTTGATGATGAAAATATGTCGTCACTTTTTGCTTTTGGTTCCTCAACAAATAACGATATGTCCACTAGCGATAATGACTTGCCTCGTGTCATACGAATGAGAATTCCAAGAGATAATGAAAACCCTCGAAGGGCAAACAATATTCATGTCAGGTTGACTTCAACTTTCTACACGCCTTGGATTGATTTCAATTACCCCGACACTGAAAAAGCTGAAGGCTCTTTGACATTAACAAGCAGGAACTTCTCTTCTGGCTCCAAATATGTAACGGTCTCATATAAGACAGACGACGACACTGATGATGACACAACAGGTTGGACTGTTTGGGGAGATGATGGAGTATTTGACTCGTCTCCGTCTGAAACTAAAGCTGCTGTTCTTTCAACGCCAGTAACTTTTAAACGCATTAGGTTTAAGTTAGCGTTTACAACTAACTCGCATACTGACGACCCTCCGACAGTTACCTCAATGGTATTCAAGGCTGTATGGAATGAGACAGAACCTCGTAAATTCCGGGGGTCAGTAAAATTAACTGACATGCGTAGTATGCAATTACGCCGTGTTCCCCAGCGAACATTGCGTACAGCAGATATGAGTAAACTAGATTTGTTGCGTAAGCAGCCTTTTATTCAATTAGTAACGCCTGAAGGGGAATCTTTGAACGCAACCTTCAGGTATAGAAGTCGTACAATCGGTGCAAGGGTTGATGCCACAAGGGGTCGCCCAGTTGACCAAGTACGAGCACTCGATTTAGAGTTCACAGAAGTGTTGACCAGCTAAGGAAGCGGCAATGGCAAACGAATTCAAACATCTTTCAGTCGGTAGCGAAATAACTCAAGCTGAGTATGAGGCTGTTGGCGGTCACGTACTGGACTCTCAGGCTAGAGGCGATATTATCTACGCATC